>Ga0210017_1000456_pt1 | contig 34395 bp, 30 predicted proteins | sample CryGeyCG2014_020_FD_183966 | JGI IMG/M metagenome (GOLD analysis project Ga0210017, IMG submission 183966) | Groundwater microbial communities from aquifer - Crystal Geyser CG08_land_8/20/14_0.20 (SPAdes) (version 2) | ecosystem: Environmental > Aquatic > Deep subsurface > Groundwater | place... | reverse complement strand
CGGCGTATCATATGCTCGTGCCTGGCAGTATGCTCAATCACCAAAACCAAGTGGTATTAGCTGTACTGGTTATAGCGATACTCAATGTAATAAAACTTATGGTGGTCACACTTTAAGCGTTGATTTAGATATTGCTACCTCTAAAGATCCTTCGGTGTATTGATTATGAATTGTAAAATATTTTGTAGAGGGGGCTAATGATGCACAGAAAGTTGATATATTTAATATTTTTTATGGTTTGTATTATTTACTTCGTCACAGGTTGCAGTAATACTGAGAATACTCAACAGATGTTATCTTTTTCTTCAATTCAAATGGTTGATGAAAGAGATGGATGGGCGCTGTGCAATAGTAAAATTTTACGGACAATTGATGGAGGGAAAAATTGGATAGAGGCAACTCCTGATATTGGCAAAGCAAAAAAGACAGTTTTAGGGAAGTTTTTTCTTACATCAGATATTGGCTGGGTTGCATTGGGAGAAGACTATCAGCATTTAACCAGTAATTCATCTGTAACAATATGCACAACTTATAATGGTGGAAAAAACTGGGAAAAAGCGGATATTCCAGGCCAATATTTAGGAGCAAAGCTCGATTTCATCAACAAAGAAATTGGTTGGGTAGAATTGGACTATAGTGGTGGTCTTGCACAGCAACCTTGGGATATTTATCATACGAAAGATGGTGGAAAAAGTTGGGTAGAAGTGGCAAGCACAGGTACGGTTACAAATGAACCTGATAGTATTCCATTAAGCCCACTTAAAGAGGGATTTTGTTTTTTAAATGATTCGAGGGGTTGGGTAACAGGTCAACCTCGAGCAAATGGTTATGCTATGCTTTATATCACCAATGACGGAGGCAGAACCTGGAACTATCAAGACCTGCCAATTCCTGAAGAATACCAGCACAGTCTGATTACAATTAAAGCTCCTATATTCTTCAATGATAAAGATGGCGTTCTTCCTGTTACATTTGACGTTGATCAACCTCAGCCTGGCATATTCAATGTTTTTTATCATACAAGCGACGGTGGAATGAACTGGCTGGTTAGTTCTCCATTATTTACTAGCACCCCAATTGTATATGACTTTATCGATTCAAAAACAGGTTGGGTGGTTGATGGAACATCATCAACACTTTACACCACAATAGATGGAGGTAAAAAATGGACTAATTACAATACAGATCTTAAGGATATCTCTCAGATTGACTTTGTTAACAGCAAAGTAGGATGGGCAATAACTAATGGCGCGCTTTACAAAACAGTAGATGGAGGAAAGTCCTTTAATAAACTAAGAGTTTCCGTAAATTACTGAAAAAGAGCGCAGGTTACAGGAGATTGAATTGCTGTTTTTTAGCAATTCAATATGAGAGAAGAAAATTTTTTAAAAATTCTTTTGAAATTTGTGGAACTTTTTTATGGGTTTTGAAGTCTTTACTCCTTTCTTACTCTTTTGTAATTGCCGCCTTTGCAATTTATCCGTGCTCCTTATCAGCGGATTCTATATGAGAGGAGAAATTTTTAGAAGGTGCAATGGAAAGAAATGAAGAAAAGGAAAAACTTATTGAAAGAAGGAGATGCCTATGATTGTAAAAAACTGGTGAACAAAAGGTGGTGAAAACTTCTTGAAGTAGAGCTGGTTAACATTGGAACCTGAAATTGGTTAAAAGAATTGAACGAGGCAAAATATAAACATGGAACCGGTAAAAAGCAGAAGCAAAAACGAGAGTCTTAACTTAATTAAATTAATTGCATGAAGAAAGGCAAAAGTTAATTAAAAATTAAATAAGAAAGGAGAAAATAATGAAAAAGATCTTAAGTTTAATAGTAATTGCAGGGATTCTTTTATTGTTTCCTAGTTTTTCTCCAAAAGCTATGTCTTCCTGTTATGATAGCGACGGAGAAGTGGATCATTACTATTTAACAGCCAACCAATATCCATATGTCTGGAATACATTTTATAAATGCTATGGTTCTTTAATCAATAGATCTCAGACCCATTGGACCCCTGAGTATTATTATCATCCGTATTGGCAACTTCATACATTTTCTGGATACTCCTATAACAATTCTTCTTATTATTCTATAGTAGGGTATAATATATTTGCCTGGTCTCCAGGTGGTACATTCCAAATGGCAGCACTTGGGCCACAATATGATCCCGCCCACTTACCTGTAGGTCCTTATGGGTCATTATCATTAAGCGAAATTCCCCTTTTTGCAAGAGTTGGGGCCAGTATCTTTCCTCTTGTGGGCGATAAAGGTTACTACTATCAAATAACTTGGGAAACTTTTACAGATGATTCTCATTGTGAAATTATTTTTCAAGAAATTACTCCTACTTGGTGAAAGGGGGGATTGAGATGAGCAAAAAGATAAAAATTGCAATTGTACTTGCCTCAATTTTGGCATGCATCACTGGTATTATTATTAAAAATATTTATTCAGGTGGAGTGTTAGAAACTCCTACTGCTGTTGAACTAACAGGCTTCCAGTATGATAAAGACCTTAGTGTGATGCACAATGCCTCTCTTACGATAAAAAATATAAAAATTCAAGGACTTCCAAATGAAACAGTAAAGGAAAACACAACACAGCCCTCTCTTTTTTCTGTACTTGACTGCGATGTAACCATAAATGTTGATAATAAAACAATTTCATTTCACTTCAATGGAACAGGGCCATATCTTAAAAATAGAGGAGAAACAGAGTTTAAACCAACTGAAGGAGAACTTATGCCAATTTGGGTGACAAGACCTTTTATAGGGCGTTGCTTCAATATTGAAAATGGAAAAGAAATCATTGGAAACTATTTCTTTGAAGTAGCATCCAACTTGTCCTTTGCAAATTTCTTAACGAACGCGAATGTAAACTATGGTTTTTCTTCTTATCAGCAAATAGCAGACCACCGCTGGGTAAATATTATCCCGCTTATGCAGGCTTCTCCATCAGGAAAAACATTCTCTTCAGAAGATACTGAAGCATTCTTTTTTGAAAATAATATAACACCACAAGATTATAAAATAGTAGCAGAAGAAGGACCATTTACGTACACACTGGAGAAAAAACTTGGAAGGCCTCCTACAAGTGAAGAATTAATAGATTATATAAACACTAAACTAAACACACCATAGTTAGACAAACTTAGTTAGGTATTGAGCGAAGTGTATGCAAATTTGCATACACTTCGCTATTGCTACTACAACCTTTGCAATTTTATACTGGCCTTAAAAATTCTCTTAAAAATATGGAACTTTTCTGGAGTTTGAGAGTCTTATATATGAGAGGAAAATTTAAAAAACCTTTTGCAAAAAAAAAAATGATTACACTGTTAGAAGAAGGAACAAATTTAACTCTTTGAAAGGAAGCGATGGTTGTGCAAGAGGGAATAGTTCCTCAAGGTTGAGATAGGAGGTGAAAATTATAAAATTACGAGGAAAAGAAAGTAATCTACTGGGAAGAGTGTAGATTACAGAAGATTAAATTTTGTAGTTTGCGAAAAAAAATAAAAATATACAATTTAAGGAGGACAAATGATTAATAAATTTAAACCTTTTATTAGCTTGTTTATTGTAATTGCTTTAGTCGCTTTTACTGTATTTCTCCTGATGAAAGTTAATAATTGTAAAGCTTATAGTGTAGATTTAAGTAAGAGTGAGTATCAACTGCATAGATTTTGGTATTTTGTTGATGATTCAATAATCCCTTCCTTCTGGCAATGTACCACAAGCAATACACTAAGAGCGGCAGGTAGTTATGTTAACAGTACATTAATTAATTTTTATTATGATGATTGGCGTGTAATTGTTACTGAGGGTACTGCAAATGTAGATCCATATGCTACTTATTATCCAGAGGATACCGAATATTTTGATTCATACGGCAATTCAATATGTAAAGTTTATTTTTACCAGCGTACCACTTACTCAGTTTGGTTACAGCCTGATTGGATCCGCCTCTGCTCAAGTTATGCGAACCTACTTATAACAGCACCAACTGGGGGACATGTCACAGGTTCTGTCAACGGCAGGTTTAAGGATCCTCCTGGCTATCCCATCAGCATTCAGGTTTTTCTTGCTACGACTACGATTCCGTTTTAGGAGGGCGATATGAAGAAGAAATTAGTGGTATCTATTGTATTACTTGTATTAGGAGTTTCCCTGGCTTTGATTGCGTACACATCTGCAAAGGGAATAGGGTTTCTTAGTCCTATTGGAAGTAAAATAAGCGAGATAAAAAGTAATGATAAGATCATAGCAAAAGTAAATGGTAAGCCTATTTATTATTCAGAAATAGCAACTTGGTACTTGTTTAAAAAGGCTGGTTATGAAATTGAGAAAAAATACCTTCCTGATTCGCTCTTGGAGAATTCTGATCCAATGAATGTCCTTAATGAACATATTGACTCAATACTACTTTTTCAATATGCAAAAGAGAAAGGATACGAAGTAGACAAAGCCTACTATGAAGAGTTATTAAAAAGTGCGAAAGACAGCTTTAATTCAATTGTAAGCGGTAAATTCTCTCCTGATGAGAATCTTGATCCACTTTCAAAAGAAGAATCTGAAAAATTTATGCCCATTGCAAAGGACATTATTATCCAAACAGGTCTTTCGTATGAGGAATGCTTTAATAAGATTGTGGTACCTGGACTTGAGGAAAGTGCAAGGCTACAAACTCTTAAGAAGGATATAATGGATAGCATAAATGTTGTGTCCTCACCTGAAGAGATTAGAAGCTACCTGCAAAAATACCCTGGTAACATTCTCTTTGAGCAGATTGTTTATGATACAAGAGAAGAATTGGGGAAGGATAAGGAACTGTTTGAAAGTTCTCCACATCCTGAAAGCGAGATGCTCGAAAAGATACTTACGCTCCACAACAATGAAAATCCTTATAAAAGTATAAAGTTTAACACATTGAGTGAATTACCTTCCTACTTAAAGAATGCAATGGATAATTCTAAACAAGGATTTTATTTTGGGATTTCTGAGGAAAAAGGGAAGTACTATCTCATTTACTTTATGAAAATTTCAATGCCTGTGACTCATGATGAAGCTGTTTCTAAGATTAAACAAGATAAACTCAGAAATGCTGTTGATGAAAAAATCGGACAACTCAAAGCAGATCTTAGAAGAAGTGCAAAGATAGAAATTGTTGACAAAAAAGCGATAGAAGATCTTACAAACATTAATCCATAATTAGTTTAAGGAAGCTGATATTAAGGGCAGGAGAGGTTACCGCCTGCCCTTTAGAGCTTGACTGCAGTCTGTGTTATGCATTTTGGTTACTCTTGGGTTTTTGTAGAAAAGGAGGTTATTTTGAGCAAAAAGAAAAGTTTAGTTTACTTAACTTTATCCCTAATTTTCTTTCTTGTCCTTTCTGGATGCAGTATGAAGAGTAAGACACAACAACCTGAAAATTTACAAAAAGGGTGGATAAAGATGTATAGTGGAGTAGCATTTGTAAACTCAATTACTCAAACAGAGGATGGAGGATACATTATAGCAGGTGATACCTCAATACATGCAACAGGGGATGGAGGAGTAGGAGAGACTGAACCTACTGCTGGATTCGGTGGATTGCTTGCAGCTGATATTTTTGTGATGAAAATTAATTCAGATGGAAGGGAAGAATGGATTAAGGTTCTTGGTGGAAACTTATTTGACGGTTCTTCCATCGCAATTCAGACGAATGATGGAGGGTGCATTGTAGCTGGAGAAAGTTTCTCTTTTTCGAACGGCTACTATGGAGTTATAGTTGCAAAACTTGACAAAAATGGAAATAAACAATGGGTAAAATTATTATGTGACTACAAGGACCGTTATCCGCAAAATATGGGATATTTTTCCTTCAGACAAACAAGTGACGGAGGATTTATTGTCCTGGATCGTTCTCTTATTATTAAACTTGATTCAAAAGCAAATTTAGAATGGGCAACTCATATGGTAAATTCTACATCAGTTTGTGAATCGAGGGAAGGTGGCTATGTTTGTGTAGGGATGTCTTCGCTCTCATTTGGAATGAACGTGGGGGGAATACTTATTTTAAAGCTTGATAAAGATGGCAATAAACAGTGGGCGAAAATGATATGGGGAATTGAAGGTAGCTATGATTACATTGCTCGCTCTGTTGAAAATACCGATGACGGAGGTTATATTATTGTAGGTAGGAGGTCTGTTGCTCATTCTCCTGATCAAGATAACGCCATTATTATTAAAATAAATAAAGACGGACAGAAAGAATGGGCGAGGGTGCTTTCTAAAAGCACAAAGGATTATAGTGGAGCTTATTCTATTCTTCAAACAAATAGCGGGTATCTTATAGGGGGGACTGAGTCTAATGATTTTGGAAATAAGCATGATGCTTTTATTCTGAAAATTGATAGAGCAGGAAATGAACAATGGGCAAAGAGGTTTTATGGAGAAGAATGGGATGACGAATACAATACAAGCTTAATTTGTGAAACAAAAGATAATTGTTTGTTAGCTACCATTTCCCCTTCTTATCGGAGTAAGTATAAATCCATTTGTTATAGTGGTATTATTAAAATTAATTCAAACGGAGATTTAGGTTTGAGTTGTGATTATTTTAGGGAATATGAAATTTCTATGAAAAATATAGAGACAACTGTAAGAGATGTAACTGAAAGTATTGGAGTAAAGGAAAGATGGTCTGTTAAGATTGAAAATATTAATCCGACTTTCACTTCCAAGGATGTTCAGGCTACAACAATCTGTGATGGAAAGTAAAGGATTTGTTAAAGATACCAGTATGGTTCTCTTTAGTAAAGCTAAAAATTCTCCTAAAAATTATGGAACTTTTTTGGAGTTTGAGAGTCTTATATATGAGGAAAAGAATTTTTGCTAAACTGAAAAATGGATTTCACTAAAACCAAAAATCTCTTAAAGAGGTATTGACAAGAGAGAGAGAGTATAAAATATATTGTGCGGAAAATATCGCAGAATACAAAAGAGTAATGTAAAAGCGGGAGCGAAATCTCCCTCGGAAGGGAGGGTGATGAATGTTTATACGAGGGCAAGGCTCCGAGAGTAAAGGGAGAAAAAAAGGAGAAAAAATAAGAAAAGAGAAACAAAAAAAGTAAACTTTGAAAAGAGAAGAATAATCATAAAATTTTAACTAGGAGGTTAAGATGAAGAAATTTCTTTTGGTTGTGATGATAATAGCAATACTTTTCACTTTTGTTTATCCTTACGAAGTAAGCGCTTTAAGTGGTAGTGAATCTTTATCTTTTGCAGCACAAAGATTAAAAAAAGATCAAATAGTGCTTGCCAATTTGAAATTACCCAAAGAAGTGCAATACAATCTAACCAAGCTTGATGACGGTACTGTAGCTATTGATTTTGATTTTCCAGAAAATTATAGCCAGAAGCTAATAGTCGATGTTATTACAAGAGTGCAGGTAGCAATAGCTAAGGATAAGTCAAATGACGTTCAATTGGACACTAATCTATCACCGGATACAGTGATAGGAGGGACTACAACATATTATTTTTCAGGTAGTCAATATTTTACTGGAAGATATGGAGAGCAAATTTACAATTCTACTTATGGCCAACTTTCTTCGACAAGGTTTCCTGCTTGGTATTATATAGTTATTACTGGAACTTCTGCAGGAGTTGTTTCAAATACAAGCAGCCATTACAGTGGTTTGAAAGTAGATACTACCGTACATCTATGGGGTTTGGTTGTTGGAGGTGATGTATCTAGCTCTGGTGGTTTCAGTCTTTCTATAAGCCCTGGCGTTGTAGCTGAGTTTCATAGAGAATGGTCAAGACAAGGCCCATATGTCATTCTTGATTGGGGACAACTTATTGCTTATGCGGTGAATGCAACTAAACTTGGTGTTGACAATACAGTCTGGGTAGATAATTCAGGTTTTGTAGACCCTTATCATATATATGTTCCAAGATGGCTTTACGAATATTAAATTAAGATAAAAAGGTTTAAGGAGGCAGTGGATGGTATTGCATAAACTATTGAGAATCTTTTTGGCAATTATACTCTTGCTGGCTGTTTTGAGTTTTTTTACTTTTACAGAACATCTAAATACAAGTGATACTGGTGCAATACTTAACGAACAGTTGATAAAAGATAAGACGATACTCGACAAAGTTACTTCTGAAGACAAGGTTAACATTTCTCTTTATACATCATTCACTCCCTCTGCTGTTGCCATACGCATTGATTTTCCAGATAATTGGCCATTAGAAAGACGCGTTGAGTTCTCTAATAAGATTTTAAAAGAACTTTCATTCAAGAAGAGCAATATTAATGATAGTATTTTATTAGAAGGATCAAGGATTTCTTATGATGAGAATTATGCAATGTTATCTTCTTCAATTTTGGTATCGAATAATCAGCACGTTTTTCATAAGGCGACATTATATCCAGTTGTTGGTTTTGTTTACGTAGGACCTACCCAAAACTATCGAATAAGTGAAAGCTCTTGCATCTCTTATATAAATGCTTTGTTTCTTTTTGTGAACTTACCTTATGGATATTATGCAAGCGATGTACCGCAAATTGTTAGCAGACATTTTGTGGCAAGTAAAACTTTTGAGGATTCTAAAAGCGCTCCTTCTTGCATAATTTACGACTATGCACCTATTACTTTTTATTCCCTTAAGACAATTTCAATAAAACTTAGCTTAAATATGTCTGTTTATCCAGGCACTGGAGGTATTATAAGGAATATTGGAGATATGCTAATTTTAGAAAGAAACGTGCCATAGAAGTTTAAACAATAAATCGACGATTAATTTAAAACAATTTTTGTCCCGACTTCATTAGCTGACCTCGAACCGCTCCGCATGAATCCTGTGATTTAATTTTGGAAACTGACATTTTGTCACTGCAAATTTTTGTTTACCCTAACCTGGCCGATTTTTTTCCTCTGTATTCGCTGATTCTTTCTTGCGAATCCTTCTTTATATTCTACGCTTCTTTCTACGGAATATCACTCAATAAAATCGAAGTGCTTTTCGGAAAAAACGCGAAAGTTCCACCAATGTCAAAAATCGTCTCTTCAAACCCCCTCAAATTGAGCGAATTGTGGGTGAGTAGAAAAAATACCTCCCCACTTTGACTTGTTGATTTTAAGGGGCATTCGCGTAGATGAGAAATGGAAAAACAGGTCTAAAACATGGCAAAACTTTGTGTAAGCCTACAGCCTAAAAATTTAGAGAACACTACGAAATTTGGTAAGTTAGAAAACTTTTTTAAAAATTCTTTGAAAATTATGGAACTTTTTTGGAGTTTGAGAGTCTTATATATGAGGAAAAGAATTTTTGCTAAACTGAAAAATGGATTTCACTAAAACCAAAAATCTCTTAAAGAGGTATTGACAAGAGAGAGAGAGTATAAAATATATTGTGCGGAAAATATCGCAGAATACAAAAGAGTAATGTAAAAGCGGGAGCGAAATCTCCCTCGGAAGGGAGGGTGATGAATGTTTATACGAGGGCAAGGCTCCGAGAGTAAAGGGAGAAAAAAAGGAGAAAAAATAAGAAAAGAGAAACAAAAAAAGTAAACTTTGAAAAGAGAAGAATAATCATAAAATTTTAACTAGGAGGTTAAGATGAAGAAATTTCTTTTGGTTGTGATGATAATAGCAATACTTTTCACTTTTGTTTATCCTTACGAAGTAAGCGCTTTAAGTGGTAGTGAATCTTTATCTTTTGCAGCACAAAGATTAAAAAAAGATCAAATAGTGCTTGCCAATTTGAAATTACCCAAAGAAGTGCAATACAATCTAACCAAGCTTGATGACGGTACTGTAGCTATTGATTTTGATTTTCCAGAAAATTATAGCCAGAAGCTAATAGTCGATGTTATTACAAGAGTGCAGGTAGCAATAGCTAAGGATAAGTCAAATGACGTTCAATTGGACACTAATCTATCACCGGATACAGTGATAGGAGGGACTACAACATATTATTTTTCAGGTAGTCAATATTTTACTGGAAGATATGGAGAGCAAATTTACAATTCTACTTATGGCCAACTTTCTTCGACAAGGTTTCCTGCTTGGTATTATATAGTTATTACTGGAACTTCTGCAGGAGTTGTTTCAAATACAAGCAGCCATTACAGTGGTTTGAAAGTAGATACTACCGTACATCTATGGGGTTTGGTTGTTGGAGGTGATGTATCTAGCTCTGGTGGTTTCAGTCTTTCTATAAGCCCTGGCGTTGTAGCTGAGTTTCATAGAGAATGGTCAAGACAAGGCCCATATGTCATTCTTGATTGGGGACAACTTATTGCTTATGCGGTGAATGCAACTAAACTTGGTGTTGACAATACAGTCTGGGTAGATAATTCAGGTTTTGTAGACCCTTATCATATATATGTTCCAAGATGGCTTTACGAATATTAAATTAAGATAAAAAGGTTTAAGGAGGCAGTGGATGGTATTGCATAAACTATTGAGAATCTTTTTGGCAATTATACTCTTGCTGGCTGTTTTGAGTTTTTTTACTTTTACAGAACATCTAAATACAAGTGATACTGGTGCAATACTTAACGAACAGTTGATAAAAGATAAGACGATACTCGACAAAGTTACTTCTGAAGACAAGGTTAACATTTCTCTTTATACATCATTCACTCCCTCTGCTGTTGCCATACGCATTGATTTTCCAGATAATTGGCCATTAGAAAGACGCGTTGAGTTCTCTAATAAGATTTTAAAAGAACTTTCATTCAAGAAGAGCAATATTAATGATAGTATTTTATTAGAAGGATCAAGGATTTCTTATGATGAGAATTATGCAATGTTATCTTCTTCAATTTTGGTATCGAATAATCAGCACGTTTTTCATAAGGCGACATTATATCCAGTTGTTGGTTTTGTTTACGTAGGACCTACCCAAAACTATCGAATAAGTGAAAGCTCTTGCATCTCTTATATAAATGCTTTGTTTCTTTTTGTGAACTTACCTTATGGATATTATGCAAGCGATGTACCGCAAATTGTTAGCAGACATTTTGTGGCAAGTAAAACTTTTGAGGATTCTAAAAGCGCTCCTTCTTGCATAATTTACGACTATGCACCTATTACTTTTTATTCCCTTAAGACAATTTCAATAAAACTTAGCTTAAATATGTCTGTTTATCCAGGCACTGGAGGTATTATAAGGAATATTGGAGATATGCTAATTTTAGAAAGAAACGTGCCATAGAAGTTTAAACAATAAATCGACGATTAATTTAAAACAATTTTTGTCCCGACTTCATTAGCTGACCTCGAACCGCTCCGCATGAATCCTGTGATTTAATTTTGGAAACTGACATTTTGTCACTGCAAATTTTTGTTTACCCTAACCTGGCCGATTTTTTTCCTCTGTATTCGCTGATTCTTTCTTGCGAATCCTTCTTTATATTCTACGCTTCTTTCTACGGAATATCACTCAATAAAATCGAAGTGCTTTTCGGAAAAAACGCGAAAGTTCCACCAATGTCAAAAATCGTCTCTTCAAACCCCCTCAAATTGAGCGAATTGTGGGTGAGTAGAAAAAATACCTCCCCACTTTGACTTGTTGATTTTAAGGGGCATTCGCGTAGATGAGAAATGGAAAAACAGGTCTAAAACATGGCAAAACTTTGTGTAAGCCTACAGCCTAAAAATTTAGAGAACACTACGAAATTTGGTAAGTTAGAAAACTTTTTTAAAAATTCTTTGAAAATTATGGAACTTTTTTGGAGTTTGAGAGTCTTATATATGAGGAAAAGAATTTTTGCTAAACTGAAAAATGGATTTCACTAAAACCAAAAATCTCTTAAAGAGGTGTTGACAAGAGAGAGTAGAATCTGCTTATAAAAAGCGCAGATTACAAAGAATTAAAAATATACGTAGAAGCAGGAGCTAATCTCCCTCAGAAAGAGAGGTGATGGGTTTCAAGCGAGGGCAAGGCTCCGCTGGAGAAAGGAGGTAAAAGAGGAGAGAAGAAAAAGGAGAAAAGTGGAATAAAAATAAGATTTGGATTTAGAAAAGGAAGTTTTTAAAATTGTAAAAAGTAAGTTAAATTTTAATTAGGAGGTTAAAATGAAGAGGATTTTAGCAATTATTTTAGTTTTAGCATTTGTTGGAATCTCTGGCATAAGTAGCGTAAAAAGCGTTACTACTCCTTTCTCAGAAAGTGCAGAAAAATTTCTTGAATTACACCAAGAAGCAATTACAAGTCTTAGAGGTGCAGAATTAGCTTCCCCCATGGTATATAAGAATAAAGACGGAAAAGATAGAGTAATAGTCTATGGAGTAAAAAAGAACGAGGAAATCATCGGAAGAATAGTAGTAAATTACGATGTAAAAAGTCCAATTGTTTTAGAATTTGCAGAGTCAGCTCCACCTCATTTATTGGATATTAAAGAGGAAGTCCTTAATAAAACTTCTTTAGAAAAAAATATGGCTTTCGGAAATCCGGAATTTATTTACGTTTTTCCTTTACTTTATTTTGTACATTTAAATGTGTATAATAAAAACCAGGCAGTTGAGGACATTTACTTTTTCTGGAACGAAAAGAGAATTGTTACTCTTACAGATATCCCAGACTTTCCAATTTTAGCCAATGACAAGCTTCCTCTTATGGAACAAGCGACAAGTGGAAGCTATAAAATCCTCTACGATGTACCTGATTATACTACTTCTACGAATAATTTATGTAATAATTGTGGGCCTGTAGCTGGAGCAAATATTCTTGGGTATTGGCATAAACATGGCTATTACTATCTGCAGCATGATTGGGATGAATCGAATGGTAATGATCTTATTACATGTCTTTGGTATGATATGAATACTAACTGCATATGGGGTACACCTGCCTCAAATTTTAGGTCTGGTATAGTATACCATGCAAATACAGTACATAGCGGTTATCTTGGTATTTATCATTTTTCTGCAGGCGGTAATTCCTATCCAGAATTCAGTGATGCTGTAAGTGAAATTAACGCTAGCAGGCCCTTTGGTATTTTAATAAATTGGAATATAAGCAGTTGGCACTGGATAACAGATATAGGTTACGATTCTCGATACGGCAATTATATCTGCGTAAGAGACGGTTGGGGAGATGGAATTGTATACATTAATTGGTACACTCCTTATTTACAAGGGTCTATTTCTATCGATGGATTTGACTATGTTTACCCAGGTTATTAGAAGGAACAAAGGACTTATATTATTCCTGCTTATTCTCTTTATCTTGCTTGTTTTATACTCTGTATTAAGAGTTCCATTAAGAGTTCCAGTCGTGAGAGTAAATGAGTTAAAAAACAAAATTATTAATGGAGAATCAGTAGATAGAGGAAATTACGAGAGAAACGGTTATTATAATTTAAATCCAATTTCATTGGAACCAAAATTGGAGTGGTCCTTTAAGATTTCTAATTTCTTGACCAGTAATTTTCAGTTTCCTTCTTATTCTCACATTGCCTACAAAAATTATGTTTTCCTCATCGATTCACACGGTATTTTGCATGCACTTAACGCTGACAGTGGAAAAGAAATTTGGAAGATTGAGGAAGAGGGCTTTGTATGTAGTGAACCATGGCTTATTACTGATGATGTGCTATTTTATATAGTGAAAGAATCCTTTCTTTCTCCTAATGAAGCAATTTTAGGAGTGGATATTAATGATGGAAGAGAAGTTTTCAGATGCGACCTCCCAAATAATGAAGTGATTGATAAATCAGGTTTTATAATAAAGGATAATATACTTTACTTTGCAGTGATGAAACTTGGTCGACACTTTGGAATAGGCACTTGGCCATATATTCCTGAGGAAAGGTTTTATGCCATTGATCTTAGTAATAATAAAATCATCTGGAGAGTAAAGGAAAAATGTAATATAGAAAACTATAATCCTAACTCTTCGGTATTTATATTTTCTTGGTATTCTGGAAATACACTTTTTTACTATAACCACATATCAAAAACTCTTATTTCGATTGATGTAAATACAGGAAAAATAAAGAGAAGAACCGAGCTTACTTTAGTTGATGCTGTGCCTATTGTGGATGGAAAGCTTTTTCTAAAAGATTCTGTCTACGATTTAGAAACTGGAGAAACTATTTGGAGTATGAATTTAAATTATAAATATTTTACAACACCAGCAATTAAAGGTGGCACTGTTTATTTTGCAGCTTCTAATGATAAAGAAGGTAATGTATTTGCTCTTGATATAGATTCTCATGAAGAAAAGTGGAAGGCAAAAGTAGGGAAAATTGTTAGCCCTAATTTCTTTTTAATTACAAATTCCGCTATATATCTCTATGAATATGAGACCGAAGGAACGCAACTTATTTGCTTAGACACTGCCAATGGAAAGATTTTATGGAAGTACGATCCTTTAAGAGCAATTCCTGATTTTGACAAAATCCGCACAATGGTAGGCGAACCAATTTATTCAGGATGGAAAGAATCCTTTACTAATCCAGTTCCTGAATTTGATGAGATTCCTTCAATAGGAAACGAGGCAATTTATATATCGGGAGTTGACGGTCTTTACAAGATACATTAACCTGCTGGAAATAGTACAGGTTACAGAAGATTAAATTGAATTAATAGAGGCTTGAATTAATCTTATCATGAAGCTTGCGTTGAATGGGGGGAACCTTACTTGGCTCCCCCCTAAACCTTTTTAAAAGTGATGCTTGAAGGTGTTAAGGAATTGTTGTAGCAGGCAATAAAAATTTTTCTTGCTGTTAATTTACATAAAAATATAACTTTAAAAGCATCTTTCTGACTTCTGGGGTAAGTTCATTTTGGAGTTGTGAAACTTCCTATCTCAAAGTATGATAACGTACTGAAATACCTAAATCCGAAGGAATTAACAACGAACTCTTTCCTTAAAAATTCTTTCAAAAAAACTGGAACTTTTTTGGAGTCTGAGAGTCTTTACTCCTTTCTAATCCGCATTCTTTCTCAGCGGATTCTATATAGAGGAGAAATAAATCTGCTCACGAGGAACGCAGATTACAGAAGACTAAAAAAACCTATTGCAAAAAAAAGATTAAGCTATTATAACTTGCTGAAGAAGAACGCAGGTTTATTCCTTCCTAATTCGCACTTTTTATCAGCGAATTCCAAAGAAGTATAGAAGAGGAATAAATTTAACCCTTTGAAAGGAGGTGATGGTTGTGCAAGAGGGAATAGTTCCTCGAAGGTAAATAGGAGGTGAGAATTTGGCGAATTGAGAAGAAAAGAAAGTAGTTTTGTAGTTTGTGAGAAGAAAATAAAAAAATAAAATTTACACAAGGAGAATAAAAATGAAGAAAGTTTTAATTTTCAGTTTAGTCGTTACTGTTTTTATGACGAGTGTTTTACTTCCATTGAGGGCAATCAATGCAGATGGAGAAAATGAAGGTTTAAACAATCCTAATTTTCAAAAAGGATCTCAACCCTTTCCTTCACTAACAGCTGAAGAGGAAAGATTGGAAGAAGAAAAATTACAGAGATATAGAGAATGGCTTTCAAAGCAACCAAAAATAGACATAAAGAATTTTGATATGCCCATATCAAATGACGATTCATCAAAGGAACCTTCAATACTTTCTATAACAGAATATGGATCTTTGACAATTTACTATCGAGTGCAAGAAACTTCATATTATTGTGGTCCTGCCACTGCTCAAGTAATCCTAAATTATGACTGGGGAATGATAGGATCAAGCAATTATTATACTCAGTCATATCTTGCTAATTATATGGGAACTAACTCAACTGATGGAACTTATGTTTACAGATTAAAAAACGCTTTAAATGAGCTTAAGAACCCAAATAAAAATCCTACAGCATATTGGATTTATACGCTACTTCCATCCAATGAAACAGATGCTGCAAACTATCTATATACTTATTTACAAAACGATATAACATATAATACCACTAAGCAGGCTTTAGCTTTCCATACTAATACTTATCCTAAATATGGATACGATGCATGGGGAGAGCGTTATGGACTGATCGGATATTATAACCCGAGTAATTCTTATGAATATCATTCAACAGGACACTATGTAACAGGATATGGATACGTTCTATATTCTGACGGGAGGCACAGAGTAAAGTATGCCGATAGTTGGAACCATGACTACGGGTGGGAGAATTGTCTTGGATACCATGAACTTGATGCAAGAAATATGGCAACTTGCATAAATGGAAATGCTGGGTATTTAATATGGTGAGAGTATGAAAAAGGAAAAATATCAATAAGTAATATTTTTCCTTTTATTTTCTCTATTTCTTTCGTCATGTAATAAGGGCAATTTTATTACTGGAGACAAAAGCCTGCCTCAATATATCAAAGATTTTTCAACAGTTTTTGCGAAGCAAGGATTAAAACTTATATACAAACCAAAGATCTTGCAACCTTTGCCATCTCCAGATAAGCCATATGCTATTAAAGAAAAGGAGTTTCCTGATAGTTGGGTCAAAAATGAACTCCAGTGGTGTGTTAATAAAGATTTGTATGACTTTACAAATATTCTTTTTTATGGAAATTATATATTAGAAAACACTATTGACACAAGCTTTAAACCTTCCTCTTCCTCATATTTTCAAAAAACGATCTACAGGCTATATAAACTAAAATCAAATATTACAACTTTATCTCAAACGATTACAAATTCGGATTTTGAATTAATAAAAACGCTTGATAAAGCAGAGGATGACCCATTTCCCCGGAATCAACTTGCAAAGATTTCAGACAGGTTTATTGTGTGGAGTGCCTCCTCAGATGAGGAGGCTGTTAATTGGTCGTTATGGGTTTTGATGTGACGAATAATGAACTATTCAATGTTTATTCATATAAAGACGCCGAGAAAGAATTCAGACCCATGGGTATTCCATCCTATAACATAATTAGCGAAAAAAATATCTTGGTTATTGATTTAACAGCTAATAGCAAGGAAGGAACATTAATGAATAAGGTAATATTTTACGATTTAGTGAGTAGAAAAATTATAAAAGAGATTGGTGGCTCAGTTTATAAAAGGCAATATACAATTGGATGGGGGCTTCCGATTGATCTAATTGATGGGTGTATGTATGGTGAACGTTTTTATATTGATAATAACAAAAACATCTCAGGCCAGTATATACTTTCCGATATTGTAAAGCTTAACCTAAATACTTTTGCTGAGGAAGTCGTTTTTCAAAGGACTCCTTTTAGGTTATTGGCAACCGCTTCTCTTGGGAAAATAATTTTAGCTCCTTATATTAATAATTATCCATTTCATGATATATGGATATGGGATACAAAAGAAGGTAAAATAGAATGTTATCTTAAAGTGTCTCTCGAAGGAAGCATAAATCCACTTGATGATATGAAACCTTATATTTCTTTTTGCAATTCAGCAGGTTTTTTATACACAAATAGTAGTAACCAGTTGCTTGAAGAGCGCTATACTTTCTTCTCTTTAAAAGAAAATAAAGCTTATTTTACAACTCCAATCCAATTTATCCTTGATAATGGAGAATATGCAATTATAAAATCGGTATATGACTTATTTTCAACCCCACCTTTTGATTATCCTGGTAAGGAAGAAAAGCTAAAAGGATGCAAGACTTACCTTATTATTAAACCTGAGTAATATGTTAGATAAGTTAATGCGCACATTGCAGAATCGTTTTTAAAAATTCTCCTAAATTTTTGAACCTTTTTTAAGTTTTAAAGTCTTATGCATGAGAAAGAAAATTTTAGAGAGAATAGAAAAATTCGCAAAGAAACTCATGCATCCTTCAAGAAAGGTGGAAACAGAACTTGGAAACCTTTTTGCCGATATATTTAAGGAGAGGGCAGATGTAGACATTGCCATAACCGGGAGCGGTTCAATAAGACTCAAGGAGATGGGACCCATTATTACCCTCGGAGACCTAATTGCGGTTTTCCCATTCAGTGATTCGCTGACCAAATTCAAAATTAAAGGTAAAAACCTGAGAAAGATATTCAGTAATTTTATGAGCAACGAAAATAGAGTGAAGGATGGTGAATATTATCAGGTAAATAGAAGAGTAAAGGCTATTTACAATGAAACAAAAAATGCACTTGAATCATTAACTATTAATAATAAAGATGTGCAGGATGAAGGAGAATACACAATTTCTCTCCAGGGCTATCACGTGGACAACTGTTTCAAAAACCTTAATATAACTTATGAAGAACTCACCCAATTGGAACAACCAAAGCTTATAACAACCTCGGTAAGAGATGTTGTTGAAGAATATCTGAGAAATCATCAGAACATATCGAGCAACATAGAGAGCAGGCTCACATATATAAAATAAATTTTTCTAATAAATTGAAGTAACTTTTTCCAAAAAAATACGTTTAATACATTAAGGGGCTAAATGATGAAAAAAATTTTGACCACAATTTTAATATTAGCAATATTTTTTTCTACTCTTCCCGTTAAAGCTTTGCCTTCAGAAGAAACAAAGATAATTGGTAGTGGTTTGTCTTCAGGAGAATTTCTTTCACCAAAAGGAGTTTCAGTTGATGAAAAAGGAAATATATACGTACTTGATTCTGGAAATTATAGGGTACAGGTTTTCGATAATAATGGTAACTTTAAATTTATGTTTGGTGGAAAAGGAACAGAGCCTTTCCAATTTATGCAACCATTGGACATTGCTGTAAAAAATGAAAAAGTTTACATTACAGACGGATACGGTGATATTCCTTCTTCCAACAAAGTGGTAGTTTACGACACAAAAGGTAAATTTTTATACAAATTTGGAGAGCGCGGAAGCGAAAAGGGTAATTTCATGGCACCAACAGGAATTGCAATAGATGAAGAAAGGTATGTATATATATGTGACACCGGGAATAGAAGGGTTGAAAAGTTTACTGAATCAGGACAGTTGGTTAAAACCTTCGGAGAAGGAGTACTTGACTCACCTATTGGAATCGATGCAAAAAATGGGAAAGTTTTTGTTTCTGATTTTTATCATAAAAAGATTTTTATATTTTCTTATGATGGAAAACTTTCAAAAAATTTGGTTTACAGTGAATTTAAGAGCCCAGGAGAATTAGCAGTAGATGACAATGGAAATATATTTGTTGTAGAGTCAGGACTTGCAAGCTGTGGAATTTTTATGTTTGATTCTAATGGCAAATTTCTAAAAAAAATAGGTAATTATGGAATAAAAGGTGGCGAGTTTCTTAAGCCATATGGGATATTTATTTCAAATGAAAAAATTTTTATCACTGATGAAATAACATCAAAACTCCAAATGCTCACAAAAGAGGGTAAGTTTATCTGGGAGATAAGAAGTATTCTTTATAGGCCTGATAGTATGTATTTGCCTACAGATATCCTTGTTTCAGATAAAAAGATATTCATAGTTGACTCAATGAACTGGAGGGTGCTTATTTTAGACGAAAATGGCTCTTTTGCAGGGACAATAGAAGACATTGAAGGTTTTCCAGAATGGAAATTAAAACCAGGCGTAGATCTCTGGTTTGAAATTCCTTTTATAATATACCCTATTTGTATACAAAAGACAAAAGAAGGAAACTTCTTAGTTGGTGATTTTGGAAGGTTCAAATATGCATTTGGTGGAAGTAATGAATTAATGACACCCGCACATTTTAGATTCCTTTTAATAAGAAGCGATGGAAGCTATATAAATTCTTTTTCTGATGACTCAAAATATCCAATAATCTACAATTTCGTGATCAATGATGAGACAGGGGAGATCTACGCTAATGATGGCTTTAACATTTTGGTTTTAGACTCAAGGGGAAAGTTTTTACGAAAAATGAATTTTGCAGAATTTGATGTCTGGAAAATACTCTCTCTTACTCTTGATAGCAATAAAAATCTTTTACTAAGCTTTATGGATGGTAAAGTACTAAGTTTTACCAAAGACAGAAAATTCATAGAAAACATTGGAATAGCTGGTGAAGGTCTTGGAGAACTTAAAAATCCAGAAGAAGTTGCAGAAGACAATGGGAACTACTACGTATGCGACAGTGGAAACTCCAGAATTCAAATATTTGACAAATTTGGCAACTTTATAAAAACTTTTGGAAAAAGGGGCACTAAAAAAGGCGAATTTATTCACCCGATCAGAATATCTATAAGTGATGATAAGATTTATGTACTTGATGATTACGCTTGCAGAGTCTCTGTCTTTGATAAATTAACAAAAGATGAAATTCTTTCTGCTGGTGAATCAGGAATCCAGTATGGGAAACTGCTCTTGCCAACCTCAATTGCTGTCGCAAGTTCTGGTGAAATTTTCGTTCTTGATAGTTCTGTTGGCTTAGTACATAAGTTCAATCCTGATGGAATTCCAATTTTTAACTTTGGAATGACTCTTGATATATCAAGAAGATTCTCTTTAAGTGCCATCTTTCCTTTCACAGGAAAAATCTCCATCGATAAAGAAGACAACATTTACGCAACAGATGTTTATGATAATCTTATTTATAAATTCGATAAGTTCGGGAATCTTCTTGGATTCCTGTACTGCGGTGACTATGGAATTAAATCTCCTTTTGGAATTTGCATTGGGAAAGATGAAAAACTTTATGTTACAGATGAATCTCTTTCAAAAATATTTGTCTTCGATAAAGACAGCGGAGGATTGCTGTTTTCTTTTGGAAGTAATGATGGAGAAACCATCTTGAACTCACCATGGGGAGTTGCTGCAGACGAAGAAGGAAATATTTATGTTGCTGATTCGGGAAATATAGCAGTAAAGTTCTTTGATAAAAATGGAAATCTTAAGAAGGAAATTCCGATTCAATGCGACTTTTCAGAACCTCCCTTCACTCCAACAGATATATTCTATTACGAGGGATATCTTTATGTGCTTGATTCCTACAACCACAAAATTATACTTATGAATAAAAATGGAGAAACAGTTGCAACTTTCGGTCAAAAAGGAGGTCCTGCTACAAATTTTTATGGATTTAGCGGAACCGATTTTTATCAGAAAGATTATGGTGAATTTTTATATCCACTTGGTATTTTTGTAAGAGACAAAAAAATATATGTCGCCGATACATCAAACTCAAGGGTTCAGGTTATACCACTGAGTATATTCTTCGATATAATTCCGCCTAAAATTTCTGTACAAAATAGTCCTGAAAGGTTTATAAACGAAAACTCTTTTAACATTACATTTAAGGTAAGTGACGACAGGACTCCACAAGATAAAATAAACATCTATATTAACATAAACGGAAACGGCTTTAATAAAATCTCAGGTGGTGATACGCTTAGACTTATAAATCTCAGTGAAGGCCCTTGCAGGATTTTTGCAAAAGCAGTTGATCCCGCAGGAAATGAAAGCGATCCAATCAAAATAGAGTTCATTGTTGATCTTACTCCCCCGGAGATAAATTTTAGCCTGTCTGGAAGCACTGAAAATAATAAAGTAACATTAAATGGAAGTGTATCGGATGGCTTGAGCGGAGTGAAAGAAGCTAAAATAAACGGTAATACAGTAAAAATAAAAAATAACGGTTCTTTTTCCGCAGATCTAAATCTGAACCCCGGATTAAATGAGATAGTAGTTGAAGCAGTGGACTCTGCGGGAAATAAAACTTCAAAAAGTGCAAATATTTACAGGAAGGTAACCATGGTCTTGAAGGCAGGACAGAATAAATTTACTGTGAATGGCGTGGAAGAATCTCTCGATGCCCCGCCTATCATAAAAAATGGAAGAACACTTGTTCCAATAAGGGCGATTGTCGAAGCACTCGGCGGAACAGTAATATGGGAAGACTCAAATAAAAAGATAACAATTTTACTTAAAGACGAAAAGATAGAGCTATGGATTGGGAAAAATATAGCTGTTACAAACGGAATTGTGAAACTCATAGATTATTTAAATCCAGACATTGTCCCTGAAATTATCAATGGAAGAGCAATGCTACCTATAAGGTTTATTGCTGCGAATTTAGGTTTTAATGTGCAATGGGACAACGCGACAAAAACAATTACAATTAACAACTAAATCTTATAAAGTCCTCTCAACAGTTATAGAACACTCAGTCACAAGTGCCGCAATAGCTCCAATAGCAGCAAGGGCCGGTGCAAAAAGTAAACCGACGACTCCTACTGTTACAGGGAAAACTGCAATAATCTTTCCATCTTTGTCCTTAATTGTAATCTTGTTTATATTTCCCTCTCGCAAAAGCTCTTTAACTTTTGCGACAAGATTTTCTCCATTAATTTTAAATGTTTCTTCATGTTTTTCTGCCATGTGTTCCTCCTTACATTAATTACCCTTCAAAAATATTGTAAAGTGCCTGGCACTTTACAATAAAAATCAAAACTTTTTTAAAAGTTGTTTATACCTGAAACAGGTTACAAGATAGTCATTTACAATGCCTACCACTTGAAGATGAGAGTAGACAATTGTTGAACCCAAAAATCGAAAACCACGTTTCTTCATATCTTTGCTTATCGTATCTGAAAGGCTAGTTTTTGCAGGAATTTCGCTTAAACTTTTCCAACCCCCTACAACAGGTTTAAAATCAACGAAACTCCATAAATACTTATCGATACTACCAAACTCTTTCTGGACTTCAAAAAATCTTTTTGCATTATTTATTGAAGCTTCGATTTTCATTCTGTTTCTTATAATCCCAGGGTTATTCATCAGTATCTCGACATCTTTCTCAGTAAACTTTGCAACACTCGCAGGGTCGAAGTCTTTATATGCCTTTCGGTAGTTTTCTCTTTTCTTTAGCACAGTGTACCAACTCAAACCTGCCTGAGCAGATTCAAGGACAAGGAATTCGAAATGCTTTCTGTCATCATGCACAGGAGTTCCCCATTCCTTATCATGATAATTGATATACAAATCATCCTTTAAGCACCATGAGCACCTTTCCATATTTCCTCCACTTTTAAAAGTTTAAAGGGACACATCCCAATTTTACAATTTTATCTTTTTCCTACAGAGGGCCTTCCTTGCCTCTTCGATTGAAGATTCCTATCAAGTAATTTTTCAATTGTACTTATAAAATTAGCTGTACCAAGAGGTTTTCCACTCCTCGTCGACTTACGGATTATTTCTTCCCTATCTTTTTTACTATCCTTTAAAAACTGACCATATCTTACTCTATCTCTTTCTGCAAGCCAATCGTCGCCAATTAATATTTCATCAGGCCAACCAAAAAGATGGCTTCTAGCACTTGACCAATGATATTCTTCTATACTATTTACTATATTCGCTCTGACAGGATTTCTTTCTATATACTTTACCACCTCCCATAAATAGTTCTCTTTATCCACAATACAAGAATAGTATCTACTTTCCCAGAGTCTTCCAGTTCTTTTGTACTTGAGATTAAAATATTGGGTGTAACAAAGGGATATTCCTTGAAGACACTTTGCCAAACTACTTTCTCCCTTTGGAATAAGAAGCATATGGACATGATTTGTCATTAAGCAATATGCCCATACCAAACAATTGTACTTTGTTGAATATTTTTTCAACAATTTAAGGTAATAATTACAGTCATCGTCATACAAAAACACATTCTCTCGATTGTTTCCTCTTATCGTTACATGATGTGGATAATTTAATGCAACAACTCTTGGAATTCTTGGCATAGCATATTTTAATATTTTAAGGAAGATTACCAAAATATTTTTTACTTAGATTGAAAATCATATAGAAATGGGATGTGTCCCTATTTTACTATTTCAAAAAATATTATATTAAGAAAAAAATTTATCTGTATAATAAAATTATGAAAACTGGTTCAATTGATTTACCATTACACGACGGGCAGGCACCTCGCTGGCTATTCAACAGGATGAAAAAGCTTGCAAGGGAAATTACTCTTGCAATTATCATTGAATATGGAACCGATGAGGTATTAAGGAGACTATCAGATCCTATCTGGTTTCAATCCTTCGGGTGCGTGCTTGGCTTTGACTGGCACAGTTCAGGACTCACAACGACTGTAACAGGCGCATTGAAAGAAGGATTAAAAGATGAAGAAAAACATATTGGAATCTTTTTTGCGGGTGGAAAAGGAAGAAGAGGTATTGAAACTCCCAAAGATATTGAAACAGCAGGGGACAATGGTTATATCAATACAGAAATAGGAAATTCTCTTGTTAGATCCTCAAGGCTTGTAGCAAAAGTTGATGCAAATGCACTACAGGACGGCTATAACATATATCATCACTTTATGGTGTTTGATAAAAAGGGCAAGTGGATAATTGTGCAGCAGGGGATGAAAGTTGAAAAGCGATATGCCCGGAGATACCACTGGATATCAGAAGGTCTTAAAAGCTTTACGAGTAATCCTCATAAAGGAATAATAAGTGAAAAAACGGAACATCCTCTTAATCTTGTTGATGGAGAGATAGAAAAAACAAGGCAGGATATGGTATCTATATCGAAGGAAGATACAAATTCAGTTGTTAAAGAATTCAAAGGCATTGTTTTACCCTCACATCACCCGCTTTACCCCGGGGATTTTAAAACGGAATATTTAAGAAAAATTCTCAGAAAAACAAGAGAAATAAACCCGAATGATTTTGAAGATCTTTTACTTGTGCAGGGAGTTGGCGAAAAAACTTTAAGAGCACTCGCCTTGCTTTCAAACATAATCTTTAAAAGTGAACTTTCATTCAGAGACCCTGCGTTATTTTCATTTGCACATGGCGGAAAAGATGGCTATCCCTTCCCTGTAGATAAAGAAACCTATGATAGATCAATAGAAATACTTAAATCAGCGGTGAACCGAGCAAAACTTGGGGACGTTGAGAAAATCAACGCATTAAAAAGACTTAAACAATACACGAGTTCATAATGCAATACAAAACTATAAAAAATGAAATTACTGTAAAACAGACAATTAAAAAATCGACATTCATAGGTACAGCTGCGCCTGTTGAAAATGTAGAAGAAGCAAAGGCGTTCATAGCAAAAGTTAAGGGAAAATATAAAGATGCAAACCATAATGCTTTTGCTTATAAAGTAGATATTAAAAAGGAAGAATTCATTTCTTCGGATGATGGAGAACCATTAAAAACAGCTGGAATGCCTATACACAATGCAATAAGGAGTGCAGAAATTACCAATGTTGCAATTGTTGTGACCAGATACTTTGGCGGAATAAAGCTCGGCATTAGAGGACTTATTCAGGCATACGGGGAAACTGCAAGATATGCAATAGAACAAGCAGAAATCACGATCAAAACAGTAAGGAAGAAGGTTTGCCTCGAACTTCCTTACAACGAGATACAGCTTGTCCTGCACTTTATTGAGAAGTTTAAAGGAATTGTTCTGAAAAGAGATTTCAAGGAATCAGTAACTATAACTGTAAAAATTGACGAAGATTTACTTGAAGAGTTTTCACAGAGCATATTATCACGGTCAAGTTTGATAAAGATAAAAGAAATTTAAAAAATACACTTTTTAAATATAATGATTCCAAGGGAGGGAAATTTAATTAGTAAGGGGCACATGTTGAAAAGATTCACTGCAGGGAAAATTTATGAATGCACACTTCCTATCGGTGCTTAGTAGTAAAATAATAATGAGAGGACTGAGAGAGAAATGTATGAAAGTGTTTTAAGAGAGATAACAAGATGAGACTTAAGCTTACTTATGAGAGTGTTGAGGGGCAGAAAATTATGCTTCCAGTTCATTATAACCATATAATTCAAGCGTTAATATATACAACATTTTCACCCCTCCTTGCGGAGGAGATCCATGATGAGGGATTCAAATTTGGTAAAAGAAGCTTCAAAATGTTTACATTTTCAAGAGTGCTTGAAAAAGGGCAGAGATTAAATACAAAATTACTTGATACTTTTGTGAAAAATGGCGACTCAAAATATCTATCATTCAAAACTTTAACCTTTTACTTTTCGTCTCCTTTCGATGAGATTGTTACTGACCTTGGAGGAGAGAGCCTCAAAAAATTGGAGTTTAACCTTCTCGGGCAAAAAATTTCACTTTCGCGTTTGGAGATTGTAGTAACACCAACTTTTACTGAGAAAATGCTTATAAGAATGCTTTCACCGGTTACAATTCACTCTACCTTGCTGAAAGAAGATGGCAAAAAGATGCATTATTATTTTAAACCAGTTGAAAAGGACTTCTCAACACTTATTGAAGAGAATGCAAAGAAAAAATTTGTGCTGATAAATAAGAGACTGCCTGACAGAATGGCTTTAACAATTAAACCTTATAAATTTTCAGTAAAGCAGAATTTATGTATAATTCTTTTTAAAGGAACCCCTGTTGAAGCTTACACAGGTATATACGAACTTTCTGGCTCAAGAGAGCTTATTGCAGCAACTTATGAAGCAGGTCTTGGTGATAGAAACCCTGGAGGCTTCGGAATGTGGGAAGTTTGGAAAGGAGGATAAAATGCTTGAGGCGATAAAAGAGATTGGGGAATACATATTAAAGACAGAAAAAAGGGACTTACTTGAAACCCTGGTTGAAGAAATAAATCCAAAGAGCACTTTCAGTCAAACATTGCCAAAAGGCAGATACCATAATGCAGCCGTGATTGTACTTAATAAATCAGATGGTATATATATTTTCCAATCAGTTGTCCTCGAAGAATATTTCGAGTCAAAGAAGATGCAGTATCTATATAGAAAATTGTCTGGACATGGACCAGATTTTTCTCCAACAGCAAAAGTTCCTAATCGCTCAGAACTCGAAAAAACGTTTACAATGAAAATCCTCAGGTGGTTTAAGATTCTTGAGAATAAGAATAATAATGTTTTGTGTGATGAACAGTTATTTCTTAAAAACATAAAAAAGGCATTAGAAGAAAACAAAACACAAATTGTCCAGGAAATCAGTGAAAAAATAAATGATATTCCTAAAAAAGAAGGTATTTTTATAACTTTGAAATTTAGCAATGGAGATGACGAAGAATACATTGGCGATTTTAAAATATTTAAGGACCTATTTTTAGAAACTTATAAAAAGAAAACATACAAGAATGCTCAGGAAAATAAGGTTTGTTCAATTTGCGGAGAAGTAAAACCTATTGTTTTGAGTGGGTCAAACGTTTATGCGTTCTATACTACCGATAAACCCGGATTTATTACAGGAGGTTTTCAAGAAAAGAATACCTGGAAAAATTTTCCTATCTGTCCTGACTGCAATCTTGCCCTTGAAGAAGGAAGGAATTATATTGATAAAAATCTTATCTTTAGTTTCGCAGGTATTAGATATCAGCTTATACCAAAATTGCTTGTTGGAAGCGAAGAAGTGGAGGATGAAGTCTACAACATTTTAATAAATACAGAAAAATTGAATTCGTTGAAGAATGATCAGAGAAAGAAAATACTGAGTGATGAACACGAAATTTTTGATTACCTTAAAGATGAAAAGGATTTTATGACCTTGAATTTCCTTTTCTTAAAAAAATCAAATGCGGCAGAAAGAATTTTGCTGCTCATCGAAGATGTCTTCCCCTCCAGAATAAAAAGGATATTCGATGCAAAAGCCTATGTAGATGGCATTTTTGAAAATGGTAACGGCAATCCTTTTACTTTCAGGACAATTCGAAATTTCTTTTCAAAGTCAGACGAGGGTAAAAGAAAACCCGATCTTGACACATATTTTCTTGATACTGTTGACAGGATTTTCAAAGATAGACAGGTTGACAGGGATTTTATTCTAAAATTTTTAATGAGAGCAATAAGACATTCGTTTCTATATGATGAGTATTTTTTATTTAAAGTAAGAGATGGCTTACAAATTATTAGTTTCTTAAATAATTTAGATTTGATAAAAATGGAGGTGAGATTAGTGGAAGAAAGAGAGTTTGATCAAGTATTCAAAAAGTATGGAAATACATTTGAGACACCCGTAAAGAAAGGACTGTTCCTTTCAGGCACACTATGCGAACTGTTGCTCAGGAAGCAGTACAAAGAACGTGGGGCAAAACCGTTCTCGAAGAACTTGAAAAGCCTGAAGATGACTGAAGATGACTTCAGAGCATTGCTTCCAAAAATTCAGAACAAGCTTGAGGAATACGATTCATTTGACAAAGGAAAAAGACTCATTGCCACAGAAGTAGCTAATTATATGCTGGAAGCAGGGAATGAATGGCATATGTCTATTGATGAAATGAATTTTTATTTTTCATGCGGAATGAATTTGGTGGATGAAATTACAAAAATTATTTACAAAGTCAAAAAAGAAGAGGAGGATGCAAAATGAGCGAAATGATTAAGAATCGTTCAGAAATTTTATTTCTTTACGATGTAACAAATTCAAATCCAAATGGTGACCCGCTTGATGAAAACAAGCCAAGGATTGATGAAGGGACCGGGATAAATATTGTTACGGATGTTAGATTAAAAAGGACTGTTAGGGATTACCTTCACGATTTCAGGCAACAGGAAATTTTTGTTAGAGGGATCCCTGATGAAAACGATAAGACCAAGTTGAAGACAAAAGAGGATCGCTATGCAGAGTTTGGTTCACCCAATGAAATTATTAAGAAATGCGTTGATATTCGGCTTTTTGGTGGAACTTTTGCTCTCAAGAGTGGGAAAAAGAAAGGGGAAAAATCTGGAAACGAAGAATCTCCCGAGACCGAAGAAGGTAAGGCATTTTCAATTACAGGCCCAGTTCAATTTAAGTTCGGCCGTTCTGTGCACAAAGTAGGTTTAGTATATGTGAAAGGAACAACTGTAATGCCTTCCGGGAAGGGAAAAGAACAGGGAACTTTTACCGAAAGATATATACTACCATACTCGCTAATTGCATTTTACGGCATAGTAAATGAAAATGCTGCTATTAACCAGAACATTCCCCTTTCGCAGGAGGATGTAGACTTAATGATCGAGGCTATTTGGAATGGTACAAAAAATCTAATTTCTGGCTCAAAGTTTGGACAGGTACCAAGGCTATTAATTAGAGTTGAGCATAAGGAACCAAATTACTATTTGGGAGAGCTTGACAAAAGAATAAAATTTATAAGCGACAAGAAAGACGAAGAAATAAGAGATATTGCTGAAGGTGTTATTGATATTACTGAGCTTGTAGATGCGATAAAAGATCAGACCAAAGCTATTAACTGTATCTATTATAAGGTTGACGAGCGTATAAAACTTCAATACAAAGGTAACAGTGTTCATATTGATAATAATCTATTTCCTGATATTAAACTCGAAGCTTTAAACTTCTAATATGGAAGTCTTAATTTTTGATATATATGGTGATTATGCCCATTTTAAAAAGTTTTATACTACATCCTCCCCTTTAACATTCTCTTTTCCTCCCCCACCTACAGTAAAAGGAATACTTGGAGCTATTTCTGGTGTTGATAAAAGTAAATATTTAGATACTTTTTCAAGTGAGCAATGTTATATTGCAATCAGGATAATATCCCCCGTAGAAAAAACTAGAATGGGTATTAATCTCATAAACACAAAAGGAAACTTCTGGCAGCCTGTCAAAAGAGGCTCTCACGAAGCAAGAACACAAATAAGGACAGAATTTCTTAAACACCCAGCATATAGAGTCTACTTTATGCACAAGGATCAGAACTTGATGAAAGACCTAAAAAATATGCTGCAATTTCATAAAACTGTTTACACAGTATCTCTTGGTTTAAGTGAACTACTTGCGGATTTTAAATATAGCGGACCTTTTAGTGTAGATGTTGTTGATAGTACAGATAATCCTACTGATATAACAACTATTATCCCTTTGAGTCTTATTGATAAAAACGGAATCACATTTGAGGAAGGGAAAAAATATTTTAAAGAGCGAATCCCGGTAGATATGACTCAGGATAGAGTCGTTAAAAGATATGAAAACGCACTAATGGAAATAAGTGGAAAATCTATTAAAGCAAAATTAAAAAAATACTGGCAAACTGAAAATGGAGAATGCATTACTTTCTTCTAATCTTTATTCTCATCCAGACAAATTACTTGAAACACACCTGATAAATGTTGCTAACTTTGCAAAAGAGAATCTGAATCAAGCCCCTATAGCTAGATTATTAGGGCTTGATAAGCAGATTCTCTATGATGTGTTGAATATTGCATCCCTTTGCCATGATATTGGTAAATCAACAGACTATTTCCAGCACTATCTTTTTGCAGGTGAAAAGGAAAAACAATCTCTAAAAAATAAACCTGAAACACATCATTCGTTGCTTTCGGCAATTGTAGCTTTCTATGAAACTGAAGCATATGTAGAGACAAAAGGAATTCAGAATTCAAACATTATTTTGCCTTTTATTGCATATCTTACAGTTAAAAGGCATCACGGAGATTTTGATGATGCAAAATACGAGATGGTACTCGAGGAAAATGATATTTCAGTTTTGAAGAATCAAATTGAACACATCAATGAGACAGCACTCTACAATTTAAATAATCATCTTAGGATTGAAGGGCTTTTAGTTGACATCTCAAAAGAACAGCTTTTTAAGTGGATTTCTAATTTTCAAAAAGATGTAAGACCAATAAAAAGGGAAATAAGAAACCTGAAAGATGAAAAGAATTTTGAGATTTATCTTACAATTAATATTATGTTCTCCTGCCTTATAGATGCCGATAAAAGCGATGTGGGAGTAGGAAAGTTATTATCAAGATCTCATTTATATCTTGACCAAAATATTGTACAAGGCTATAAAGAATCAAAACAGTATCCTACAAGCCCGCTTAATAATTTACGTGAGAGTGCGTATCAAGATGTCTTAAATGAGCCAATTGACTTAAAAAATCACATCTATTCAATCAATTTGCCAACAGGAATTGGCAAGACTTTGATTTCCCTTGCATTTTCATTTAAGCTACGCAGGAACATCTACACTCAGAAAGGGCATATGCCAAGAATCGTATATTCTCTTCCCTTCTTAAGTATTATCGATCAAAATTATGACGAAATTAAAAAGGTATTTGAAAATGCAGGAATAAAGATTGATAGCTCCATACTACTAAAGCATCATCATCTGTCAGAAATATACTATAAGAAAGATAGCAAAGAATTTGAAACCGATGAAGCAAAAATTTTAATCGAGGGATGGAATTCTGAATTTATTGTTACAACATTTATGCAATTATTCTATTCTCTGATAACAAATAAAAACAGCAACCTTCGCAAGTTGCACAGGCTATCAGGGAGCATTATTATCCTCGATGAAATACAATCAATACCTTTTGAATACTGGCCTTTGCTGAACAACCTTTTAAAAGAGCTCACAAGTAGTTTTGATGTATATATAATTTTTGTTACAGCAACCGAGCCTTTGATATTTAATAAATCAGAAATCTTTTCATTAACAAAACCCGAGCAATATTTTAAGGAGCTTTCAAGAACAATTCTATACGCAAATATCGATAATGATTTAACTATTAGTGAATTCTTTAATTGTTGTAAATTGGATGGTTCAAAGAGTTATCTATTTATTTTTAATACAATTGCATCTGCTAAAGATTTTTATAGTTTATTAAAGGAACAACTGCCGAGTGAAGCAATTATATTTCTATCCAGCCATATTACGCCATCCGAAAGACTCGAAAGAATTAATAACATTAAGCAAAAAAAATCAAGGCTTGCTGTTACTACTCAGCTTGTCGAAGCAGGAGTGGATATTGATTTTGATGTAGTCTACAGGGATATGGCTCCACTTGACTCTATTATCCAATCAGCAGGGAGATGTAATAGAAATTGGACTTCTCAAGGAGAAGTCCATATAGTAAGCCTTAAGGACGAAAAAAGAAGATATGCCTCCTATATATATGATCCAGTGCTCCTGGATACAACAAAAGAAATTCTGAAAGAGAGACCAACTATACAGGAGTATGATTTGTACTCAATTGTTAATGGATACTATAAAAAACTTCAATCCAGAAAGGCGTCTGATCAATCAAAGTACCTGATAGAAGCCCTATATAGTTTAAAATATGATTCAAGCGATGAAACGATAGGGATTTCTGATTTTAAACTAATCAAGGAGGATTACCCGAAGGTTGATGTATTTATTGAAATTAATGAAAAAGCAATGGATCTTTGGAATACCTATCAAAAACTTAAAGAAATTAACAATATATATGAAAGACGCAACGAGTTTAGCAAAATTAAAGCAGATTTTTATAAATATGTCATCTCTGTTCCAGAACGTATTGAAAATATACCTCCAGAAGTATCAGGAATAAGATATGTAAATAAAGCGAGTCTTTCAGATTACTATGACCAGGAGACGGGGTTTAAGGTAAAGAGAGAAGTTGCAATATGGTAGCTCAAATCACTGGTGTTTTATTACAGAGTTATAAAAATTGTAAGAGACAAGCATGGCTTATGGCACACCAGATAGTTGCCGATCAGGATAATACTTACCTTGCATTGGGCAGACTAATTGATGAAGATAGTTATAAGAGGAATGTGAAGCGGGTCGAGATGGGTAACCTTATAATTGATCTTGTGAAGACAAAACGCGGTGAAGTACTCATTGGTGAGGTAAAGAAAAGCTCAAAGTCACCTGAGGCAGCCAAACTACAACTTGCATATTACCTTTATTTTTTAAAGAAAAACAATGTCACTTCAAAAGGGATGTTGCTCTTTCCTAAGGAAAGGAAAAAAATTCCTGTCGAACTATCGAGCGAATTAGAAAAAGAAGTTGAGCAAACTATTAAGGAAATCCAGCAAATAGTACAGAGTGAAATTCCACCATCAAAGGAAAAGAATCGATTTTGTAATAACTGCGCATACAGGGAGTTTTGCTGGGCATGAAAGGGTCAATTTTCGTTTTTTCAAATGGTGAGTTGAAGAGAAAACAAAATACAATTTACTTTGAAGGAGATAAAGGAATTAAAAAATTTATACCAGTTGAAAACACTGCTGAACTCCACCTTTTTGGCGAGGTAACAATAAACAAAAAAGTTTTAGAGTTTTTATCTCAGAATGAAATAATCCTGCATTTTTATAATTACTATGGCTATTATGTTGGCACATACTATCCGAGAGAACATTACAATTCAGGATTTATGATTCTTAAACAAGCAGAGTGTTATCTTGATAAAGAGAAGAGGCTTGAACTCGCAAAGAGGTTTGTCTGGGGAGCTTGCAAAAATATAGAAAAAGTTCTCAATTACTATAACATGAGAGAGATTAGTTTGAAAGAGATATTACTCAAGCTTTCTCCTTTAGAGGATTCTATCACTTCCCAACATGATATAGAATCTCTTATGGCGATCGAGGGAAATATTCGTGAAATCTATTATTCTGCGTTTGATCTCATAGTAAATAATGAAAGTTTTGTGATGGATACAAGGACAAAACGACCGCCTAGAAATAGAATGAACGCACTTATCAGCTTCGGGAATTCTTTACTTTATACTACAGTTCTTTCCGAAATTTATAAGACGCATCTTGATCCAAGAATTGGTTTTCTCCACGCAACTAATTTCAGAAGATTTACACTTAATCTTGATGTTGCTGAAATTTTTAAACCAATCATAGTGGATAGAATAATATTTCAGATACTCAACAAGGGTATGATTAAGCCAGATGATTTTAATAATGAATTAGGAGGATTATATCTTAAAGAAGGTGGAAGGAAAGTCTTTATAGAAAAATTTGAAGAAAGACTTGCAACTACAATAAAACACAGGAAAATTGGAAAAGAGGTATCTTACAGAAGGCTCATCAGGATAGAACTTTACAAGATAGAGAAACATTTAATGACTGAGGAAGTTTATGAACCATTTATTTCGGAGTGGTAATTTCTGTCACTCTGAGCTTGTTTTATTATCTTTCCCCTTCTGTCACCCTGAGCAATTTGTCCCTCTTTTCCGTCACCCTGAGCAATTTGTCCCTCTTTTCTATCACCCTGAGCAATTTGTCCCTCTTTTCTGTCACCCTGAGCTTGTCTCAGGGTCTCAAGAGCTTATGAGCCATTTATATTGGAGTGGTAAATGTACATAATAATGGTATATGATATAAACGAAAAAAGAGTCAACAGAGTCTTGAAAATAGGAAGGAAATATCTTGATTGGATGCAGAACTCAGTACTTGAAGGCGAAATAACAGTTGCAAAATATGAGAAGCTAAAAATGGAGCTTCTCGATATAATTAAAAAGGATGAGGATTCAATAATCTTTTACATTTTGAGAACAACAAGGTATAGCAAGCGAGAAATTATTGGGCAACAAAAAGGTGGGTCAAAATTAATAATATGATTTATATTTTCTGTCGACCCTTAATCTTGTAAAAAAGGCTTGAGTTCGACAATTCAAAAACTTTTTCTTTAAAACTATTTATCTATTTAATTTTTTGAAGTATAATACTTACACGATACCTTGAAAACTAAATGAATTTTTGAAGAATCGAAGAAAAAGAAAGTAGATTTTATAATATGTCAATTAGGTTTGTAGCTCACCTATAAGGGATTGAAACC
>Ga0210017_1000454_pt1 | contig 34465 bp, 26 predicted proteins | sample CryGeyCG2014_020_FD_183966 | JGI IMG/M metagenome (GOLD analysis project Ga0210017, IMG submission 183966) | Groundwater microbial communities from aquifer - Crystal Geyser CG08_land_8/20/14_0.20 (SPAdes) (version 2) | ecosystem: Environmental > Aquatic > Deep subsurface > Groundwater | place... | reverse complement strand
TGGATTTTAGATACGAAAAAAGCCAAAAATTTGGCTTCTTCCGAAAACTACGAGGAAATGAAGCGGTTTGTTCAAAAAGTCGGAACGAACCCCAAATTTTTGGACAAATCCATTTCCTTTTCTTTTTGCCCGCCGTGGGATTTTATGGCTTTGCGCAAGGCGCAAAGCCCGAATGCCGAGCGGCGAAGCCGCGAGGCAATGCTTCCGTCTGGCTCAAAAAATTCTGAAAGTTCCTGTTGGTAGTCCCTAGGGGAATTGAACCCCTGTTTTCAGGATGAAAACCTGATGTCCTAACCATTAGACGAAGGGACCAGTTAAGTGTGTTGTGGGCGTGTCGTCGAATGGCATTTTTGAATTTTTTCCAATTTTTTTAGGCTGACATTGGCTATTAAATTTTTTAAAAATCATAAAATTTGTTATTCAGCGACAGTTTTGTTATTTAAAAAGAACGCTTTTTATAGCATTTTTTAGTATTAATATTATAACATATTTATTTTGGCTTGACAAGTTTTTTGAACTATGTTAATGTTACTTAACATCTTTTTATTTTTTATAATATTTTTATCTATATTTTCCTCTAATAGCGGCGAAAGCGAAGGAAACCCTCCTAACCGGACCGAGTAGCCTCAAGTTAAGGATAACTAGGTATTCCTAGTTGTTCTTACGCTATTGGGGGGTAATATGGATAAAATTAAAATATATTGCGTCAATTTGTAGGTATCTTGCGATGCAAGCCAATCTGGGGGAGCTGTCAGTTCGTGAGAAGCAACAACAGAAGACAGACTTTAAAATTTTTTTGTATAATTTTTGAGGTCTTTTTTTTATACTATGATGGGTTTTCAGCAATTATTTTTTCTACCTCATTGGCCACTTGATTGAATATATTTTTTTGAAGCTGTCGTATCTCCACAGGTTTAAATCTCGCCAATACGAATTTATCTGCCGGTAGCTGATCAGGCACACTATTATCTATGCCGATTCGGATTCTTTTAAATTGATCTGTGCCAAGATTTTTAATAATTGATTCAATACCCCTATGTCCGGCCGAGGAACCGCCGTTCCTGACGCGGATTTTTCCCAAAGGCAGATCCAATTCATCATAAATAATGATAGTGTCCTGCGGATTGATTTTATAAAATGATTGGAGAGCCAATACAGCATCTCCGGAATTATTCATATATGTTTGTGGTTTGGCAAATATAATTTTTTCATCGTTTATTTTGTCCGAGCTGAGAGCTGTTGAATATTTGTTATCTATTTTAAAATCAGCAAAATCAAATTTTTTTGCCAAAAAATCAACTGCCATAAAACCGACATTGTGTCTGGTTTTTCCGTATTTTTTGCCGGGGTTTCCCAGTCCGACTATGAGTTTCATAAATTTAGAATATGTGAGTTTTATTATTTTGACCATTTGACCGCTAATTTTATCGGCACACCGTGAAATCCGAATTTTTTACGTAAATTATTTATAATGTATTTGCGATACTCTTCTGGTAATTTTTCTTGCGAACCTATGATGCAAGAAAATGTAGGAGGTCGAGTATCTATTTGTTCCAAATGAGTGATAAAAGCCCGCTTGAGCTTTGTTCTAGTACTGTCGCCGATTTGTTTTTTTGGTGGTGGTTGATGCTGGATGATTGTTTTTAGAAATTTATTCAAAGCGCCGGCAGGAATTTTTATTTGCTTGCGATCTTCCACTACTAATATTAATTTTAGTATTTTTTGGACATTAAAGCCAGTTTTTGCGCTTGTAAAAATTATAGGCGACCAAGACAGATGCGGGAAATGGCGATAAATATATTGTGTGTATTCTTTTGTCAGATTTTCGTTATCTTCGCCTTGATTTTTCAAAAGGTCGTATTTATTGGCCACAATAATCACGCCCGCACTATATTTTGTCAAGAGTCTGCCCAAAATTAAATCTTGTTTTGTGATATTTTTTGAAATGTCAAGCAAGAGAAGCGCAATGTCAGATTTTTTTAGCGCAGAGATGGTCATTTTCACTCCGAGCTCCTCTAGCGTCTGGCGCGCTACATTAGCTTTGCGTCTTATGCCAGCTGTATCTGTGATGACTATTTTTTTTTGCTCAAATTCAATCAGCGTGTCATTTGGTTCGCGAGTAGTTTGTGCAACAGGAGAAACAATAGCCTTTTTTTCGCCAGCAAAGCTATTTGCAAGAGAAGATTTTCCGACGTTTGGTTTGCCTATAATAATTACATTAATAGGGCGCGACGGATCAACAGAAGAGGAAAGATCCGAATCATCCAGTTTTTTTATAATTTCATCCAGTAAGTCCCCGGTTCCCGAACCATTAACGGCTGATACAAGTAATGGATTGCCAAGTCCAAGTTTATAGAATTCAGCCGTCATTTCGCGTATTTTTGGACTGTCGCATTTATTAACAACTAAAATTATTTTTTTATTTTTTGTTTTGCGTAAATAATCGGCAATTTGGCGATCCTGCGGATTCAAACCTTCTCTGGCGTCAACAACAAAAAGAACCACCTTGCTTTTTATTAGCGCGATTTTTGCTTGAAACTCTACTTGTTTATCTACATCATCTACACTTTCTCCTTTAAATTTTTTTTCTTGCCTCCTCGTCATGTCGCGCAGGGGTTTTTGTCCAGCCAAAAATCCGCCAGTATCAATCAATTCAAATTGATCGCCTTGCCATTGAATTTCTGTATATTTCAGATCCCTGGTAGTGCCTGGAATATCAGAAATCATTGCTTGTTTTTTTCCAGCCAGGCGATTGAAAAGAGTTGATTTTCCTACATTGGCCCGGCCGATTATGGAAATAGTATTCATATTAACATTTCTAACTTTTTGAAATTTTTGGATCGGATTTTTTCTGCATCATGGTTTTCAATGTATCAAAGACAAAGACCAGGTACGGCGTTGCAATAAATAATATTAATTTTTCTTTTCATTGTTTGAATTCTCAATTAATGTGGCGAGTCTTGCTTGCTCCGTTGTCCATTCTTTGATGGCGTTGATGGCTTTCTCCTGATCAAGCCCGACGACTATCAGAAATTCGGAATCTACTTTTTTTTGTTCTCCCAAATCATTTGTTTGGTATAAGAGTGGATTTAAAAATTCAGGCACGTCTTTGGCGGCATTGGCAGACATTCTGTTTTTTAATATTCTTAGCGCTTCCTGATTGTTGTTTTCAACCAAACTATATATAACTGTTTTTTCAAAGTCTTGGCGTGGCGAATTAACGAGCCTTACTACATTAAAACCCCATGACTCCAATGAAGAGCCACTATAAGTTGCAAGACCCTCAATCGTGGTTCCATTGGCGATGATGACACGCACATTGTTTTTGGCTATGGTATTCACTAAAAAAATATTTTGCGCGAATTCTTGAAGTTCCGCAAGATCTCCTGACCGTGGGGCAAGCACATCAGCTCCGTCCTCGGTTGTAATTGATTTTAGGAGTCCTCCGGGAGAATCGTCAAGAATATAGCGTTCTATTTTATCAAAATTTAGATTTTTGAACAGATTTATGATTTGCGGCAATTGCCATGCTTCAATATTTGTTTGTGTGTTCGCTTGGGCGTTATTGTATAGAGAATATATTCTGTTTGGATTTATAAATGTTTTCCAATTTAGTATTTTATTTTTGACTGCCAATATTATTTTTTGTTGTCTTATGCTTCTTGCGAAATCAGAGCCTTCCCAATTGTCACCGTGGCGCGAACGCGCGAAAATAAGAGCTGTTTGCCCATCCATATGCTTAAATCCAGAATCAAAATGAATTGTTCGTGTCTCATGGTTTTTATCCGGATATTCACTATCAGTGAAAGTCCGGTCAACCATGATGTCAATTCCCTCTATATTATCAATAATTTTGACAAATCCAGAAAAATCAATTCTCGCCCAGTAGTTAATTGGTATGCCAAAAGTTTCCCCAACTGTTTTTGCGGCTAAGGCCGAACCGCCTCCTTTATAGTTATTTAATTCGCCATACGCATTGGCATGATTGATTCTTTGCCAGCCATTGTCTGGAATTTTAACAAACAAGTCTCTTGGTATGGACAGAAGGGCGATTTCTTTCGTTGATAGATTGATGCTTACGACAAGCATTGTATCTGTGAGAAGGGCTCCGTCATGTCCAGCGCCGCCAATGCCCATAAGGAGAAAATTGATTCTGTCGTCGTTTTTTGCGAGTTTGTCGTTCCAGCTGATTAATGTTCTAATTTGGCTGATAATTGGTAATTTAGCAAGAGTTTTGCCAAAAGTTTCTTGAGAAAAAACTGCTTTATATGATAGCATAAAAGAAACGACAAAAAGAATCAGGAAAATAATTAATAAAAATCGACCGGCTTTATACAGCAGACCGTGTTTTTTTTTTCTTTGCCCAGCTTTGATTATGCCGTCTTTAATAAAATTTATATTGTGGTGATACATAATCAAACTAAAAATCCAAACCGCAACGAAATACAAGAAAGGAAAAGCATATTTGGCTTTTCTGCAGATTAAACATACACTAAAGATAGACTTGCGTCAATGGGTAAAATGTGTTAATGTAAGGTTAAATTAACTTTTTTGATAAACGATTGGGCATATAGCTCAGCTGGTAGAGCGCTACCTCCACACGGTAGAAGTCTCTGGTTCAATTCCAGATATGCCCACCAGTATTTATGGATCGCATATCTAAAATATTTGAACAGCTCTCGTTTTATAAAATAATTTTTATCTAAAAAGATGACTATTTTGTGTAATATAAATTAAAAATTAAAATTTTATTTTATGTCTTTCATTGAACCAGCGCCAGAAAAAAAACCCACTTTTGAACCAGAAACCGATCGCGATAAAATAAAGAGCCAAATAAGGGATTTCATTTGGGAAACATTGAAAGTGATTGTTGTTTCTCTTGCTATAATAATTCCAGTCAGATATTTTTTAATTCAGCCGTTTTATGTCAAGGGCGCTTCCATGGAATCGAATTTTTATGATCATGAGTATCTGATTGTTGATGAAATATCGTATCGTTTTAATGAGCCGGAAAGAGGCGATGTTGTTGTTTTTAAATATCCGTATGACCGCAGCCAGTATTTTATAAAAAGAATTATCGGCCTGCCCGGAGAGACCGTGCTGATCAAAGATGGAAAGATTATAATAAGCGATGTCAACAATGTAAGTGGTTTTGTGCTACGAGAGGATTTGTATTTGCAGAACACATATACTCAAGGCAATGAAAGCATTGAACTCAACGAGGATGAATATTTTATTATGGGAGATAATCGCTCCGCGTCTCTTGATTCGCGTATGTTTGGCCCGATTAAAAAAAGCGATATTGTCGGCCGCGCATGGATACGCGGATGGCCTATTGAAAGAATGAAAGTTTTTAATGATCCTGTATATTAAAAAGTTTGAAAGTTAAAAAGTTAGAAATTAGCTCAAGGCGCATATTCGTTTAGTAATAGAAATTTTAAATTATGTCTCGCATATCAGGCAAATCAATTCAATTGCTCAAGGGCTTCAAGGATATTTTACCGGAACATCAAAAGTACTGGAATTTTTTGATATCACAAGCCGAAAAAATTTTTTTAAATTACGGTTTTGAGAAAATAGACGTGCCTGTGCTTGAAGAATCCAGACTGTACATCAAAGGAACTGGCAAGCATACTGATATTGTGCAAAAAGAGCTTTATGAATTTGACGATAAGAATGGCGAAAGGGTAGCTTTGCGTCCTGAATTTACGCCTGGTATTTGCCGCGCATATATTGAACACGGAATGTTGAATAAACAACAGCCTTTGAAGTTTTATGCTTTTGGGCCTGTATTTAGGCATGACAATCCTCAAGCTGGCCGTCTCAGACAGTTTCACCAGTTTGATTTAGAGGTGATTGGCACAGATAGCCCAGTGGCTGACGCTCAATTGATTATCATTGCCTATCGTTTTTTGGAATCTCTTGGTTTGACGTTGGTTGTGCATATTAATAGCATTGGTTGCAGTTCATGCCGCGCGGAGTATATATCCTGTTTAAGACAATATCTTATGGGGGCGCAAAGAAAAAAGCGGCTTTGTGAAAATTGCCGTGAAAGATACAGTAAAAATCCTTTGCGCATACTTGATTGTAAAGAAGAAGAATGCCAGAAAACAATATATTCTGCTCCGCAGATCGTTGATTTTCTTTGTGACGAGTGTAAAAAACACTTTATGGCCGTACTTGAACAACTAGATGATATTGAAATTCCATATATTTTGGATGTTAGATTGGTGCGCGGGCTTGATTACTATACAAGAACAACTTTTGAGATTTATTTCAAAGATCAATTAGCTGAAGAGAATAGGACGCAATCGGCTTTAGCCGGAGGCGGACGCTATGATGGGCTGATTGAGCTTTTAGGCGGACGGCCAACTTCTGCAATCGGTTTTGCGATTGGCGCGGAGAGAGTAATCTCAAGAATGCGCGATAATAATATTAATGTTCCAGAATATAACAAACCGGACGTTTTTGTCGCGCAGCTCGGCCTTGAGGCGAGGAAAGAGAGCTTTAAACTTTATGAAAGACTTCTGGCTGAAAATATCAAAGTTGGAGAAAGTTTTTCGCAAGATGGCTTGAAAAAACAGCTAGAAAAGGCAGATAGCTTAAATGTTAAATTTACTTTGATTCTCGGCCAGCGCGAGATTATTGATAAAACAATTATTTTACGCGATATGAATTCAGGCATTCAGGAGATTATTAATTATGACAATATTATTAATGAAATCAAGAAGCGTATTAAAACTCTTAATTCATCTATCAAGAGTTATATGCTCGCAGATATTAAGAGAGATGAAAAATTTGAAGAAAAAGATGTTGATTTAGTTAAGAAAGTGGAAAAAAACATTGGCCGAAAAGAAGTATTAATTAATGGAAACCGCGATAATGGCGAAGATACAAAAAAGAAAGAACAATTTATTGGCAATCGTCAGCCTAAATATAAACTTAACAGTGATGACGAAGAGAATGAAAAGATTATCAATAAATTCTAGAACATAGAATGTGGGCGCAGATTTTGACTGATCCGCACTAATTTGTTATATTTATTTGTAGAAAACTGTTTATAAAATAGAAATTTATAGTTTTAAAGAAAGGTGGTGTTATTATGGCAGTTGAAGTAAAACGCAAACAAAATGAATCAGTGGAAGGCTTACTTAGACGTTTTTCTAAAAGAATGCTGCAAAGTAGGGTTGTTTTTCGCGTTAAGGCGACTAGATACCATATTAAGCCAAAGACTAAGCGACAGATTAAGGAAGCTGCTTTGAGGCGAAAATATATTCGCGCAAAGAGAGAGTATCTGCAAAAAATTGGACAACTTCCCAATGATGACAATCCAATAGGTTTGTCGGCTAATTACAGGCCAACAAAGCATCAATAATATTAGTAAATGAATCTGCAATATAAAATAGACGTTGATTTAAAACAAGCAATGGCGGCTAAGAATCGACCGGAGATTGATTTATTGCGCCTTATTAAGGCTGCTATAAAAAATGAGATGATCACGCAAAAAAAGCAAACGTTGATTGACCATGATATTTTGTCAGTTATGAAAAAAGAAAGCAAGAAAAGGCAGGATGCCATTTACTGGTATATGAAGGGCAAACGCGATGATCTTATAGAAAAAGAAAGAGCCGAGTTGATGATGATAAAAAAATATTTGCCAGAAGAATTAGATGAAGCGGAGATCAGAAAAATTATAGCTGAAGTAATTACTGAAGTAGGCGAAATCGCGCCAAGTCAATTTGGTTTAGTAATGAAAAAAGTCATGGCAAAAACAGCTGGCAAAGCAGATGGGGCAATGGTGAGCAAGGCGGTGAAGGAGGTTTTGAAATAAATAATTTCAAAAAATAATTTTTAGACACAGAAAATAATTTTGTGAATGACGAAGGCGCCGGATAAGCATTATGAAAATTTTATCCCTTCTACTTTTTCAGCTGGAGATCCTGCCAGTTGAATTGGCAGGCGAAGATCTGCCCTTGGCGGAAAATTTTTTAGATTTAGTTTAAATCAAACTAAATACGAGTGTTATAAATCTGAATCCCCATGCAAAAGATCAGATCTAAAACTAGTTATTTATTATTAACAATGGTTTTGTGTTTTGTTATTTTTTTAGCCATTGTTTTTTTGTTTTTTCCTGGCGGGGAGGTTTTGGCTGAAAATAGCGATATTTTTGGAGTAGATTATGGAGCTGGCTCTGGACTCACTTCCGTAGACATAAGAGTCGCAGCAATCAGAGTTATACGAACAGTTCTTGGCATATTGGGAATTATTGCCTTAGGACTTTTAATCTATGGAGGAGTTGTCTGGATGACTTCAGGCGGTAATCCGCAAAAAATTGAATTGGCTAAAAAAATATTACTCAATACTTTGATTGGGTTGATAATCATTCTGTTGGCTTTCGCCATAGTTCAATATGTTTTTAAGATACTTGAAGGGAGCCAAGACGATGGCGGATTTTCGTGCAGTCCAGGCGTGTGTTATGGATGTCAGAGGTGTTTATCTGACGGAGTCAACTTGATTACCGATCTTAGTTGTTCAAGTTGCAAGTTACCGCCACCTATTCCATCAAGATTTGAATTGCAAAGCATGCAGACATCCCATGTCGGCACGAATGAAAAGAAAGATGTATATACATGCAGTAGAGTGCAGGCTATTTTTAATAGAAATATTGATGCTAACACTATTTCTCAAAATAATGATTTGAAGATAGTCGCAGAAGGCGGTTCGGTAAATGGCAGCTTTACAACATTTGGCAATGTTTTAATTTTCACTCCGCCCGGCGATCCATCTGAGTTTCCCAATAAAGGCAAAAAACACGAATATTATCTACCCACAAGCATTCAAGAAGACAGTAATGATCAATTATCCTTTAGCGCATGTTCTTTGGGAGCAGAGTGCGATGTGGCACCTCCGCCGTATGCTCGCTGGGATTTTGAAGTAGGATTAACGGGCGATCTCGACGCCCCTCAAATTGTTGGCACTTATCCACGTAATGATTTGGCTAATCCAGATATGAATGTTTCAATGACTCCGATAATTGATGTCACGTTTAATGAAAATATAGATATCACAACGTTAGCAGAAATAGAGATAGATCCAATTACACACACTGCAATATATTATGCCAAATTTGGTAATATTTATTTGAAAAAAATAGATGCTCAAGGCAATGAGCTCAACATAATAGATAATCATATTTTACTGGTTGAATTGAAGGAAAATGGATTTATTTTTTACCTTAGAGAACCAAACACACTTGAAGAATTTTCCATATATCAGATTACAGTTCAAGGTATAAGAGATTTGTGCGGAAATGAGATGGTTGCTCCTGTTTCTTGGCAATTCATGACGAACAATACAGGGCCTGGCATAGCAGGCTATTATCCGACCGGAGATAATGTTTGTCCTGATACTAGAGTGAGTGTTAATTTTAATACTTCAATGTTCAGAAATAGAGTGGAGATGACGATTTTGTCATCGCGAAATTCTCAAGTCATTGAGACTTGGAACTATAGACTCGTCGCAGGACAGATTTCATCTGCGGACGAGCACGGCGAATTTAAAGTTATGGACAACAGCCAGCCGAACGACTACAAAGTATTTGTTTTTATTCCAGCAGTTGGGCTTTCCGAAAATACAAATTACCATATCAGCGTTGTAACAGATAAAATAATTAATATTGGAAACGATCTCCTTGTTCAATCTTGGGATTTTGAAGTAACCGATCTCGCTAATTGCGTTTGCAGCCCGCATATTGATTATTTGAGTAAAAATCAAGGACCAGCTGGTGATTGTCTGACTATTAATGGCCAATGTTTTAAAGGCACTGTTGCCAAACCAGCTGAAATTTCCGATATATTTTTTAACAGTGAAAATGCTGTTATTCCGGATGTATCCAATTATTCAGATTACAGCGTAGGCACGACAGTGCCTATTGGTTTACAATATGATCCTCTTGACAACAGCAATAATTGGCTTGATGTTTCTGTTGAGATAAATTATTTAAATGGCGGTGACGTGCTAAGTAGTAATTCAAATGAATTTTTATTAACTTCAGGTCAGGCAAATGGTCCGTGTTTATGGTCAATTATGCCTGATAATGGCGATTGGGGAGATACGGTCAGGTTGACTGGCATAAGATTTTTGCCGGAAAACGTGGCAGATGCGACAACATTGACAATTCATAATATTGTTTTTAATTCAGGTGTTTCAGCCACTATTTTAGATTTAATTAATAATTGGACTTCTACTGAAATAAGCGGAGTTGAAGTGCCGGAGAATGCGCAAGACGGCGAAGTGATTGTTAGAAATGATCAAGGCAATAGCAACGGCGTATATTTTGATGTGACACGTTGTGGCGATGGCGTTCTTAATCAAGGCGAAGAATGTGATACAAATATTTTGAATGGCCGTACTTGCCACGATCTCGGTTATGCCGGCGGCCGGCTTGCTTGTTATCCAGCAGATAGCGAAGATCCTGTTTCTTTAGTTGATATTAGTTGCACGTTTGACAGATCTTCTTGTTCAGACGCCCCAGAAGTTGTTGAATCAGATGTTTGTGCCATTGTTTGCCGTGGAGGAACGAATGACGGCCAAGCCTGTTTTGTTCCTGGAGATTGCCCGTCAGGCGCATGCTTAATTGGAGAATTGCCGAGCCCAAATCCGAGAAGAGACGCAGTGGAAGTTTGTCTCAATAGCCAGATTGCCGCGCGTTTTACTACATCTGTTGTAATAGACACAGACGACATAAGACTGGGAAAATGCGCAAATGACGCGTGCAGTAGTCTGGACCCAGTAAATTTTATTTTAAGCTATGTTGGAGATGACAATTTTATTCTCAGACCGGCTGTTTTATTGGCTGGCAGTCAGTATCAGGTAACCATTACGACTGGCGTAAAAAGCAAAACAACAGGAATTGCAATGCAAAATGACTATATTTTCAGATTTACGACTAAAAGCAGCGGAGGAAATTGTCCGCTGGAGAGTGTTTATGTTGAACCGAGTTATAAAGAACTCGGAAGCAATGCAAGTTATTTATATAAGGCTAGCGCTCTTGGCCCAGATTGCGCCATTATTGGCGAGCTGCAAGACTATGATTGGGAATGGAACATAGAAGAAGCCGATAATTTAGGGGTGGCGATTACGAATATGCCAGATGATTCAGAAGCGACTGTCAAATCAAGCACAAAGCAGGGTATAGTGCATATTAAAGCAACAGCGGAAGAAAAATATAATATTGGCACTTTGAAAGTTGATTTTGACAGCTGTATTTTTGATATAACAATATGTGCTAATCCGGATAAAAATACAGTCGGCGATGAATGTCCTGGCAGCGAGTGTGATATAGTTAAGGATCGTTGTACGCCGACCATACTTGATTTTTCACCTGTAGACGGCGCTATTGGCACATGGGTATCAATTCAGGGTTGCTATTTTGGCGATGAAAAAGGGCAAGTTATTTTTGCTGACGATAAACCAGCCAATGATTTGCCGGCTTATTGCGGAAATTTTTGGAATGATAAGCGGATTATTATCGAGGTGCCCGAAGACACGGCCCCTATCGGACCTTTTCGTGTTGTTACTAAAAGTGGCTTGAGTATTATAAGTGATCATTCTGTAGCGGCTTATCCGCCTATACTAAAAGAGGGTTTTATTGTTAATAACACGATCAGGCCGGGTTTGTGCGTTTTGGACCCGGATCGCGGCAAATTTGATGATCAGATTGTTTTGCGCGGTAAAAATTTTGGTGATGTAAAAGATACTGGCGATAATGTAGTTTTTATGGATGACCTAAATGCTCAAATAGGCGAAAACGTAGATAATTTAATTTTGTGGGAAAATACGGAGATTACAGCCATTGTTCCGTCTGGCGTTGAGTCTGGAGCTGTTTATGTTGTCAAAAACAGCGTGAATTCAAATGATCTTATGTTTATTGCGGAGGCCATTGAAGGTGTTGGTACTCCATGCGATGGTAACACCGGAGAGACCGGATGTCAGGCCAATGCAGATATTTGTACCGTTATCAACCATAATTTATTTTGTGATGCAAATGATTGTACTTGTCAGGCCAAGGCACCGACAATACTTGATAATTCGCCTTTGGGTTCTAATGTTTGCCGCAACGCTATTGTAAGAGCGACCTTTGATCAGGAGATGAATTTTAATTCAATTGGCAAGGATACGTTTATAATTGAAAAGTATTTTCAGGATGAGGTTTCTGCAGATTTTTTTTGGAGTAAAATTGCCAGGTTTTTCAAAAAAATATTTTATGAATCAATTTATGCCGAAGAGTTGGTCGCCGGTTCAATTAATTTGGACAATATTAACAAAAAGACTGTTGTTACCTTTACTCCGTATAAATTGTTCGGCAAAACAAACGAGGACACAAATTATAAAGTGACAATAAAAGGGAACGCTAATGGAGTGAAAAGCAGTTTTGGAACAGCCATGGCCAATGATTATTCGTGGATTTTTTCCGTTAGCAAAGAAGTTTGCGATATTGATTATGTGCAGGTAAACATAAAACTAAATAGCGCGGCAGGAGAGGTGAGCAAAATAGATGCGGTTCGTGATTATTTTACATGCGCGGGGCGAAATGATTGTCCGGACGACATTGACCCGCATATTGGAAATCAACATAGATATTTTGCAGAAGCTTATGATCAGGCAGGCACGTTGCTGCAAGCTGATTTTGTATGGAAAGAAAATAATAATTCCGGCAAGAATTTGATCAGCTTGCCATCAAGTTTAGATACGCCAATCATAGAAGTTACGTCCGAGAAAAACAACGGATCAACTACTTTGATCGTTACGGCATCTGATTTTGACACATCAGATGATATCCATTATGCGACTTCCACGCAAGCTGTTAGTATCACAAATTTTATTTGCCAAAATCCATGGCCGTCCTTTGATATAATGTTCCCTTTTGAGGATTCTGACAGAAATTGCAAACTATCTGGTTATGGGGATTGTTATGATATGAAATTTTCTACTTTCTATTGCCGTGATTTTGGTTATGATGAAAATTATTGCGCAGATTCCGGTCTTGATTGCGATGATGATGCGGATTGTCCTGGTAGCACTTGTCAGGATGCGGTAAGCGACGATTTACCTGCTCTGTCAGCAGTAGATACTGTCATATCGGGCGAAGAAGCGAATGGGACTTGCGTACAGGGCGGTAATCATGATCAATCTTGTGCAAACGACGCGGATTGTCCTAATGGATATTGCAAGAAGGTTTTGAAAGATTTTGTGTTTTATTTTCCGGCTGTTGATTCTAAATGGTGTTCGAACAGTCTAACGCCATGTATTGACAGCGAAGATTGCGTTGAGGGCGATGTATGTGAGAGAAACACTGATATTATAAGTGTGAAAGTGTATAGTAATAATGAACATTTGTCTGCTAGCGCTTGGTATAAAAAATATATGGATAGCGAAAGTTCGTATGCTAGCACGAAAATTGACGGTTACGATGCCGTAGTATTTGACAGAGAAACATATATCAATGCCGCGGTTGACAATAATCCGCAAGGTGCTCACAATATTTGGACTGATATTTTTCGTATATCTTATTCAGTTAAAAAAGATGAAGTTTTTGGTCAAGAAGAATCAGCCAATCCGATTACCAGAGAGGTCTTTGACAGGTTTTATAAAAATTTTGTTTTTAATTATAATTTGGGATATAATTTACAATTATGCGCGGGTACGAATGAGTGGTGTACTAAAGACAGTGATTGCGATTTCGGGATAATGTGCGTTGCGCCAAAAGATAAATTAGCCCGCGACGTTGTCAGAATGGGAGCCATAGGAGAGATGGTTTATTATTTGGATTTGTATCGCGGCTATTGTAGTAAGAGCCAAGATTTATCTTGCTTAAGCGATGAGGACTGTCCGGATTACAACATATCTGATCCATCTAGCGAGATATGCATATCTTATAGAAATGGTTCATATCCGATCCTTGATGCTGGTACATATATAAAAGGGCAAAGTGTTTCTATATGGGATTCTTGGCAAGCCACTTTTTCTGGCGAAATAAACGCCAGTTTGCTTTTGGATCCGATAAATGAAGGTAGCGATTGTCCTAACGACACGCATAATGGCGAATGTTGGAATGAACAGACCAAGAAATTCAAATGCGAGCCTGGTTCACATATGTTCCATTATGTTTCTCTTGAGAATGGATTGGTCTATAATATATTTACTAATATGGAATATTCAAATACAGGTTGGAAACCTGATAATGCAAACTATGCATCAAATTTTAGTGAGCAACCGTGTTTTTCTGGTACATATAATTTGCGATATGATTCGCGGGCGATTTATTAATATATAAATAATAAATAATCAATTGAACTATAACTCTATGTTTGAAAATCAAGTTAACAATCAATCAAATACTCCGCAGGCGAATATTCCATCAGCGTCCGTAACTCCAGATACAAAGATGCCATTAAATGGGCAAAAACCATCCGGCGCATCACAGCCAGATGATATTTTTTCCGCGTCAGATCCGATTCCTAATACTTTAGGAAATAGAAGAGGGGAACTGTCCCAAGAAGCAAATATGCCTGGCGCGTTTTCCCAAGAATCAGGAAACGCTCCATCAGTTAAGACAGGACAGGAATTTTCAAGCGAGCCAGTTATTAGGTCTACTCCGTCTGTTTTTACACCGAATGGTTCCGTTGCGCAGTCTCAAGTTTTTAGGCAATCAAATCCGACTATTCCAATGGCGCCAAAAGGCGGGAAAAATTTGGTATTTTTAATTGTTATTATTCTTCTTGCCTGTATTGCCGTGGCCAGCATAGCTTGGTGGTTTGTATCCAGAAGTAAAGAGAGAGTTGTGGAAAATCCCGTTATGACTAATTTGTATGATTCTCTCGCGTCAAACACAAACAAAGAAGTTACAGACGAAGGAACGGGAGAAGACATTAGTAATAAGTTGTTACCCAACGAAGATGCTGATCGTCAGCTTCAGGAGACAGTCAAAGACAGCGATGGCGACGGACTTAGCGATGAGGATGAGATAGTATATGGGACGAGTTTAGATAGCGCTGATACCGACGGCGATGGATTGTTTGATCGCGAAGAAATACAGATATATAAGACTGACCCCATAAGAGTTGATACAGATAATGATGGGGTTGGAGATAAACAAGAAGTTTTATCAAAAACAAATCCGTTAGTGGAAGATAATAATTCTCTTTTTTATGAAAATGAAAATTTAAAATTTTCTTTTGAACTTTTGGAAAATATGATTTTTGAGTCATCTTCAGATAATACGATCAGATTTAATAATAATATTGATCAGATCAAGCTGTATATATTTGTAGATGTTTCCAATGTTGAATTAGTTCCTTCAGATGTTGAATATAGCATTAGTCAGAATTTGCAAGGAGAGCTTATTATAGAAGATAGCAAGAAAAAATTAGATGAAACTCCGGTTGCAACCGTTTTTGATACAAATTATTTTTTGGCTGACAATGGGCATCGTTATTTTATCAGATATATTGCTACGAAAAGAGGATTTGATCTTCAAGCAAATTTTGAGAAAGTGCTTGGAAGCTTTAAATTTTTACAGTAAATTAATGATGTGAAATTCTATCTGGTTTAGATGATCTGAAGGGGGTTTTTAAAATGAGAATTTTGGATAACATGCGATAAAAAACTAATAATTTTTCAAATGGAAGGTAAAATAGACGAAGTTACGAATAAAAATCAAAAATCTGCCCAAGAAATCGCGCAGGATTCTTTTGAAGTAAAAACAATGCCCGAAAGATTTTTGTCTTTGCGCCCATCTATTGGGTCCAATCAAAAGTTGAGTAGCATGCAAAAAAGGATTATCATTGGCGCAGTTATTATTGGAGTGTTTACCGCGTTGATGATTTTCGCGGCTTGGCTTTTTTTGCGTAGTGTTCGTGAAGAAAAAGCGAATGTGAAATTACAGCCATTGAATGGCGGGGTTAGCACGCAACAAAAGCAAGATGATGATATTTTTTCAGATGAAGGAACAGGCACAGACCCCGAAGAAATATTAAATACGGATGCTTGGCTTGATTTTCGAGAAGATATCTACAGCTATGAATTAAAATACCCGGAAACTTGGACAAAGACAGATCAAACAATTGAAGACGAAACGGGGCGTGCAATACAAGTTTTATTTTTTGGGAGCCAAGATAAAGTTGATGGATTTAGCGTTGCTGTTTTCAATTTAGGCGAGCATGATTCACTGAAAGACTGGCTTGGCGCGAACACTGTTTATTCTCAAGAGGCCGAATCTATTCTTTTAGATAATCATCCTTCTTTCAAATATAGTCTGGAATCTTTAAATAATGCCGTTTATACGCTCAATGGAGCGAATGTTTTTGAAATTGTTTTCAATAAACCTTTCGCCGATCATATATTGGATGTATATGATCAAATATTGGTTAATTTTAGATTTGTGGAAAATTTATACGCAGAAAAAGATGAAAAGATTTCCAAAGAAGATGTTGACGTTGATTTTTTGCCGGCGAGCGATCTGGATAATGATGGCCTGTCCGACCTTGAAGAGGGCATTTACAAAACTGATAAAAATAATCCGGACACGGATGGCGATGGTTATAATGACGGACAAGAAGTGGTCAATGTCTACGATCCGATAAGCGCTGGTTTGGCGAAGCTTTTTAATTCCGACTTGATGAACACATACGTTGATATACACAGCCGATTTAATCTGATTTATCCTCGTGACTGGCAGACAAAAAAAGATGATAATAATATTTATTTTTATACTTCAACTGAGGAATTCATCGCTGTCATATCTGCGGAAACAGATAAGGATTATATTAATTTGGAAGAGTGGTATTTTGGTCAATTTGGAGAAAATGCGGCTGGAGAGCAAAAATTTGAAATTGACGGAATAAAGGCGATTAGGGCGAAAGACGGCTTGGGCGTTTATGCGATAATTGGTGAAAACATTTATAGTTTTATATATAATATAGGTTTGAGAAACGATACCAATTTTCTTACAACATTCAATATGATCATCAAGAGTTTTAATTTTGCGGATTGATTTCATTAATCGGAGTGGAAAGAGGTTGGAATATAAAGGCAAAAATTTATGTTGATTGGATAAACTATTGAGTAATTTATGATTGAGATTAATAATATAGTAAGGGCTGATATCAATAAAAAAATTATTAAAAATGTGCTGACGGAGATAATTGATATTTTGAAATTAAAATATGATGATATATCCGTTGTTTTAGTTAGCAGTAACCAAATAAGGAAAATTAATAAAAAATATCGGCAGATAGATAAAGCCACAGACGTTTTGAGTTTTAACTATTCTTCTAGCCGGCATAGAATTGATGGTGAAATAGTTATTTGTTATAAAGTTGCCAAAGAGCAAGCATGGAAACATGATCTTGCCATATCAGACGAAATAAACAGATTACTCATTCATGGACTATTGCATTTAGCCGGTTATGCTCATCAGAATAAAAGAGAAACAAGCAAAATGGGGAAATTAGAATTTTTAATAAAACAAACTTTAAATTCAAAATCCTAAACGAGCGAGAGCTGTAGATTTATTTGAGATCTAGAAGATAGTGTTTATAACATGAAAAATATATTCAAAATAGAAAATTTTTTTCGCAGTTTCAAATACGCTGTACGAGGACTAAAATTTGTTTGGCAGGAACAAAATTTTCGAATACAATTCACAATGGCCGTTGCAGTGATATTTTTGATGTATTATCTTGGTCTGACGCGTTTGGAAAAAGTTGCTTTGATAATTGTTATTATGTCTGTTTTAGTACTGGAGTCGCTGAACACAATTTTTGAACACCTATCGGATCTTTTAAAACCTCGTTTGCATGACTATATTCTTATTATTAAAGATATCATGGCGGCGATTGTACTTTTGGCTTCTGTTGGCGCGATTATCATTGGACTAATGATTTTTTGGCCTTATATTTTTTATTAGTTTTTAGTTTGGTTAAAGCCGTTCACAATTATTATTCACTCATTTAATATTGGCAGGTGGATAAGTATTTGGCATAAATTTGAATTTAGTTTATAATTAATACGCTGATATATTAAAGTTATTTTATGAAAGAAAAATTTATTACAGGTTTAGATATTGGCACTTCGTATGTTCGCGCTGTGACAGGGCAATTTAATGAACAGGACGGCAATTTTTATATTGTAGGTTGTGGAGAAGTACCGTCTGCCGGTATATCCAAAGGTATGATTGTTAGCATTGAAGATACTGTATCATCAATAACTGCGTGTTTAGAGCAGGTTGATAGAATGATCGGATCTCCAATTGAAAGTGTTTTAGTTGGTATTTCAGGGTCGCATATTATTACCCAAGAATCAAAAGGCGTGATAACTGTTTCTCGCGCTAACAGAGAGATAGGAGACGATGATGTTGAAAGGGCTATTCAGGCCGCGCAGATAGTTGCCACCCCCCCCAATTATGAAATCTTGCACGTTATGCCAAAAAATTTTATCATTGATAATCAGACAGGCATTAAAGATCCAATTGGGATGACAGGAATTCGTCTTGAAGTAACTGCACAGATTATTCTTGGCCTCTCTTCGCAGATCAAGAATTTGACCAAGGTTGTTTATCGTACTGGTGTTGAGATTGATGATTTAGTTTTATCTATTTTAGCTAACGCCGAAAGTGTTCTGACTAAGAGACAAAAAGAGCTTGGAGTTGTGCTTGTCAACATAGGGGAGTCAACCACGTCAATGGCTGTTTTTGAAGAAGGTGATCTTTTGGCAACAGGCGTTTTACCGATTGGTTCCAATCATATTACCGCTGATATTGCGATTGGATTACGTACATCGCTTGATGTTGCTGAAAATATCAAACTTGAATATGGACGGGCAGTACCTGATGAAATAGGCAGGAAAGAAGAAATAGATCTATCTAATTTTTCCGATAATGAACGGGAGAAAATTTCGCTTAGATATGTTTCAGAAATAATAGAGGCCAGAGTGGAAGAAATTTTTGATTTGATTGATAAAGAGTTAATAAGAATTGACCGTTCAGGTCTTTTGCCTGCTGGAGTAGTTATTACCGGTGGTGGGGCTGAATTACCTGGTATAATTGAAGTTGCAAAAAAGAGATTCCGTTTGCCAGCGTCTCTTGGCCAGCCGCTGAATATACATACAGCGATTGATAAAGTCAATAATTTACAGTTTACGATGGCAATTGGCCTTTTATTCTGGGGGAAAGATATGGCGATTAGCAAATCAAGAAGAATATTTAATTTTAATTTTCCCAAATTGAAATCAATAGGCGAAATCGGCATTAAAGCTAAAAAATGGTTCAAATCATTAATTCCATAATCAATATTTGATGATAAATCTAATTTTTTCTTGACTATTTCCAAATAATCTATAAGATAATTATAAAGGATTGTGTATTAATATAAAAATATAGGCTATGGCAACTCAAAAAAATAAGAAGACAACCATTGAAGTCAAACCTGAAATTGAAACTTTTGCGAAGATAAAAGTAGTTGGCGTTGGCGGAGGTGGCGGTTCTGCCATCAATCGCATGGTCTCAGGGAATCTAAGAGGAATTGATTTTGTTGCTATTAATACTGACGCGCAGGCTCTTCATCAAAATTTATCTAAACACAAGCTGCACATCGGCCGCACCGTGACTCGAGGACTTGGCGCAGGCATGAATCCAGAGCTTGGAATGAAGTCTGCCGAGGAAACTTCAAGTGAAATCAGAGAAGTGCTTAAAGGCGCGGATTTGGTATTTATTACGTGCGGCCTTGGTGGAGGTACTGGCACTGGAGCATCGCCAGTTGTGGCCGAAATCGCGAGAGATCTTGGATGTTTGACCGTAGCTGTTGTTACCAGGCCGTTTGCTTTCGAAGGCGTGCAACGACGCACCATTGCTGATAAAGGATTTGCGGAACTCTCATCAAAAGTTGATACGATTATTAGTATTCCTAATGATAGAATTTTACAGATTATTGACAAGAAAACATCTTTACTTGATGCTTTCACGACCGTTGATGACGTATTGCGTCAAGGTGTCCAAGGCATTTCGGAGCTGATAACCCAGCCCGGTTTGATTAATGTTGATTTTGCAGATGTGAAAGCAGTCATGAAAGATTCTGGTTCTGCATTGATGGGTATGGGTGTTGCCAGTGGAGAAAATAGAGCTGTGGAAGCTGCCAAGGCCGCTATTGATTCGCCGCTTCTTGAGCTGTCGATAGATGGAGCGAAAGGTGTTTTATTCACTATTTCTGGCCCATTGGATCTTTCAATGAATGAGATTAACGAAGCGGCTAGGATTATAACTGCTTCTGTTGATTCTGGCGCGAAAATAATTTTTGGTGCTACAGTCAGCGACGACATAAAAGACGAAGTTTCGATCACTGTGATTGCTACTGGTTTTGGAGAGGAAAGCAAAAAAAGAGATTCTAAATTTGACGGGCTGAACGCATTTTCTGTTTCTGTGCCAATTAAATCAAGTCCGGCTTATATGCCGCAAGTCAATAAAGAGTCAATACATGAAGAAGGGTTTGCAAATAATAGCAAAGCAAATATAAACAAAAAGAAAGCAAAAATTATTATTAGAAATAAAGAGAATGGCAATGAAGTTGACGAGGACGGCGACGAGTTGCAGATTCCGGCATTTATCAGAAGAAAAATGGGGTAGGATATTTTTAATTGAAGATTTTAAATTTTAAATTAAATTAATTTTTTTAATTTAAAATATTAGAGCATATTATTAATTAATATAGAAATATATGGCCAAAATGACTAAATCGCAGTTAATGCAGGCGCTTGCCGAAAAAACCGGTATGAGCAAAAAGGATGTAGTTAACTTTGTGGAACAGTTAACTAATCTAGCCTATGATGAGGTCAAAAGTAATGGTGAATTTGTCCTCCCTGGTCTAGGCAAGCTCGTCAAAGTTGACAGAAAGGCTCGTGAAGGCAGAAACCCGGCAACAGGCGCAACTATCCAGATTCCAGCCAAGACAGTTGTTAAGTTTCGCGTTGCTAAAGCTGCAAAAGAAGCAGTATTATAGCGCTTGGCAGATCGACGGATCCATAGCATATAAAAATCCCGATACGCATCGGGATTTTTGATTTTGGTACGCCCAATAGGATTCGAACCTATGACCTTCTCCTTAAAAGGGAGCCGCTCTACCAGCTGAGCTATGGGCGCAAAGTTTTTGTTAAAAATAAATTGCGGTATTGCCACAGTATATTTACAGTATAGAAAAAAGACTTGGAATTGCAAGGTTTGTGGAGTGGCTTTGCGGTGTTTTTTTATTTCTGATAGAATTAATTTATAGAAGACATAAATAATTGATATGAATATTCAATTTTTTGGCGCTTGTAAAACAGTTACCGGTTCACAGCATCTTATCACAATTAAAGATAAGAAAATTTTACTTGAATGCGGTTTTTATCAAGGCCTGCGCGAGGATGCGGAAAGGATAAACCGCAATTTTCCATATGATCCTAAAAGTATTGATGCTATGATTTTAAGCCATGCCCACATTGACCATTCTGGTAATATTCCAAATCTTATCAAGCGGGGATTTATGGGAAAAATTTATTGCACGCATGCAACAAAATCTCTTGTTGAAGTTATATTGGAAGATAGCGCAAGAATTCAAGTTTACGATGTCGAATATTTAAACGAAAAAAACTGTCAAAATTTAGAGCCTATCTATACTCCAAATGACGTTGCGCCAGTTATCGAGCGATTGATAGGCAAAGAATATGGCGAGTGGTTTAATGTTACAAATGGAGTGCGCGCTTATTTTCAAGATGCGGGGCATATTTTGGGATCAGCGTTGACGACTTTGGAGCTTAATGAAGATGTACTAACAAAAAGACTTGGGTTTACCGGAGATATAGGCAGAAAGTTTTTGCCAATTTTACGCGACCCAGAACAGATTGCCAATGTTAATTATCTGATTACAGAGAGCACATATGGTGATCATTTGCATGATGATGCTCGGACTTCATACAAATCATTGGCCAACGCTATCAATAATACTTTTATTAAAGGCGGCAAGGTGATTATTCCGTCCTTTGCTTTAGAACGCGCTCAAGAGCTTGTTTATATTATTCACGAGCTTATAGACACTAATCAGATCCCTGATAATTTCGTTTATATTGACAGCCCATTGGCAGTCAAAATATCGGGAATTTTTGCTGGCTATCTCAACTTAGTTGATAAAGAGACGCGTGAAATATTTTTATCAAAAAATAAAAATCCATTTATTTTTACTAAATTGCGTTTTATTGAATCGGCTGAAGATTCCAAAAAGTTAAATTCAATCAATGAATCTTGCATCATCATTTCCGCTTCCGGCATGTGCGAGTTTGGCCGTATAAGGCATCATTTAAAAAATAATTTGGGCAACAGTAAAAATACAGTAATTATTGTCGGCTTTATGGCCGAAAATACTCTTGGCCGGCGTTTGCTTGATGGTGAGAGGCAGGTCAATATTTTAAACGAGCGGATTAATGTCAAAGCCAAGATTATTGTTTTAAATTCTCTAAGCGCTCATGCCGACCAAAAAGATTTGATAGAATTTATTCACAATGCGGGCGCACTAGAAAAATTATTCCTAGTCCATGGTGAAGAGAAAAGCCTCAACGTTTTGGCTGATAAAATCCAAAAAGAGGATGTTGATGAGGTTATCATTCCCGATTTTGGTGAAAAGGTTGATCTATGATAGAATAAAACAATGAATAGTTTCAAGCAAACAATTAAAAATATTCAATCTATTAAGATTCAGGGCGCTAGTAATATTTGCCGCACTAGTTTGGCGGCTTGGCAGACGCATCTAATTAATTTAAAAATAAAGCGAGTCGACGTTTATCTTGAAGAGGCCTATAGAATCGGTCGATGTCTTTTAAATGCGAGACCGAATGAACCGTTAACAGTTAATGCTCTTAATTATTTAAACAAACGTCTGCAGGATAGTGTTAAGATTAGAGATATAATTATCGGGATTAATGATATGAAAAAATTGACCCGCCAGTATGTGGAGGATTTTTTCGCACTATTACATGATATTGATCAAAAAATTACTGAGCATGGGTCAAAATTCATAAAGAACAAAGAAAATATTTTTATTCATTGTCATTCGCGCACTGTAGAAAATATTCTAATCCGGGCAAAAAAAGAATATAAGAAAAAGTTTCATGTTTACAACGATGAGACGCGGCCTTTATTCCAAGGTAGAATTACTTCAAAAAGTTTAATTAAGAATAAAATACCAAATACGATGGTGGTTGATCCCGCGGCTCCATTTCTTGTTTCAGACGCTTCCGGCGATGATATTAAAATCCATAGAGTATTTTTGGGTTTTGACGTTATTTTGCCAGATGGCTCAGCTTTAAATAAAATTGGCAGTTTTGGGATAGCACTTACCGCTTATGACTCAAAAATTCCGATTTATTTATGCGGTTCATTGTTAAAATATAGTCCGGACAAAAAAATGAAAATTGAACTGCGCCGCAGCAGTGAAATTTGGCCGCATAGACCAAAAAAGTTGGAAATTATTAATTATGCCTTTGACAGAATTCCAGCCAAGTTTATTCTTGGCTATATTACTGAATTTGGCATCATTAAGCCAAATGATATGGAAAATGTTGTAAAGAAAAATTATCGGTGGATTATAAATAAATATATAAATGGAAGATAAATAGAAATTAATAAACTACAAACTTGATACTACTGATTCAGTTTAAACTTACAGTTTGAATCATAAAATCTGGTCAACAATACTGAAACATCCAAAATTTTGTTAAATTTCCAAACTATTATTTTATTTTTTAAATTTTTTATGTCCAGATCCCCATATCTTAAACTAAATACTAAGCCAGCGCTCCAAGGACATTTGTTGACTGTTTATTATTTGGAAAGCGATTTGCCACTGTCTGAAGCAGCTGTTAAAATCGCCGAGGAATCTTCCATCGGCACCTGGACTGATTTAGCCACTTTGAATAAAAAGACACAAGCAAAACTTGGTCCAAAGATTTATTGTTTGGAAACGAAGAATAGAATTGTTAAAATTGCCTATCCTTTGGATTTATTTGAACTGGGCAATATTGCCCAATTGCTCTCTGCTTTGGCCGGCAATATTTTTAGTATGAAGGTGATTAAAAATTTGCGATTGTTAGATATTCAGTTTCCACAAAAATATCTTAATTCTTTTTTAGGTCCGGCTTTTGGCATCCAGGGCGTAAGAAATTATCTGCGAATTTATAATCGTCCGCTTATTGGTTCTATCATCAAACCCAAGGTCGGCTTATCGGCCAAAGAGCAGGCAAAATTATCATATAATATTTGGCTTAATGGCATTGATTTAGTCAAGGATGACGAGAATTTAACGGATATGAGGTTTAATCGTTTTAGCGATCGTGTGCGGGAAGTCTTGAAATTAAAAAAAATAGCAGAAGCTAAAACCAAATCAAAAAAAGTCTATGTGTTTAATATTACCGGTCCAGCTGACCTGATGCTTAATCGCGCTAAAGTAGTCAAAAAATTGGGCGGCAGGGCTGTTATGATAGACATAGTTTCTTGCGGCTTGGATAATGCACAATTTTTGAGAAAACAGAATCTGGGTTTGATTTTGCATGGGCATCGAGCGGGACATTCTATGTTTACCAAAAATCCGCGTCATGGTATGGCGATGCTTGTTTTGGCAAAATTGGCTCGGCTGGCTGGCATTGATCAGTTGCATACCGGCACAGTGGTCGGTAAAATGGAGGGCACGGCAGAAGAGGTTTTAAGTATTGATGAAATAATTAAGGAAGACTGGTTCGGTGTTAATAATGAACCAACTAATTGGGCGCGTATTAAACCGATCTTGCCAGTTGCTTCCGGTGGTCTTCATCCTGGTTTAGTCCACAAATTAATTAAAATTCTCGGGAATGACATAGTGATTAACTTCGGCGGAGGACTGCATGGCCATCCAGACGGATCCATTGCCGGAGCCAGAGCTTGTTGCCAAGCGCTTGAGGCAGTGGAAAAGGGTGTAGGTCTTGAAATATACTCACAAGAACATATTGAATTAAAAGCAGCTCTTGATTATTGGCGATAGTTTTGCAACTGTTTTTATTTGTTAGCGGCTGATTATTAATTGCCAATCAGAAAACGCATGAAAATGTTTTATAGATCAAAAAGACTTGATTTTCAATCGGGAGGCGATCCGATAGTTGTTATCCGCGAGAAAGAAGCTGAAAATCAGGGTATTATGCCTGGTGATAAGGTTTTTTTACAATGGAATAAAAAAAAATCAATCGTTGCCATTGTCCAATACACCAACAGTAAAGTCAATTTTGGTGAGGTCGGTCTTTTCAAAGAAATTTGGCAAAAAAAAGACATTATTGATGGTGATGTGGCGAAAGTTGCGCTAGAGTCTCGTCCGGAATCAATTAAGGCCATTAATAAAAAATTGTTGGGGCATAATTTGAGTTATGATGAAACTTATTCCATTATGGCTGATATTTCATCCGGCAAATTGGGTAAAATTGAGACTACTTATTATGTGGCTTCTGGTTTTGCTAAGGCATATACAATGCTTGAGCTTTATTATATGACTCGCGCTATGGCTATGTGCGGCGAGATGATAAATTCTAAAATTAAAGTCGTTGATAAACATTCAATCGGCGGCATTCCTGGTAACCGTACTACGATGATTGTTATTCCCATCATTGCTTCGCTTGGCCTATATATCCCAAAAGCATCATCGCGTGCTATTACTTCGCCATCCGGTACTGCCGATACCATGGAAGTTTTAGCTCCAGTTGAGCATCCAGTTAAGAAAATTAATGAAATTGTCAGAAAAACCCATGCTTGTCTTGTTTGGGGAGGTGGAGTGAATCTAGCTCCGGCAGATGATAAAATCATTAGAATTGAAAAGCGGCTATCGCTGGAAACCCATGACAAGATGATAGTTTCTATTATGGCCAAAAAAGTAGCCATGGGAGTTGATTACCTGATTATTGATTTACCATACGGAGAAACAGCGAAAGTTCATAGTTTAAAAATTGCGCAAAAAATAGCCAAGAAATTTGTTTCTCTTGGTAAGATGTTTAATATCAAAGTTAAGGTCATTACTACACAAGCCAAAGAGCCAATTGGCGCTGGAATAGGGCCGGCCCTTGAAGCTCGAGATGTTTTGCGCGTTCTTCAGCGCCATGAGTTACGGCCGCTTGATCTTGAGAGGAAGGCTGTTCTTTTAGCTGGCAAACTTTTAGAGCTTAAAAAATTTTGCCGCCGAGGTCATGGAAAAAAGATTGCCGAGAAACAGCTCCTTGTCGGAGCCGCATGGGAAAAAATGTCGGAGATTATAAAAGCGCAGGGTGGCTGTTCAACCATTAAGGCGGACGAAGTGGCTATTGGCGCGTTGCATTATGAGATTCACGCCAAAAAATCCGGTCGTATAGTTCATCTAGACAACCGCGCAATTAATGAGATATGCGTCAATTTGGGAGCGCCTCATGACAAAGTATCCGGCATTCATATGCATTGTCGCTTGTATGATAAAATCAACAAAGGAGCGAAGCTTTATACTTTATATGCTGAAAGCCAAGGCAGGCTTGACTTAGGCCGCCTTGCTGCTAAAAATAATACTGTCGCAGACATCAAATAAAAAATATGGATAATCCAACCCAAAAAACAATAGAAGAATACATTGATGAGAAAAAGATTTCTCAGGATAAAAAGGAAAAGGTCATCCTTGCCATTACTGATTTGATCTACCGGCGCAATCAGAAGGTTATTCAGTTAGAAAAGGATAGCGATGACATCAAGCGCCAGCAATATCTGCGTTCCATCAAGGAATATGATGATATTATTGGTAGCAAAATCGTTCAGATCATTGACGGCCATCAAATAGATCACGCTTATGAGTTCTAAGCCAGTCTTATTGGTTATTCTTGACGGCTGGGGCGTTGCTGCCCCAACTGCCGGCAACGCTGTTACCAGTGCAAATTTACCTTATTGGGATTATTTGCTTAAAAATTTTCCCACTACATTGTTACAGGCTTCAGGTCCGGCTGTTGGTTTGCCATGGGGCAAAATGGGTAATTCGGAAGTGGGACATTTAACAATTGGCGTCGGGCAGATTTTTTTGCAAAGCCTTGATAAGATAAATAAGCAGATTGCAAGCGGAGAATTTTTTAATAACCATGCATTTCTCAAAGCCATTAATCACGTCAAAAATAATAATTCCAATCTGCATTTGCTTGGACTTTTGGGCGATGGAGGAGTTCACGCGCATCAAAACCATATTTCAGCTTTGCTGGAGATGGCTGGCAAAAACAGTTTAAACAACAATACTTGGTTACATTTGTTTTTGGATGGCAGGGATACGTCAAAAGATGAGGGTATTATTTTTCTTGAAGAGTTGTCTGCGGAGATCAATAAATTCGGCTGTGCTCAAATAGCTAGTTTGGCCGGACGTTTTTACGGAATGGACAGGAATAGAAATTGGGAGCGCACCAAATTATCATTTGATGCGATGATTGGCGTGTCTCGTAATTTATGCGAAAATCCAGCGGAAGCCATTCGCGACTCGTATAGTAAGAAAATATTTGACGAGGAATTTTTGCCAATAACCATTGCTAAGCATGGCAAACCACTGATAAAAATATCTGATAATGACGCAGTTATTTTTTTTAATTTTCGTTCTGACAGGGCGCGCCAGATGACGCAAGCTTTTGTTGAAGATAAATTCAGCGGATTTGACCGTGGTGCCAAATTGAGCAATTTACTATTTGTCGGTTTTGCAGAATATAGAAGAGATTTACCAATGGAAGTCGCTTTCCCAAAGCTTGTGATTGATAATCCTTTGGCCAAGATATTAAGCGACAAAGGCCTAAAGCAGCTGCATATTGCAGAAACTGAAAAATATGCGCATGTTACTTTTTTCTTGAATGGGTTGAACGAGGACGCTTTTGCCGGAGAGGATCGTATATTGTTGCCATCGCCGTCAGTGATAAGTTATGATGAAAAACCTGAAATGTCATCTTTTGAAATTAAAAAGAGTATTATAGCCGGTCTTAATCAGGATAAATATGATTTTATCGTTGCTAATTTTGCCGCTCCAGATATGGTAGGGCACACGGGTAATTTTGATGCTTGCATTAAGGCGCTGACGGCTGTGGACCAATGTCTATCGGAAATAATAGAAGCTGTGATGAGAAAGGGCGGTCAGGCTTTAATTACGGCAGACCATGGAAATATTGAAGAGGTGATCAATTTAGAAACCGGCGCCATAGACAAAGAACACAGCAATTTTCCAGTGCCAATGATTTTGGTCAGGGATGAATATCGCGGCAAATTCCATTCTCATAAAAATTCAGAACTATATACGGCGAAGATAAAAGGAGCTTTGGTTGACATAGCGCCGACAATTTTGGCTATGCTCGGGCTGGAAAAACTGGGCAAAATGGTTGGCATTGATTTAAATAAAGTTATCAGATCACAAAAATAAATGGAGGAAGAAATGGAAAAATTATTAGTTGTTATTTAAAAAGTAGATAAATAAGCATAAGCCCGTCGTTATTTGGCTGGTTTATTTTAACTTGGCAGGACGAAGATTTGTCTTTTTTCTATATTAGTGGTAATCTTAATGAACTTAGATACTTATCAGTAAATTGAAAAAAATTATGAAAAAATATATTTTTCTTTTCGTTTTGTTGTTTATTATTGCTGGCTTGGCAACTGGCTGTGGCAAAAAAGCGATTGATAAAATTAATTTTGATCTGTATGTCATGAGCCAATGTCCTTATGGATCACAAGCTGAAGATTTGGTTTATAGTGTAATCGGCGATTTTAAAGAATATATAAATTTTAATGTGGAATATATCGCGGCTGATAAAGGCGACGGCAGTTTTGAATCTTTGCATGGCGCTTCAGAAGTTGAAGGAGATATTTATCAGTTATGTGTCAAAAAACAGGATCCTGATAAATTCTGGGATTATATCAAATGCCAAAATAAAAATTATCAAGACTTGAAATTAAGTTTTGAGTCGTGCGCCAAGGAGAATGGCATTGATTACGGTATTCTTAAAACTTGCGCCGATGGCGAAGATGGCAAGCGGCTTTTGAGCGACAGCATAAAAAAATCTGAAGCAGTTTCGGCCGCAGGTAGCCCAACTTTTTATATTGACGGAGAACGTTACGCTGGCCCACGAACAGAGATTAATCTGCAAAGGAAAATTTGCGAAAAGACCGATAATACTCCTAAAAAGTGCAAGGATTTGTCGCAAGACAAAGAATTTACCGCACATTTGATTATTGACTCCCGATGTACAAAGCCGGAATGCGAGACAGTTGCATTAAAGGATCAGTTAAAAAATACTTTTTCCAAAATTATTTTTGCTGAACTTGATTATGCGACAGATGATGGTAAAAAGTTTTTTACTGATAATGGTTTGCAATTTTTACCAGCCGTTCTTTTTGAAGAAGAAGTTAAAGAAGCTGATAATTTTTCTCAAGTTGAAAAATATTTAACGGAAGTAAATGGTTTGTATAGCCTGAATATTGGCGCCATACATAATCCTGTTATGGAAATTTGCGATAATAATATTGATGATACCGACAATGGGCTTGCAGATTGCGCTGACGCTGATTGCGAGAGTTTTACCGGCTGTCGTGCTGAAATTAAGGGCCGGCTCGATGTTTTTGTTATGAGTCAATGTCCTTATGGGACACAGGCGCTTGATGCCATGCGGGAAGTTATGAAAAATTTCGGCAACAGCATGGATTTTCATGTTAACTATATTGCCAATGAAAATACTGATGGCACTTTTGCATCGCTTCACGGCCAGGGAGAAGTGGATGAAAATATACGCGAACTATGCGCGGCTAGATATTATCCCACTAGCTATATGGATTATATATGGTGCCGTAACAAAGACATTACTGGCGATTACAAAATATGCTCAGCCGATTTCCCAAAAATTACTGCTTGTTCAACTGGCACGGAAGGAGCAGGCCTGCTCAAGGAAAATATAAAATTGGCTAACACGATTGGAATCGGCGCCAGCCCGACGTGGATGGTGAACAATCGTTATCAATTTAACGGCATTGACGCTGAAACAATCAAGACTAATTTTTGCCAGTATAATAATGTTGCCGGTTGTGAGAGTGTTTTGAGCAGTCAGACCAATGTTCCGGCCGGATCGTGTAATTAGGTAGGTTTGACGAGCTATTTGTGAATATTGTATAATTATAAATATGGGGAATATAACGAAAAAAGACATTGAGGAAATTATAAAAAGAACTGCCGGCGTACTTTTAGAGGACATTAGTTCAAAGTTTGATGTATTTGGAGAAGCATTGGATTATGTAAGGCAAAAAGTTGACAAGCTGGAAGAAAAAATAACAAAGCTGGAAGAAAAAATAACAAAGCTGGAAGAAAAAATAACAAAGCTGGAAGAAAAAATAACCAATATTGAGATTGATATTGCTTCTATTAAGAATGAGTTAATAGAAATTAAAGAAAGATTAAATGAAAAAGTTGATCGTTATGAATACTTAGAATTAAAGAAAAGAGTTGATAAGTTGGAATATTATATTAAAAGATATATAGTCAGGAAAACTCCAGTTGCCGTATAATTTTTAAGCATTCAACCGCCCTTGATTTTAAGGGTGGTTTTTTGTATATTTATCAAATTTAGGTATAATAAAAGCAGACCAATTATTTTTTTAAGCATATGCAATATATCAGGAATTTTTATCAAATCTCCAAAAAAGACACAGCTATGGCCGGCGGCAAAGGCGCTTCGCTCGGTGAGATGATGAACGCTAAAATTCCGGTGCCGATGGGTTTTGTGGTTATTGCTCCCGCTTTTGAACGATTTCTTGGGGAAACCGATCTCTTGACAGCTATTCAAGCAGAGCTTAATAAAGTGAATTATGCAGACACTAATTCAATTGATCGTTATTCTAATGTGATTCGCGATCTGATCAGCCGCGCCAAATTTCCGGATGATCTGAAAGAAGAAATCACGGCTGGATTCAAAAAACTCAAAACAACTTTGGTAGCCGTGCGCAGTTCAGCCACTGCTGAAGATTCCAAAACCGCGTCCTGGGCCGGCGAGTTGGAAACTTATTTGAACACCGATGAAAAAAATTTAATTAGCAACGTTAAAAAATGCTGGTCATCACTCTTTACCCCCAGGGCGATTTTTTATCGCCACGAAAAAAAATTACTCAAATCAAAAGTCTCTGTCGCGGTGGTGGTGCAAAAAATGATCCAGTCCGACGTCTCGGGCATTTGTTTTACAGTTCACCCGGTCACCCAAGATAAAAATCAGCTGATTATTGAAGCCGGCTTTGGATTGGGTGAAGCGATTGTCTCCGGGCAGATCACGCCGGATAGTTATGTGCTTGACAAGCGCGGCTGGTCCATCATGGATATTAATATTTCAAAACAGGAAACTAAGATTGAAAAGATTAAAGGATTAACTAAGACGGTTCAGGTACCTAAAGTCGATCAGGAAAAGCAAAAACTTCCCGGCAAAAAAATTATTCAGCTCGCCAAACTTTGCGGCCAAATTGAAAAGCATTATGGCTTCCCGTGCGATATTGAATGGGCAATGGAAAAAGATAAGTTATACATCACGCAGAGCAGACCAATAACTACGTTATAATTTATGCGCTGGGTAAAAGTTTTTGCTGTCAAAATTGATCCCTTCAGCATTTACAGCTGGATTAGCGGCCAAAAACATGTGGCGGAGCTTTACCATTTACCCGCTGTGCGCGATCATATCCAGTTAAACGGTGAGGATTTTATTTTGGAGTCTTATTTGGATGAGTTAAATCACACTGTTTCTCGAGATATCGTGGGTAATGTTCGCAATGTAGTTGATAAATTAAGTGGAGTAATTAATGATTTTGAAAAGTTTTGTTTAAACAATGAATTTAAAAATGATGACCTATCTTCTATTTACAATGCCTACGAACAATTTTATGTACATTATCGTTATTTTTTGGGGGTTTGTGATACGCCAGTTTTTATGGAACAGGCCGTCAGCAAGAGGATTTATCAGCAAATTAAAAATAAGACCAGTCAAGGCGCGGAAAAATATTTTCGTCAATTGACAGCTTTTCTGCGCGATACCTATAGCCTTGGGGAGGAAAAAGATTTATTGCAAATAGACGTCCGCCTCAAGAAACCCTTAACTAATTTGCGTGATTTCCATTCCCATCCTTTATATCATGATTTAAAACAGCACCACCAGAAACACTCTTGGATGGGTATGACATTGGTTTTGGGGAAACCATTAACTCTGTTATATTATTTTAAAAGATTGAAAAAAGAATATGGAACGGCTAAAATCACATTGCGCCATATCAACCAGCGGAAAAAAACCTACCGCCGGCAATGGTTGGAAACCGCCTACGCCTTAAAATTTGATAAAAGCTTGATGCGTTCGGCGCAACTGCTTATGTGGATTCGCGACCGTCGATTCATGGGTTTGACCAGAGGCGCTTATCATCAGAGAAAATTATTTGGAGCAATCGCGCATAAACTAAATTTAGAACAAGATCAGATTTTTTATTTATTACCCGCGGAAATGAAAAGTGTTTTGTTAAAGCGCAAAAAATTAAATCGTAGATTAATTAAACAAAGACAAAAAGAATACGCATTAGTAACCCATGCTGGCCACACAGGCCCGGTCATGGTTGGTTATCAGTTGAATAAGGTGAGAGAAATGGTTTTGTTAAAAAACATTGACTATAATACTAAAGAGATTAGGGGAATATGTGCTAATCCCGGTAAAGTCAAAGCTAGAGTAATGATTATTTTAGATAATGACGTTTTTTGGAAATTTCAAACAGGTGATATTTTGGTAGCCAATATGACAACTCCCGATTATGTGCCGATTATGAAAAAAGCAAGTGCAATTATTACGGACATGGGCGGCATTACCTGCCACGCCGCTATTATTTCTCGCGAGCTGGGCATCCCTTGTATTGTCGGCACGAAAATCGCCACGCAAGTCCTCAAAGACGGTGATCTGGTGGAAGTGGGCGCGGAGCGAGGAGTGGTCACAAAATTAAAATAGGATTTATAAGAAAAATTATAAATTAATTTATGTAAAATATGTCAGCACCCACATTTTATAAAAGACAAGGTCTTAACGAATGGTCAAAAGATTACGGCTATCTTTTTGAGGGGAAAAAACTTGAACGGGAAAAAGACCGCGCCATCATCAAACTTACCTTTGTTCGTCACGGTGAAAAAGAATTAACCAGCGGTTCAGAGACGGCTCTAACCAAAAGGGGAATTTTTGAGGCCGCGCTCCTTGGCACAAAAAGGGACAAAAAAGATACTTTTTCCATCAATTATAGCCCGACGGATCGGACAAAATTAACCGGCGAAATCGCGAATTTATCAGAAAAATTGCAGGGGGAAATAAAAGAAGAAACATTATTGGGCGTAAAAAATGATTTTTCCAAAGAATATTTGGAGCGCTTGCTAAACATTAAAAGAAAAATGTTGCCGGACAATGTTAGTCAGTTGTCCGCTGAAGAAGCGCGAAAAATTGATGAAGAAGCGGCCATATTGCAAATGCAAGAATATTTTTCTTACGGTGCCAATAGGCCTGACCAGGGGACTATTTCTCCTGACGAAATGGCCGGGAAAATCGGCACGATTATTAGACGATATGTTGACGATCTTCAAGATCATCAAAAATACTCTCCCTATTCCCTGCATGAGGTGTTAAATGTGACGCACGATTTTGTGGTGGCGAGTTTTTTGAGAAAAATCATTGGGGATAGTTCTGACAGTATTCGGCCGGGAGAGGGATTCGAGGTAATTATCAAGGGACCGAAAAGCGATGATCCAAATTCAATGGAAATGGTCTTGGTGTTTAGGGAGCAAGAATATAAATTAGATCCGAAAGATCTAAAGTGTTCCGCGGATATCATGTGAGAGATGGATGAGAAAGAAGAAATTGAAAGGAAACTGGAAGAGAACAAAAAATTGATAAATGTTGACGATCGCACTGGCACTTCAGCCGAGCTTTATTCACCGCGCCGGCAAAAATCAGACAAACTGCTAGTTTTCATTCCCGGGTCTGGATTAAATGCCAAAAGTGGTTTCAAATTTTATGACTATTTTTTTCTGGCCGGCTATAGAACCGCCGGGATAAATTTACCGGGTACGTTGAAAACACATCCCGCCCATCAGGACATTGGCAAGATGGATCTAGCCGCATACACACAAGAGGTTGATAAAACTTTAAGTTATCTCAAAAATGAAATTAAGATACGAGCTCAAAATATTGTAATAGTTGGTCACAGTTTGGGAGCTATGTTAGGATTACAAGCAGCCAAAAAAAATGAGTATGGAGCAGTAATTTTATTGGCCGGTGGAATTATTAAAGATACCTTAAAAGAATTAGCCATTCCGCCTGAAAAAATCCAAATCTTTAGTGAACAGGCAAA
>Ga0210017_1000452_pt1 | contig 34507 bp, 35 predicted proteins | sample CryGeyCG2014_020_FD_183966 | JGI IMG/M metagenome (GOLD analysis project Ga0210017, IMG submission 183966) | Groundwater microbial communities from aquifer - Crystal Geyser CG08_land_8/20/14_0.20 (SPAdes) (version 2) | ecosystem: Environmental > Aquatic > Deep subsurface > Groundwater | place... | reverse complement strand
TGACGATGCAGCCGCGAACCAACTGGCGCAGGATATAGCACGGAAAATAGAGACGGAACTTGAATATCCTGGCCAGATTAAAGTGACCGTTATAAGAGAAACAAGATATCAGGAAGTGGCGAAATGAAGAACGCAGATAACCGCGGATAAAAAGGCGCAGATGACCGCAGATGAAAATCAGCGGCAATCTGTGTCTAAAAATCAGCGGTAATCAGCGTAGTAATCAGCGTATTCGCGGAGCGAAATATGGGAAAGCACAAAATTAAAAAACAGAAAGTGCACGAAGTGCATGAAATAGACAACTGGCAGGATTTTATTTTTCCGAAAAGGGATTTGATATATGCTGCCATATTGACATTTGCGATTCTTATTGTTTACCTTCTGGTTCCGTGTAAGTTTTTTTACTTTGACGGTCTAATGTATGCATCAGTTGTTGAAGGAAAAGACCCCAGTCTTGGATGGGCTAACCATTTAAGTTTTAACTATTACGGGCATGCTTTCTGGAAACTATTAAAATATATCGGAATTGAAAAAGACGGTTATTCGGCTTTACAGATAATGAACTCGTTTTTCGGCGCAGTAACCGTCGGAATTTTCTTTTTATTCCTGAAAAAACTCACAGAAAAAATATGGTTATCAATTGTTTTTTCCTTACTTCTGGAGTTTTCATATGCATTCTGGTATCGTTCCGTTGACGCACAGGTTTATCCTCCTTCCGTTTTCTGGCTTACCGTTTCTTTTATTTTAAGTTGGTCATATATCAGACAAAAATCAAAATTGAAACTTGCAATTTTGTCAGTTACATCCGGTCTTGCCGTTCTTGCCCATCAGGGAAATATATTTTTTTTACCGACCGTTGTTGCCGGTATAGTTCTTGCAGACAGAAAAAAAATAAAGAACATTTTATTATTTGGAATCATAGCGGGGTTTGTCATAGCAGTTCCGTATCTGTATGTTCTGACATATCAGGAAAAAACGCTTATTGACAGAAATACCGGCAGGTTTGCCATAAATGAGACAACGGTAAAAAATTCATTTAATTGGATAAGAGGAAATGCCGGCAGTTATGACCCGAATAAATATGTTAATACTTACTGGCAACCCAAAATGAAACATATAATCACCGATTTTAAGACGATGATTGATGGAATGTGGTTTGCAAAAGGCAGTTATTATGGTTATGGTTATCCTTCCGATGGCAGTAAAATATGGATGCTTGTTTCAAAAATAATTTTTATGCTTTTGGGATTTTTTTTATTTTTTAAGGAAAAAATTTACAGAAGATATAAAACATTATTTTATCTTGCTCTTACATGGTGGCTTTCGTATATGATTTTTGTGAGTTGGTTCAATCCCGGTAATCCCGATTACTGGTATCATCACTGGGTGCCTGTTCTCGCGTTATATTGCTGTGCCGTCTATGAATTTCTCAAAGATGAGAATATATCTTTATTGTTGAGAAAATCGCTAATCGGTTTATTTTTGTGTTCAATAGTGATAATACCGCCGATAAACTTTTTTGATTCGATTTATCCGATATCAATAGCCGAAAACAACGAAAATTATATCAGGGCTCTTTTTGTAAAAAAATATGTAAAAAAAGGCGGTGTCGTGATAATTTCCGGAATCGGCTGGAATCCCGGCAAGGTCTATATTCCGTCTTTTGCTAATGTCGGCAGGATTTCTTTTGATTTAATTTTTGTCTATAATCCGAAAGCACAGGGGTTGCAAATATTAAAAAATCAGGTTGAAATGATAACCAGTCAGGGAATGGATGTTTATGCACTTGATGAGATTTTTTCAAAGATCACCGAAGGCGGGCTGAAGCAGTGGAATGTTACAATGGATGAAATAAAAGAAATTTTCAGTCACTATGAGTTCAAGACGCTTGGCGTCTATAAAGACGGTATGAAAATCATGCAAATGTATCCGAAAAAGGGTTCTGCGGCATATCAGAGGCGGGAAGGAATAAAATTTTATAATTTGAAGGACTATAAAAATGCGGCAAATAGTTTCCTTAAAATTCCGCAGGGAAGTAAAACATCTTTTGATTACAAACTTATAGGTAATAGTTTCATGCTGTTAAACGATAAAGAAAATGCCCTTGCAAACTGGAAGGCGGGATATAAACTGAATCCTTCAGACGACCAATTGAAAGAGATTATCCGGCAATATGGACGATAAGCAGAAAAAAATTCTTCAGGCGGTTATTTTTGATTACATAGAAACAGCCCGACCTGTTTCTTCAAAGCAACTCGTTTCAAAATGCGGCTATTCTGCCAGTTCAATAAGAAACCGAATGGCGTATCTTGAAAAAAACGGATATTTAAAAGGGCTGCATACATCATCCGGCAAAATCCCCACCGATAAGGGTTGGCGTTATTATATTGATGAACTTTTAGAATTAAAGTCGGCAATTTTGAGCAAGAAAGAAGAACTCAGAAAAAACTATAAAAAGCAGATTGAAAAAGAAAATTTTACTTTAACGGAATTATCAAAAACATTTTTTTATATTCTGGAACACTCCGGATATAATTTATCGCCGAAGTTAGAAAAAACTTTTTTTCAGGAAATTTTTTTTCGGGTAGTTGCTCGAAAAAAAATTTGGGGAATTATTCTTTCATCCAACGGAGCCGTTAAATCATTTACGGTAAAAACCGAAGAACCGGTTAAACAGGAATTTTTAGACGGTGTCAGCGAATTAATGAATAAAATGTTGCCCGGGGTAATACTATCCAAAATAAAAAATAATTTCGGCGAAATTGCGGAATTAGACATGTCCGAATATCAGAAAAAACTGGATTTTATCAAAAATAATTTTGAGATTTTTTTTAATTTTGAATCCGTAGAGGATAATATCGCATCAAAAATGAAAGGTGAGATAAAAAAAGATATTTATGAGATTGTTGACGCTTCACTAAAACCCAACAATCTCTCAGGTATACGAAAATGAACGAGAAAATAAATAATGAACCAAAAACTGAAGAAATTTGCAGGAAAGCGACCGAAGGAATTCCCGCTGGGGAAAAACTTTCTGAACTTGATATACTGAAACAATCTGTTGATGAGCAGAAAAAGAAATCGCAGGATTATTATGAGCAGCTTTTGCGATTAAAAGCTGATTTTGAAAATTACAGGAAACGCAGTGATGCAGAAAAAAAGAGGCATTTTGAAGACGGCAAAAATTCTCTTATAATAGAACTGATTGATGTTTTTGAGACGGTAAAATCGGCGAAAGGTATGATAGAAAAATCGGCAAACGGCGAATCGGTTCATCAAGGACTGCATCTTATAGAAAAGAAACTGGCAGAGATATTGAAATTGCACGAAGTAGCGGCAATTATCAGTGTAGGCGAAAAATATGATCCGCTTCTTCACGAAGTTGTGGGGGTAATAGAAAAAGATGATGCTGAAGAGGGAATGATTTTGGAGGAAATAAAGGCGGGTTATAAAATAGGCGACAAGGTTCTTAAGCCGGCGATAGTTAAAATAGCCAAAAAGCACGAATAGAAGCACGCGAATAAAGGCACACATCACGAACAAGACACAAATAACGGCAGAGACGGGATGCTTCGCTTCACTCAGCATGACACCGCAGAAGTAGTCATTCTGAGCCGAAGGCGAAGAATCTCATTCGTGAAAATTCGTGATAACATTCGTGATTAGTTATTCGTGATTTTAGGAGGAAAAAATGGGAAAAATTATTGGGATTGATTTAGGAACATCTAATTCTGCTGCTGCGATTATGGAGGGCGGAAAACCGACGATTATACCTTCTGCGGAAGGAATGACTCTCGGGGGCAAAGCGTTTCCGAGTTATGTTGCATTTACAAAAGACGGGCAATTGATAGTCGGAGAGCCGGCCCGCCGTCAGGCGATTGCAAATACCGAGGGGACGGTCAGTGCCGCAAAAAGAAAAATGGGCACCGATTACAAGTATAAAATCTACGGCAAGGAATACACTCCCCAGCAAATATCATCTTTCATCTTGCAGAAAATAAAAAAAGATGCCGAAGCGTTTTTGGGCGGCACCGTTGACAGAGCGGTTATTACTGTGCCGGCGTATTTCAACGACAATCAGCGTCAGGCGACGAAGGATGCGGGAGCAATCGCAGGGTTGAAGGTTGAGAGAATCGTAAACGAACCGACGGCGGCGTGTCTTGCTTATGGTCTTGACAAAAAAGGCAAGGATGAAAAAATTCTTGTTTTTGATTTCGGCGGCGGCACGCTTGATGTTACGATTATGGATTTTGGCGGCGGCGTCTTTGAGGTAAAGTCAACAAGCGGCGACACACAATTAGGCGGAACGGATATGGACAATGCTATAACTGATTTTATCGCATCGGAGTTCAAAAAAGAAACCGGAATTGACATAAGGAATGATAAAATGGCCGTCCAGCGTCTGAAAGAAGCCGCAGAAAAAGCAAAAATTGAACTTTCAAATGTTTTGGAAACGGACATCAATCTTCCGTTTATTACGGCTGATGCGTCGGGTCCCAAACATCTTACAATGAAAATATCCCGTGCCAAACTTGAATCCATCGTCGGTCCGATTATTGAAAGATGCCGTCATTCCGTTGAGCAAGCGCTTTCTGATGCAAAACTGATAGCCGCTGATATTAAGAGAATTATACTTGTAGGAGGCCCTACGAGAATGCCGGCGGTGCAGAAATTTGTAGAAGAATTAGTCGGCAAAAAATTGGAGAGAGGCATTGACCCGATGGAATGCGTTGCTGCCGGTGCGGCAATTCAGGCTGCTATTTTAACCGGAGAAGTGAAGGACATTCTTTTGCTTGATGTAACTCCGCTCTCATTGGGAATTGAAACCCTCGGCGGCATTATGACGAAACTTATTGACAGAAACACTACAATTCCGACGAAAAAGTCGCAGGTATTTTCAACTGCGGCAGATAATCAACCGGCAGTTACCGTAAATGTTTTGCAAGGTGAGAGGCAGATGGCATCCGACAATGTTTCGTTGGGCAGATTTGATTTGGTCGGTATTCCTCCCGCACCCCGCGGCGTTCCACAGATTGAAGTTACTTTTGATATTGATGCTAACGGTATTTTGCATGTTTCTGCAAAGGACTTGGGAACCGGTAAGGAGCAATCAATAAAAATTACGGCTCCGACGAAACTTTCTAAAGATGAAGTTGAAAAAATGGTGAAGGACGCCGAGAGATTCGCCGAAGAGGATAAAAAACACAAGGAGGAAATTGAGATTAAAAACGAAGCGGATGCCGTTGTGTATTCTGCGGAAAAGTCCCTTAAAGACCATGGTGATAAGGTTTCTGCCGATGAACGCTTGAAAATTGAGAGAGCGATATCAGATGCGAAAGAGGCGCTGAAATCAAATGACCTTGAAAAAATCAAAAAAGCGAAAGAGGAAGTTATGACGGCATCGCACAAACTTGCGGAGGAAATTTACAAGGAAGCGACAAAGAAGCAACAAACAGGGACGAGGGACGAGGGACAAGGGACGGAAGAAAAGCCGAAAGAAGAGAAGTCGGAAGAGCCGAAAAAGAAAGATGACGTCATAGACGCCGACTATAAGGAAGAAGGCAATTAAAAATGTAGAATGTAAAATGTAAATGTCATTCCGTGCTTGACACGGAATCTATGGATTTCCGATAGAGACATTCAGGAATGACTTTTACAAGTCATTTTCCATTTTTAACTTTTAATTTTTAATTGATGTTAATATGACAAAGCGCGACTACTACGAAATTTTAGGTGTAAATAAAAATGCATCTGCTGATGAAATAAAAAAGGCGTATAGAAATCTTGCGTTGCAGTTTCATCCTGACAGAGTTTCTGCCGATAAAAAAAAAGAAGCCGAAGAAAGATTTAAAGAAATTTCCGAAGCATATGCGATTTTATCCGATACCGAGAAAAGAAAACTTTACGACCAGTACGGTCACGCCGGTATTGACAACAGATATACTTCTGAGGATATTTTTAAGAATGCAGATTTTTCCGGGTTTGAGGACATTTTTCAACAAGGCGGTTTCAGCGATGTTTTCGGCGATATATTTGATATTTTTGGCGGAGGAGGATTTCGCGCAAGAACTCGGCGCAGCGGTCCTACCCGTGGCTCGGATTTAGAATACCATCTTACTATTACGCTTGAGGAAGCATATCATGGCGTAGAGAAAACTGTTGAGATTTATCACACACAAACCTGTTCTGTATGTCGCGGAAGCGGAGCAAAATCTGGTACGTCAAAAAAAACCTGTCCGACTTGTAAAGGTGCCGGCGTCGTTAGGTATTCACGCGGTTTTTTTTCGATGCAGCAAACCTGTCCAAAATGCGGCGGCAGCGGTGAAATCGTCGGCACTCCATGTCCCGAGTGTTCAGGCAGAGGGAAAGTAAAAAAACAGTCAAAGATTACCGTTAAAATTCCCGCGGGGGTTGACACAGGAAACACTATCAGGGTTAAAGGAAAAGGTGAAGCGGGTGAAAAATCCGGGCCTTCCGGCGACTTGTATATTGTTATCCGCGTGCTGCAGCATAAAATTTTTCACAGGGAAAAAGATGACATTTATGTTGAGGCGCCTGTCGGAATTGCCACCGCCGCACTTGGCGGAGAAATAACGGTTCCAACGCTTGACGGAAATGTTTCAATGAAAATTCCTTCCTCAACCGCATCGGATAAAGTATTCCGTCTGAAAGGAAAAGGAATGCCGGCAGTTAATTCATCTCATGTCGGCGACGAATATGCAAAGGTTTTAATTACGCCACCTGAAAATTTAACCACTCGCCAGAGGGAACTTTTAAAAGAGTTCGCAAAAATATCCGGCGAAAAAATAGATGAAGGATTTTTTAAGAAGATTTTCAGGTGATGTATAAAAATGAATTTGCGGAATGGCGGGTTTCAACCCGCCGTCAATGAAGCAAATTCACACAATAGCCCACCCTTCAGGGTGGGTGAGCGAAGCGAATGAGATTTTTTGTTGAAAACATAGACGGTGAAACGATTACAATAGAAGGTTCCGAAGCCCATCACATAAAAAATGTTTTAAGGAAGAAAACAGGTGATGCGGTTTTTTTATTTGACGGGAAAGGTAACGAGTATAAAGCAGAGATTGTATCAATACCTTGTAGGGGCGACTTTAGTCGCCCTGCTTCTTCTGTAAAATTAAAAATTGTTACAAAGACAAAGAAAGATACTGAACCGAAAATAAAAATTAATCTTTACCAATCAATCCCGAAATTGAAAAAATTTGATTTTATAATAGAAAAATCAACTGAACTCGGTGTTTCAAAAATAATTCCTGTAATATCTGAAAGAACACAATTTGTCATTCTGAGCCCCGCGAACAGCGGGATAAACTCCGCGAAGAATCTCAAAAAACTAAACCGCTGGCAAAAAATTGCATTATCCGCTTCAAAGCAATGCGGAAGAACGGTTGTTCCTGAAATTTGTTCTGTTACGAATTTTCAGGATGCTGTAAAATCCGTCTGTGCGGGCGAAAATCCGTCTAAATCAATTTCTTTAATCCCATGGGAATGCGAACAAAAAAACACTCTAAAAACTGTCCTTCAATCTAATTCTCTAATCTCTAATCTCTTATCTCTGAATCTCTTCATCGGCCCCGAAGGCGGATTTTCAAATTCCGAGATAGAACTTGCCTGCAAATACGGAGTAATTCCGGTAACGCTGGGCAAAAGAGTTCTTCGCAGCGAGACCGCTCCAATCGTAGTAATATCAAACATTTTGTACGAGTGGGAAGGTTAAGAAAATCTGCAACTAAATCATTGAAAAACAATAAATAATTTGGTATAATCTAAAAAATTGTTGCCGGGATGGCGGAATTGGTAGACGCAAGGGACTTAAAATCCCTCGAACTCTATGGTTCATGCCGGTTCAAGTCCGGCTCCCGGCAAACCCGCAAAATTAGAAATGAAAAAACGAATTTTATTCGGAATAATAATCAGCATATTTTTTTTATATCTTGTTTTAAGAAACATTGATATTAAAATCATAGCAAAATTTATTGTCCATGGGAACTATTTGTGGCTTTTGCCTTGTCTTGTAATGTTTACACTGGCATTTGTTTTTCGCGCTCTTCGCTGGAAATTTCTGTTTTTACCGATTAAAAAATTTACAGCGAAACAATTGTTTTCAAGTTTATTAATGGGTTTTGCAGCGAACTGTATTTTCCCTATGCGTTTCGGAGAAATTGTGCGGGCGTATATCGTCGGCAAAAAGCATAATGTGTCCAAAAGTTCTTCAATGGCAACTATCGTTTTAGAAAGAATTATGGATGGCGTCGGCATATTGATTTTACTTGTGCTTGCAGTTCCATTCCTTCCCGTATTTCCGCTTTGGGTAAAGAGAACAATTTTTATATCTACTATCCTTTTCATAAGTGTGCTTATTGTTGCCGGTATTCTTATCGCAAAAAAGCATTTTATTGATATCTTAAAAAAAGTTCCTTTTATCAGATATGAATTAAAAGAAATAATCGTTCATAAAATTAAAAAATTCATAATTGGTTTTGAAGTTATTAAAGATACAAAAAATTTTCTGATAATTATATTTCTATCTATTTGTGTCTGGGTATGCGAAACATTTAATATGTATTTTATGGTAAAAATAGTAGGCATAGATTTGCCATTTTTTGCGCTCATTTTTGTTTTGTTTATAACTATTGTAGGCGTAATGATTCCCGCTGCTCCGGGTTCTCTCGGGACTTTTGAAGCGGCTTTTGTTGTCGGAATGATGTTTTTCAAAATTTCAAAAGAAACTGCCTTTGCCGCCGCTTTGATATCCCACGGCGTCGGCGGTCTTTATGTGATGTCGTTAGGCATTTATTATTTTTTCAAGGAGGGAATATCCTACAAAGAGATTTCAGATGCGAACTAAACCCCGCACCTCGCCCTGAAAGACGATGCTTTCTTAAAGAATTTTTGATTGCACCTCTACATCCCCGCCCTGAAAGGCGAGGCATTACGAGGTGCAGGGTAAATGCGATATCATATGATTTCAGCGTTCCGGTTTTTTTTGAGGGGAAAGTTCATTCAGTTTTTGAAAACGCAGTTAACATAACCGCTTCAGACCAACTAATTTCTATTGTGCACAAAAAGTTTTTTAATGGTCCGAACCGAATTGTGCTGGATGATTTTTCTTTTTCACTATTTCAGAATTGTGAAATAGTGAAATTTGAACAGGACAAATTATTTTTTTCAAACGGAATAACAATAAATATTAAAAACTCAAAACGCTGGAATTCTCCTGTGAAAAAAATCTGCATTGAAAAATTAGATACATCAGCAGTTTCATATTATCTGAAAAATCATTCGTTTATTAAGTCGTCGTTAATTGAAAAGTTTAAGTTTGCCGTTAAATCGCAAAACAAAGAATTATTTAATTATAATGTTGAGCAAGTGCTCGGTCTCGGCTTCGGGCTTACGCCGTCCGGCGATGACTTTTTAGTAGGTTTTCTCTCGGCAAGTCATTTTTTTGACGCACTTATCCCGTTTGATTTTCTTCTTAAAAACATAAAAATTGATTACACAAAAACGAATTTTATCAGCGCCGAGTATTTAAGGTATTCTTACGAAGGCAGAATCAGCGAGTTAGTTGCGAACACCATTTTTTCAGTTTCTGAAAAGAAAGCGTCTGCGGATTTCTGGTTGAAAAATCTTATTAGTACAGGCGCCACTTCAGGTTATGATACTTTGCTTGGTATTTTAACCGCTATGGAGGTTTATAATGCTTGTAAATCTTGTTAAAAAAAATTTTTACCGTGATTCGGTTTTTTTGATGGCGTTGTCAAACAAAATTAAAACGATAGCCGGCGTTGTTGATTCGTCGGTTATGATGGGAACTGATGCCAATAAAAAACTTCTGACGGAAACGGGATTTTTTACGAATGAAGGCGCATCTGCATCGCCCAACGATTTACTCATTTGCATAAGTTATAACGCTCAAGCCGACATCAAAAAAATTATGTCAGGCATTGAAAATATGCTTAATGTAACGGTATCAAGGGATAATGCGGGAAGTTGCGTTTGTGAAAATCCGAAAAACATTGAGGAGGCAGTTGAATTGCAGCCGGATTCCAACATTGCTGTAATATCAATTCCAGGGCAGTATGTCTGTTATCAATCGGGAAAACTATTAAAAAAAGGCATCAATCAAATGATTTTTTCCGATAATGTTTCGGTTGAAGATGAAATTCACTTAAAAAAAATAGGAGTTGAAAAAGGGCTTCTGGTTTTGGGACCCGACTGCGGCACGGCGATAATAAACGGTATACCTCTAGGTTTTGCAAATGTTGTAAGAAGAGGCTCTATCGGTGTTGTTGCGGCATCAGGCACGGGAACGCAGGAAGTGACGACAATAATTCATAAAAATGGAGAAGGTATAACTCAGGCGATTGGGCTCGGCGGCAGGGACTTAAAAAAAGAGGTCGGCGGTTTAATGGCGATTGAATCAATAAAGATGCTTGAAAACGACCCCGCTACAAAAGTGATATGTATCGTCTCAAAACCGCCCGCTGAAGAAGTAGAAAAAAAAGTTCTTGATATAATAAAAAGTTGCAAAAAACCGTTTGTGATAATTTTTCTTGGTTCAAAAATAAAACGGAATGATTCCGGGAATTTGTACTTTGCCACAAACCTTGAAGATGCTGCATTAAAATCAATTGCAATACTAAAAAATAAAAAATATTCTCCGAAGGGAAAACTTCCGGAAAACTTTTTGAACATTGCATCAAAAGAGCGCAAAAAACATTCCAAAAATCAGAAATATGTCCGGGGACTTTTCTCGGGCGGAACGCTTTGCGACGAAGCGATGTTCGTGCTTTCCGATGCCCTCGGCGATATTTATTCAAACATAGCGGTTAATCCCGAATTAAAACTCAAAAACAGAAATGTTTCTTTCAAAAATTCCTTTATTGATTTAGGAGACGACGAGTTTACGAAAGGTGTCCCGCATCCGATGATTGATTTTACTGGCAGAAATAAAAGAATGATTCAGGAAGCGAAGGATAAAGAGGTTGCGGTTATATTTTTTGATTTAGTTTTGGGATACGGCGCCCATCCCGACCCTGCGAATGCAATACTTCCCGCTATAACCGAATCGCAAAAAATCGCGAAAAAACAGAAAAGGCATATAACTTTTGTAACCTCGATTTGCGGCACCGATTTAGACCCGCAGGGTTTTAATAAACAAAAAGAAATTCTTGAAAATGCAGGTGTTATAATTCTGCCGTCAAACGTTACAGCGGCAAGATTCGTTGAAACGCAGATGTTCGCAGATAATAAGGCGTAGATGACCGCAAATGACACGGAGAGCGGGTATCTATGGATTTCCAATAAGTTGGGAATGACATCAGCGGCAATCAGCGAGGTGTTATGGATAAATTACTGAAAATTAAATCGTCGTCAAAAGCAATTGCTTACGAAATTTTGCCGAGACGAAAAATAAAGAGATATATTGTCTCAACGCCGTTCACCAGGAACATTCTCAATAAACCGGAAATAATCGGATTTGATTATATCAGGAATATACGCGCCGGTGTTTTGGAGACACTTAAACTTTTTCGTCAGTTTGAAAAATACGGCGATAAAAATATTTCAGTGCTTCATTTTTTAAGAGGAGGACTTAACTTCGGGCTTTTTAATATGCTTAATTCCGCTTACGGATTTAACAGGATGAGCGCTTCTTTTATCACTTCGCAGCGATATAAAAAACATGCCGACTGGTTCATCAAAGATGATCAATACAGAAAATTTTCAATTCCCGAAGATGCCACGATTTTTATAGGAGATGTGCTCGCAACAGGCACAACGCTTGATAACGGGCTTGAAATTTTAAGAAAACAGTGTCTTTCCGAGGACAAAAACATAAGAAGGGTCGTAATGTTCACAATCGGATGCCGACGCGCGGAAGAAATTCTTGAGAAATATCACGCGATATTCCAAAAAAATTTTGATTATGAAGAAACATTCATTATCTATTTTGAAGGCAGATTTGTCGTACCTTTAAGCAAAAATGATTTCACGATATGTCTGCCGGGGACCGACCTTGTCAAAAAAAATGCACTGCTAACTTGCGAGTTCGCAAAATCTCAGAGCGAAAAAGTTACTTACCCGCTGGAAAGATGCGTGGTCTACGATGTCGGCGCTCGCGCGTACGACTGCATGACTCATCTTGACGATGTTATTGATTACTGGCGGAAACTTTCACATACCGGAATGACGTTAAAAGAAATCTACGAGGAAAGATGGTATCCCGACAAAAAAATTCCTAATTCAACAGCGGCGCTTAAAAACTTATGTAAATTGCGGCTTGAGTTTTTGAGGGGGCTGAAAAATGGAAGTCGCCCCTAAGGGACTTTTTTCGGTTGCTCATAAAATTTAGTGAACATGAAAATTGAATTTGAGCAAATCCTCAATTATGAAAATTGCTCGTCGGTAAAGTCTAACAATCAAATTTGAGCAAATCCTCAAAAATGATATGTTCTCCGAAAAAAATGTATAAAAAATAGTGATTTGGGAGGTAAAAAATGGAAAATAAACTTTTTGGTCAGAAACTTAAAATTGTTAATTTAGGGCTTAAGTCATTCGCCGATTCGGTGAAATCACTCGGTGCGGATGTGGTGCAGGTTGATTTCTCGCCGCCCGCCGGAGGGAATCAGGAACTCATAAAAGCGCTTTCAAAACTGAATACGGAAGATGTTGACAGGGCAAACAAAATTGCGTTTGAGAAAATGACGAACGCCCAACCGGTTCTGGTTGATATTGCCCCGGCAAAAGATGTAATCAAAGGAATGACGAAAGAGACCATTCTTCACGCCGGTCCCCCTATAAGCTGGAATAAAATGTGCGGTCCCGTGCGGGGTGCGATTATAGGCGCTTTGATTTACGAAGGGCTCGCAAAAGATGAATTGGAAGCGGAAGGTATTGCCGCCTCGGGCAAAATAAAATTTGCGCCCTGCCACCATTACGGAGCGGTCGGACCTATGGCGGGAATAATTTCCGCATCAATGTATGTTTTCGTCGTAAAAAACGAGACCGGCGGTAATCTTGCATATTCAACGCTTAATGAAGGGCTCGGAAAGGTTTTGCGGTTCGGCGCCAATTCGTCCGATGTAATCGCACGGCTCAAATGGATGGAAACAGTTCTTGCTCCGGCTTTGTCAAAAGCGGTAAAAATCGCCGGCGGAATAAACATAAAAAGTTTGACGGCACAGGCGCTGATGATGGGCGACGAGTGCCACAACAGAAATGTAGCCGCAACGGGGCTCTTTCTGAAAGAGATTTTTCCGTACCTGTTGAAAACTGATTTGGATAAAAACACAATTTCGGAAGTAATAAAATTCATATCAGGTAACCCGCATTTTTTCTTAAATCTTTCAATGGCTGCCTGTAAAGCCACATGCGATACTATTAACGGATTGAAAAATTCTACTGTTGTTTCGGCGATAGCAAGAAATGGTACGGAACTTGGAATAAGAGTTGCTGGGCTAGGAGAAAAATGGTTCACAGTTCCAGCCGGAAATCCAAAGGGGCTTTATTTCGCAGGTTTTTCAGAAAAAGATGCAAACCCGGATTTAGGTGATTCAACGATTTCCGAGACGGCAGGAATTGGCGCAAACGCAATGGCGGCGGCGCCTGCAATAGTAAAATTCGTAGGCGGGTCTCCTTCGGATGCACTCAACGCAACAAGAAAAATGTATAAAATCACCGTCGGCAGACACACCGGTTACCAGATACCGCAGTTGGATTTTGTCGGCACACCCGTCTGCTTTGACATAAGAAAAATAGTTGAAACACAAATCACGCCCATCATAAATACCGGCATCGCCCACAAAAAGCCCGGCATAGGACAGGTCGGCGCCGGCATCCTTGATGCTCCCCTGAAATGTTTTGAAGATGCTTTGCTTGAAATGTCAAAAAATTAAAAAAAATATGTTCAAACCAAAATATAATATAACCGATAAAATTATAAATAATCTTACCTTTATTGCTTCTGCCCGTACACTTATTGAGCAATCCCGCATAGTGCCCCAGTGGGAAGCGAAACTCAGACGACAGGCAATTCTGAAAAATACGCATTCCTCCACTTCCATTGAAGGCAATAAAATGACCCTGCATCAGATGGAAGATTTAGCACAAGGGAAAAAAGTCATTGCTACAGAAAAAGACAAACAGGAAGTTTTGAATTATCTTAAAGCATTGGAAAAAATACCCGGACTTGGAGAAAAAGGCAAACTGTCCACAGGCACGCTGCTGAACATACATAAAATCATTACCAAAAATACGCTGGAGAATAATTCGGATTGCGGGGTGTGCAGGAACAGGCAGGTTTTTGTCGGGCGCAGAGTATTTGATGGGACTGGTTATAAGACCGAAGTTACATATATGCCGCCTGAAACAAAAAAAGTTCCGGGATTACTTAAAGATTTTATTCGCTGGCTTAATCTTGATAAAACCTGGGAAATAAATCCGGTATTACTTGCCGGAATCGTGCATTATGAAATCGCGAGAATTCACCCGTTTATTGACGGCAACGGTAGGACTGCAAGATTGTTTGCAACATTGATATTATATTTAAGCGATTTTGACCATAGGCAGTTATTAGCGTTGGATGATTTTTATGATACGGACAGGCAGTCGTATTATGCAGCATTAAAGACAGCGCAGAAGAATAATAACAACATCACTAAATGGCTTGAGTATTTTACGACAGGTGTCGCCTATTCGGCGAATGAAGTGAAAGAAGCCGTTATTAAATTAGGTTCGGGTTCAAAAAAAGTCAGCGGTATTCAAATTGCTCTTGCACCCCGTCAGATGGAAATAGTTGAGTTTATAAACAAACATGGCAAAGCAACAAATAGAGATTTTCAAACTATATTTAAAATTTCAGCACAGGCGGTACATAAAGAACTTGTAAAACTGGTGGAATTGGGAGTTATTAAGTCACAAGGAAAAGGCAGATCTCTGTACTACGTAATGGTTGATGATTAGGTTGATGATTAGGTTGATGATTATTGCACGCAAATTGCACGTACATTTTACGAAATTTTGGTAGTGTCAAAATAAATATGAAAAGAGTGGACGAAAATGTTGAATTTTTTTCAGTGCTTCAGTGCTTCAGTGGTTAAATTTGACATTACGCAATAATAAAAAAGGAGATAAAAAATGGCGAAAATTCTTGTTGCTTATTATTCAAAAGGCGGAAATGTAAAAAAGATGGCGGAGTTTGTTGCGAAGGGCGTTAAGGAAGAAAGTTGCGAGGTTACCGTAAAAACGGTTGACAGCGTTCTACCCGACGAACTTATTCATTACGACGGATTTATTTTCGGCTCTCCGACCTATTACGGTCAGATGGCGGCGCCTGTCAAAAAACTTATAGACGATTCGGTAATTCTTCACGGCAAACTTGAAGGGAAGGTCGGCGGAGCTTTCACATCGTCGGCAAATATCGGCGGCGGAAACGAGACCACGATACTTTCAATTTTGCAGGCATTTCTTATTCACGGAATGCTCATTCAAGGTACAGCAAAAAACGACCATTACGGACCGGTTGCAATCGGTTCACCGGATAATCGCGCAGAAAAACAGTGCATCGCTCTCGGCAAACGGGTTGCCAAACTTGTAAAAATAATTTTAATCTGATATAATAAAAACTAATGCTTGATATCTCAAAATATTTTAATGAAGCCAAAAAATCCGTTTTTTTGGCAGGGAAAATTCTTAAAAAATACTATTTGGAAAATTTCAAAATAGAATACAAAGGCACAAGAAATCCGGTTACCGCTGCCGATAAAAATTCTGAAAAATCAATAATAAAAATTTTAGGCGAAAAGTTTCCCGATATTGATTTTTTATGCGAGGAAAGTTGCGAAGAAATTAACAGACGGAAGAACGGACTTGTTTGGATTATTGACCCATTGGACGGCACGGTTAATTTTATTCATAAACTTCCGATTTTTTCTATTTCACTTGCTCTTTACGACGGAAATAAAGCGCTGTTCGGAATTGTTTATAATCCGATAAGCGGAGAATTTTTTCACGCTATAAAAAACAAAGGTGCGTATCTCAACGGAAAAAAAATAGGTGTTTCAAAAATAAATGACCTTAAGCATTCTCTGATTGTTACCGGTTTTCCATACAATTATGAAAAAAGGCAAAAATCTGTTGATGAAAAGTTTAGAGAGTTTTGCCGTAGTGCAGAGGGGTTGCGGCGATTAGGTTCTGCGGCGATTGATTTATGCTATGTCGCATGCGGTCGGTTTGACGCTTTTTGGGAGGAGGGATTAAATCCGTGGGATGTCGCCGCGGGAGCAATAATCGTTAGAGAAGCAGGCGGTAATGTAACGGATTTTGCAGGCAGAAATAATTATTTGTTCGGCGAAACGCTTGTCGCATCAAACTTAAAAATTCACAACCAAATGATAAAAATCACCGGAGGTAAAAAATGAATGTCGCTCGCAAGCAAATATTCCCACGGGGACTCCCTGCGGTCGCTTTGAGACGCTCCCCTGTGGTCGCTCTGCAATTTGCTTCTGGAAAGAATAAGTCGCAAACCTGCCTGGCGGTAGGCAGGTTGATGCTCTACAGAAATTTCTTGCTCACTCTGCGATTAAGGAGGCAATCAGATGATTTGTCCGAGTTGCAGTAATGTTGCCGATTCAGCGGAAAAGTATTGCAGTAGATGCGGACTGGCTTTGACAACAAGAAGTCAGAAGTTATTAAGTGCCGCCGGAACTTTTAGTTGGATAATGCGGCGCGCGCTCGGCGGGATGTTCGCGGGAATTATCGGGTGGATGCTTTCAATTGCTTTGAACCGCGTAATGTCCATGGACACCGCACCTTCTCTGACGGTAGAATTGCTTGTTCGTTTTGCAATAGTGGGAACTTTTTTGGGAAACGTCGGCGGAATTATTGAGCGTTCCTCGTATAAAGCGCTTCTGGGCGGCGTGCTCGGATGCATCGGCGGCATTATCGGCGGGTTAATTAACAGGCCTGTCTATGATTTATTTGCCAATTCCACATCTGCCTATTCCATATCACATCTGATTTCTTGGGGAGTTGTCGGTCTTTTTGTAGGAATGACCAGCGGTTTGATAGAGAGGAACAGAAAAAAAATAATAGCGGGTCTGGTCGCCGGAATTGTCGGCGGTTCTATCGGCGGGATTCTCGGCTCGACGCTTTATGCGGGTTTGTTGATGGACCCCAGCCGCTCCTCATGGCTTACTTTCAGATTTATAGAGGCGTCTGCAGGTGCCGTAGTGGGAATAAACCTGTGGTTGGTTTTGGGGCTTGTTGAAAAACTTTATATTTTTCGCAGAAAACAGATTTCCGCAGGCAGCGAAAAGGTCTGTGATTTTTGCCACACACAAAATTCACTCAGGGCTTGGTATTGTAAAAATTGCGGTAGAACTCTTCAGTTCGCAGCATCAGTTGAGAAATTAAAAATCACGCCTTACCGTGCGCTTGAAAGAATATCAAATGCCTTCAAGTTTCTCTCCTGGCTTTCTGCCGTTGCAGGAATCGTCATAGTTGTAATAATTTTCATTTCGCTTCTTTTTCAGAACATACTTTTTGCAATTTTTGTATCAGTGGCGCTTGCGATTGCAATTTACATAATTTCCGTGGTATTAAACGGTATTTCAGAAATGTTAGTTAAGTTTATGAAAATAAAAGAATCCGAATAATACGGAGATAGAATAAAAGCCACAGAGACACAGAGTGCACGGAGAAAAAGACAGATTCTGACGGGATTTACAGGATAGTCAAAATCTTGTTAATCCTGTCAAAAAAACAGAATTAAAAATTAAAAACTCTGTGTTCTTTGTGCCTCTGTGGCAAAAATTATTATTGGAGGACAAAAGTGATAAAATTCGGAACATCCGGTTGGCGTGGAATAATTGCCGACGATTTTACTTTTGATAATGTAAAAATTGTCAGTCAGGCGATTGCAGATTATGTAAAAAAGATGGAAGATGGAAGATGGAAGATGGAAGAACAAAAATCACTTCCCACTTCCCACTTCCCACTTCCCTCTGTCATTGTCGGTTACGACACCCGTTTTCACTCGGAAAATTTTGCGAAAATATCTTCACAAGTTCTTGCCGCAAACGGAATAAAAGTTTTTTTGACGAAGAGAGATTGTCCGACGCCCGTTATATCTTACGAAATTTTAAGACGAAAAATCGCAGGCGGCCTAAATTTTACCGCAAGTCATAATCCTCCGGAATATAACGGCTTAAAATTTTCACCTTCATGGGGCGGTCCTGCATTGCCGGAAACTACAAAAGCAATAGAGGGTAGATGCGAAGAACTTATGGGACGAGGGACGAGGGACGAGATTAAAGAAATGAGTTGGGAAGAAGGGAAAAGAAAAAAACTGATTGAAGAAATTGAACCGGAAAAAACTTACATCAAAAGAATAAAAGAACTTGTGGATATTGACGCTATTAAAAAATCAAGATTGAAAATTCTTGTGGATGTTCTTTACGGAACAGGACGCGGGTATCTTGATAAAATTTTGATAGATAGCGGCTGTAAAATAAAAGTGCTTCATAATTGGCGGGATGTTTTATTCGGCGGTAACCCGCCGGAGCCCGCAGAAAAAAATCTCGGTGAACTTTTACAAATCCTGAAAAAAGAAAAATTTCAACTTGGGCTTGCCACCGACGGCGATGCCGACAGATTTGGCATTATGGACAGCGACGGAACTTTTATAACGCCGAATGAAACCATAGCGCTTTTACTTGACCATCTCGTAAAAACAAGAAAGTGGAAAGGTGTGGTCGCCCGCTCGGTTATGACGACCCATCTCGTTGACGCCGTAGCAAAAAAGTATAATGTTGAGGTTAGGGAGACACCGGTCGGTTTTAAGTACATCGGCGAGGTAATGACAAAAGAAAAAATGATTATCGGCGGCGAGGAGTCCGGCGGACTTACCATTATGGGCCATATTCCCGAAAAAGACGGTATCCTTGCCTGTCTTTTGGCGGCAGAAATGGTTGCTATTTGTAAAAAACCCGTCAGAGAAATTCTGAAACAGATTTACAGAGAGGTCGGAACGATATTGTCGGAACGGCTTAATTTTCGTCTACCTGCTGAAAAAATGAATAGCATCAAGCAAAAACTTGAACAAAACCCGCCGCCTGCGATTGCGTCAATTAGAGTAAAAAATATAAATAAAACGGACGGGTATAAATTTCTGTTAGATGACGGCTCGTGGGTCGGACTTCGGCTTTCGGGAACGGAGCCGGTTGTTCGTCTCTATGTTGAAGCGGATAGTCGGAAAAAAATGAACGCCCTTATCGTTGCTTCGCAAAATTTTCTCAAAGCGTAGTAAATATAAAAGCAACCCCAGATGGACACGGATGAATACAGAAATGTCATGCTGAACGATTAGTGAAGCATCTCGTCTTTGAGATTCTTCGGACTTCGTCCTCAGAATGACAGCAATGCTGTCGTCTGTGAAAATCTGCGTTAATCCGTGGCTATGCAGTTTTTTGACAAATGACGAAAAAAATTTCTTTTCTGTGTATTCAAATAATTATTTTTTTAACCCCGCTCGCTTTTTACACGGGAACAAAAGATAATTTTTTAATCAAAGAAACAATTTTTTATATTTTCGGTCTTGCTGTTGCCCTGCTTCTTATACTCAAGATATTGGTGAAAAGACAGCAACTTAAAAGCGGGTGGCTCGGAGTTCCGCTTATTTTATATCTTGTGGCAATAGCGGCATCTTCCGTTAATGCGGTTCACCACCAATTGGTTTTTGAGTTTCTCTTTTTTTGGATTGTGATTGCTTCCGTTTATTTTACCGCCAGAGAGTTTTCCGATAACGATTCAATAAAAATTTTAGATGTCATATTCGTTTCAGCATTCATAGTAACCATCTACGGGGTTTTGCAATATCTCCGTCTTGACCCAATCAAATGGCTTTATGATTTCGGTGGAAGACCATCTTCAACATTCGGCAATCCCAACTTTTTTTCAGGTTATCTTTTGCTCGTTTTCCCTCTGATTTTTGTAAAAATGATTTCAACCCGCCGGCCGTCAAAACATATTTTCTGGATGCTTTTTTGCTTTCTGGTAGTGTTTAACATAGGAATTGCAAAAACGCGCGGCGCGTGGCTGGCATTTTTTTTGGCGGTGGTATGTTTAAGCATCTTACAGATGATTTATCTGAAAGTTAAATTTATAACGGCAAAAAGATTTTTTAGAGGAACTTTCTGGCTTTTCCTTTTGTTTTCGGCGGTATTTATTATTTCAATTGACAATTTTAAGACAGTAAAAAGTTTTTTCGGCGAAGAAAATGTATCGGTTACTGAAAGGATTTTTAAGTGGAAAACAGGCATGGAAATGTTCAAAGAACATCCGCTTTTTGGTGTCGGCGCCGGAAACCTGAAAGTTAATTTTGCGAATTACCAATCAAAAATTAAAAGAGGCACTCGGTTAAAAAGCACAAGCGAATCAAATCTGCACAACGAGTTTTTACAGCGTCTTGCCGAAACCGGTATTTTCGGCATCATCGCTTTTATATCGGTATTTTTTGTTTTCTTTTTTCGGTGTGCAAAATTACTTCATAGCAAGATGAAATCGGAAGAGTCGGAATTCAATCTGATGATGGGTATTTTTACAGGCGCATTTTCCGTTTTTGTATATGGTTTAACCAATTTCCCTTTTTCAATAGTTCCGGTTGCATCCACAATGTTTGTGCTTTTCGGTATCTCGGAATCATACCAAGAAAAAAAATATCTTACCGAAGTTCCTCAAAAACATCCGTCCCTTCTTTTATTTTTGATAATTCTTGCGGGCTGGATATTTCTAATTTGTGAAATAGTGATTCCAAAATTTACGGGAGATATTGCCAGACGGAAAGGCGATTTATATTTTTCCGTAAATGCCTTGCAACTGGCGGCAAAAGAATACGAAAAAGCGATAAAATTGGATTATTACCATTCTGAAAGAACCGCATTTGATTTAGGTGAGACGTACAGAAAATTTGATGATTATGACAAGGCGATTGAGTCATACAAAATTTCAGTCGCGCTGCGGAATTACGGCGAGGTTTATAACAACATAGGAAACTGTTATTATCTTAAAGGAGATTTTGACAATGCGCTTTTTTACTGGAAAAAGGCGGTTGGAATTGGCTTGCCCGACGAGAAAATTCAACAGCAGGTTCTTAAGTCAATAGATATTCTTAAAAAAAAGTTAAAACCACAGATGGACGCAGAGAAAAAGGCAGAGAATTAGTTTAAACGACAGAGAATTAGATATTGCCTTGACTAATTCTCTAATTCTCTGTCGTTACTACTCAGAGCGGAATATACTTTACATTGGTGAAGCACTTCGTCTGTCACCCTGAGTGGAACGAAGGGTCTCGCATTTTAACATCGAGATTCTTCGCCTTCGGCTCAGAATGACATCCTTTTCATGTAAAGTATTTTATGCTCCCCTTAGTAACTGTGTAATCTGCGTTCAGAAAAATGAAAACCGGAATTCCCATTATAATATCTGCACCGTCGGGTGCGGGAAAAACAACGCTTATTAAACTTCTTATGAAAAAAGTGAGAGGGCTTTCCTACTCCGTTTCCGCTACGACCCGCCCGCCGTCAAAAAATGAAAAAAACGGCAGGGATTATTTTTTTATATCGGCAAAAGAGTTTTTACGAAGAAAAAAAGCGAATGAATTCGTAGAAACGGCACTGGTCCACGGGCATCATTACGGAACGCTGAAGAAACAACTTGACAAAAAACTTAAAGCCGGCGAAGATGTCGTTTTGGATGTTGATGTGATAGGCGCTCTCAATGTAAAAAAATATTACCCGCAGTCGCTTTTGATTTTCATTGCTCCGCCGTCAATGAAAATTTTAGAAGAGCGTATAAGAAACCGGCACCGCGATACGGAAAAAGAAATTCAGAGACGGCTTAAAAATTCCCGCAAAGAAATGGGATATAAAAAATTTTATGATTATGTAATCGTTAACGATAAACTTAACAGGGCATTTAACGAGTTAAAAAAAATAGTAAAAAACAGGAGGGAAAAAAATGTCAATTAAAAATAAAAACATTATCGTAGGCATCAGCGGTTCAGTCGCAGCGTATAAATCCGCAGAGATAATACGGCTTTTGATTAAAGAAAAAGCGACGGTAATTCCCGTTATGACGAAAAATGCCGCAGAATTTATTACGCCGCTTACAATTCAGACACTTTCAAAAAATAAGGTTTATTTTGATATGTTTGCAAGTAATTTTGATTGGGAGATAGAACATATAACAATAGCGAAAAAATCGGATTTATTTTTGATTGCGCCCGCTACGGCAAATGTTATTGCAAAAATTGCATCAGGCATTGCCGACGATTCCCTTACAACGCTTGTGCTATCGGTAAAATGTCCGATTGTCCTCTGTCCCGCGATGAACTCGGAAATGTACAAAAATCCGATAACGCAAAAAAACATTTCTTACCTTAAAAAAATCGGATATTATTTTATAGGACCCGAAAAAGGCGAACTTGCCTGTGGCGGCGACAATATCGGCAGAATGTCTGAACCGCAAGAGATTATTTCTGAAATCAAGAAAATATTAAAATAATATAAAGCAAAGATTTTTGCAATAAATGTTGCATTTTAATTTTGCTATGATTACTCCAACTTTCATACATTTTTGATAGAAATCACAATGAAAAAAATACGAACTACAAAAGCAATCATAACTATAGCAACGATAATACTTTCATCATTTTCAAATTTATTGGCAGATAGATTAATTGTTGGAATTATTGAGCAGAATTTTAATAATTGGGACATAGATACAATAAATCCTTTTGATATCCGTGTTGCCTTCGAGAAGAAAAATAATGAATGGAAATCATTTCCGACTGATTTTCAACCACCGAACAATTGCCTTCCCTATTATCCTAAAACGCTTGATTGGACTATTTGTTTTAACGGAAAAGAAATTGGCAAAATAAAGTCAATATTGCCCGAAACTATAGATTACTATAAAGACATTGGAATCCATTACATAAAAAATATGAACGATGTCCCTCGTCTTGGGAAACCATCTGAGGACTTTTCTGGTTGGATAGATAAACCAGTGTATAGACCAATAGTGGTATGTACTTCTTCATCATGTCAAGACCCAGAAAAATGGAAACCATATGTACCAAGCAAAATGGATATCTCTAAAGCGCTTTCTGTAGCAACCACTGAACTTCTTAAAGACACTACAGTTGATATTTACAAAAAATATAAACTTGAAAAATCATATAAATCGATAAATGATAAACTTATCTGTATTACGATTGACAATAAAGTTGAGACGAATGCTGATACATCTGATTTTGCTGAATCCAAAACCGGGAACAACCAATATGCTTGGTTTTTGTTATCGAATTCAAAATGTAGATATTTGAAATCCAATATGCGACTTATAGATGCTGGGGATTATGATAACGATGGAAAAGTCGAAGTTGTTTTTAAAATTGAAGAATATGATCATGATGGGTATGTTCTTTATTATGACGGTTTCCAGAAAAATTCGGAGTTTTATTGGATTTATCATTAATAAAAGGTGTATATGGGGACGGTTCCAATAGTTTGATTTCTCCATATTTCAACATTTTTGACAGTAATCATTTTGAAGTGGTTTTGCCACATTATCTTCTCATGTAAAGTACTTGAAGAATGGAAAGTTTAATAATATGAAGCTGAAAACAGTTCTGATAACGGCTGGTCCCACGAAGGAATATATTGACCCTGTGAGGTTTATATCAAATGACTCGTCGGGCAAAACGGGGTATTTGCTGGCGGAAGAGTCAAAAAAAAACGGCGTAAAAGTAATTTTGATAAGCGGTCCGACAAATTTACAGCCGCCAAAAGAAATAAAAGTGATTAATGTTATTTCAGCCGAACAAATGTTCGGGCAGGTTAAAAAATATTTCGGGAAATGCGATGTTTTTATATCCTGCGCAGCCGTCGGTGATTACAAAGCAGGGAAGTTTTCCGAAAATAAAATCAAAAAAACCGGCGATTCAGTAAATCTAAAACTTATTCCGAATCCTGACATTCTTTTTGAGGTTTCTAAAATCAAGGGTTCAAGGATACTTGTCGGTTTCGCGCTGGAAACCGACGAACTCATAAAAAACGCACAGAAAAAACTTGAAGAAAAAAAACTTGATATGATCATAGCGAATAAAACTGACTCAATAAACAGCGATAAGACGACGGGTGCGATTATTACAAAAAGCAAAATTGAAAAATTCAAAAATATTCCAAAAAAACTTTTGGCGAAAAAAATCACCAAAAAATATTATGACTTATTTTAACGAAATTATTCGGTTGACAAAAAAATATATTGAGCAGTTAAAGGCAGATGGGGTTGACCGTGTTGTTGTATCGGAAAAAGGGAAAAATATGAAAAAAAGAAAAAAAAATATTGCTGATGGCAAATTGAAAAAACTTGCCGAAGAAATTAAAAATTGTAAAAAGTGTCCGCTTCACAAATCAAGAAAAAATGCCGTTCCTGGCGAAGGAAATCCGGAAGCAAAACTTATGTTTATCGGAGAAGGTCCGGGGTTTGATGAAGACCGCCTCGGCAGGCCTTTTGTAGGGCGTTCCGGACAACTATTGGATAAAATTATTTTGGCAATGGGAATGAAAAGAGAGGATGTTTTTATTGCGAATATAGTAAAATGCCATCCGATGGTTGACCCTTCTCATCCGGATGAGAGAGGAAATGACAGGAAGCCGTCATCCGACGAAATAAACGGCTGTATTAGTTATCTTGAAAAACAGATTGAAATTATCAAGCCGAAAATAATTTGCTCGCTGGGAAGCGTTTCGGCAACGACACTGACAGGAATTTCCGCCCCGCTGGGAAAATTACGGGGAAAATTTCACGATTACTATTGTAGCCCCCGAATTCATTCGGGGGTGAGCCATGCGAATAGAATTAAATTAATGCCCACATTTCATCCCGCCGCGCTTTTAAGAAATCCGAACTGGAAAAAAGATGCCTGGGAAGATATGAAAAAGATTATGAAAGAATTCAATGGAAAAGGTAAGAAATGATTTTAGAAGTTGCACTTCCTGTAAATATAAACCAGAATTTTGACTATATTTCCGATGAGGATATAAAAATCGGATGCCGCACCGTAGTTCCTTTCGGCAATAAAAAACTTACCGGATTTATCGTGGGTATCAAAGAAGCGACCAACGGAAGTCCCGTAGGGAAAAAATCACAAAAACCCGGAATAAATTCCGGGCTACGAAAAATAATAAAGGTTGTTGATAATGAGCCACTGATAAACGATGAACTTCTTGAACTTGCAAAATGGATTTCCGAGTATTATCTGTGTTCTTTTGGTGTCGCATTAAATCTGATTTTACCGTCTTCAAGTAAAATTTCTGCGAAAAAAACGGAGACATTTAGTCGTCGTAGTCCGTCTGAACCCTTTTTTATTCACACCTCAGAGCAGAAAAATTCAATCGAAAAAATCACGGAAGCACTTAAAAAAAATCAGTCCAAAAGTTTTCTTCTTTTTGGTCCCAGTGATTCCGGAAAAACTGAAATTTACATTCAGGCGATTGATTTTTGCATCAAAAATAATTATTCTGCGATTTATCTTGTTCCTGATGTTTCTTTGCTCAGTCAGTTCAAGGAGTTGCTGCGAGATAACTTCGGAGAGGCGGTGGGTGTGTGGCACAGCAGTTTATCTCAAAAGGAAAAAAATCAGTTTCTGTCGCGGCTGATTTCCGGCGAAATAAAAGTTGTTCTCGGCAGCCGTTCAGCGATTTTTCTTCCTCTAAAAAATCCGAAACTTTTTATTCTTGACGAAGAAGATGACAGTTTTTACAAACAGATGCAATCGCCGAAATATCACGCAAGGGATGTGGCAACCCAAAGAGCAAAAATCACAAAAGGAGTTGTTGTGCTCGGCTCTGCGACGCCGTCGGTAGAAACATATTACAAAATGAAAACAGGAGAGATTGAACTATTAAAATTAACGGAAAGAATTGAAAAAAGGCCGCTTCCTAAAATTTCGGTTATCAACTTAAAATATACAAAAAGGTTTGCACTCACGAAGCCGCTGAAATACGCGATATCAAACGCGCTTTTACAGAAAAAACAGATTTTTTTACATATCAACCGCCGCGGATGGGCAACAGTTGTACGGTGTTCCGTTTGCGGGAATGTAGTAAAATGTCCGAAATGTTCAATACCGCTGGTCATGCACAAAAAGCCGTCGGGACTTTTATGTCACTATTGCGGATATGCTACCACACAAAATTATTCAAGCAAATGTCCCGTCTGTTCGGGCGATATGATTTATATGGGTTTCGGCACGGAAAAAGTTGAAGAAATCGTAAAAAAAATATTTCCGTCAACCGAAACAATGAGAATAGACGCCGACTCGGAAATCCCGTATTCAAAAATGTTTCGGATGATGAGCTCGGGGAAATCATGTATTTTAATAGGCACTCAAATTGTCGCAAAAGGTTTTGATTTTCCGAATCTGACGGTCGTGGGAATTATAAATGCCTCTTCAGGTTTGTATTCTGCGGATTTTCGTTCAGCCGAGCGGACTTTTTCGCTTATAACGAATGCAATAGGCCGATGCGGGAGGGGTTTGTCAACCGGTCAGGTAATAATTCAGACGGACAATCCGGAACATTACGCGATAAAATACGCAGCAGAGTTTGATTACGAATCATTTTACGAGCATGAAGCGGCATACAGGGAAGAGTTTTTATGGCCGCCGTTTATAAAATTGATAAGCATAACGCTCTCAGGCAAAAATGAAAAGACAGTAATTTCCCAGTCGGAAAAACTTGCCGAAAAATTGGATGGTATAACCGAACTGACCGTTCTCGGACCTGTTCCTAAAACCGCATCATATCTTGCATCCAAACACAGATGGCAGATTCTTCTGAAATTAAAAGAAAGCGATTTTCCGGTTGTCCGCGCAGGGTTATTAAGAATAGCGAATTCCCACAGGAAGAAAGATGTCAATGTCGTCTTTGATGTGGATCCTCTTGAAACGGTTTAATATTTTTAGTAAGATGATTACAACGATGAAAAACCGATTACGGCGATTTATCGCTGGCATCGGTCAATTATCGCTGTAATCAATCCGAGTATAAACGAGAATATTATGGCAATTCTTCAGATAAAAAAATATCCGGAAAAAATACTTAAAACCAAGACGGCGAAAATTAACCGTATTGACGGCAAACTCATAAAATTTTCCAGAGATATGCTTGAGACGATGTATTTTTTCAACGGAATCGGTCTTGCTGCCAATCAGGTCGGCGAATTATTAAGCGTTTTTGTCGCCGATATAAAACCGGATGGCATTCAGAAACCGATAATACTTTTTAATCCGCAGATTTTATTATCGTCGGATAATTGTTATTTTGAAGAGGGATGTCTTTCTTTTCCGGGAATTTCCGCAAAAATAAAACGCGCCGGAAAAATTGTTGTGTGCGGCATTACACCCGACGAAAAAGAAATAAAAATGGAAGTTGGAGGAATTTTAGCGCGTGTTTTTCAGCATGAGATTGACCACCTGAACGGCATTGTGTTTTTTGACAGAGTAAATTTTATAAGAAGATTGAAACTCAATAGGGAGTATTTTAGAAAAAATGAAAATTGCTTTTTTCGGCACGCCTGAATATGTCGTTCCCATTTTTGAGTATTTGCTCAAAAATGAACATATCATTTGTGTTGTAACCAGGGCAGACAAACCCGTCGGCAGACATCTTCAGCATCTACCTTCACCAATAAAAAAAAAGGCACTACAAAAAAACATTCCTGTTTTAACTCCTGAAAACCTTAAAGATAACGATTTTATCTCTAAACTCTCAACTTTGAACTCTGAACTCGCTATTGTTGCCGCTTACGGAAAAATTTTACCTAAAGAAGTTTTGGATATGTTTCCGTCGGGTTGCGTCAATTTGCATTTTTCTATTTTGCCGAAATATAGAGGCGCCGCACCTATCCAGTGGGCAATCATAAAAGGCGAGAAAGAAACGGGCGTAACCGGTTTTTTTATGGATGAAGGGCTTGATACGGGAAAAATAATTTTTCAGAAAAAAATTGAAATTGCTCAAAATGAGGATTCATTGTCATTGCAAAAAAAACTTATCCCTGTTGCAATTGATGTTTTAAGCGAAACGCTTGAAAAAGTAAAAAAGGGTTTTAAGGGTGAAGCACAAACCGGCAAAGTAAGTTACGCTCCGCCTTTGAAAAAGTCCGACGGTAAGATTGACTGGAATCGGCCCGCAGGAGAAATTCACAATTTAATTCGCGGGACAAAACCGTGGCCAGCCGCATATACAGAAGTCGGAAGTTTAAAAATTCTTGATGCCGAAACCTCTCAATCTCTTAATCTCTCAATCTCTCAATCTCTTCCTGTTGGTTCAATTGTTTCTATCCAAAAAAATGTCGGGTTTATTGTAAAATGCAATCCCGGTTTTTTACTTATCAAAACCGTTCAGCCCGCCTCTAAAAATGTTATGACCGCGTGGTCGTTTCTTTTAGGTTACAAACTTGCCGTTGCCGACAAATTATCTTGACAAATTTTTTTTTTCTGATATAATAGTAAAACCGGTTAGAGGTGATTTCATGAATGGGTTAAAGACGTTTTTGCTGATGCTTGGGATGATGGCACTTTTCCTTTTAATCGGAAATGCTATAGGCGGACAGCAGGGAATGGTTACTGCTTTTATTTTCGCGGCAGTTATGAATTTTTTTATGTACTGGTTTTCGGATAAAATTGTTCTTGCTATGTATAGGGCGAAACAGATTCCGGAAAATGAGGCGCCGGAAATTTACAGGGTTGTGAGACGACTAACCGTGAAAGCGGACATTCCGATGCCGAAAATTTTTCTACTTGCGATGGAAACACCGAATGCATTCGCAACCGGCAGAAATCCTCAGCACGCATCCGTCGCCGTAACAAAAGGGATACTGGACATTCTTGATGAAAACGAACTTGAAGGCGTTCTGGCGCATGAACTTTCACACATCAAACACAGAGATATTTTGATAGCGACAATTGCCGCAACGATGGCCGGTGCGATTTCAATGCTGGCAAGAATGGCACAATGGGCAGCGATTTTCGGCGGCGCTTCAAGAGATGACAGAAATAGAGGCGGCGGATTAGGACTTTTAGTGACGGCAATAGTTGCACCAATAGCAGCACTTCTTATTCAACTTGCAATTTCCCGTTCCCGTGAATACGGCGCAGACGAAGGCGCTGCGGAACTGACGGGAATGCCGCTCTCACTCGCATCTGCACTAAAAAAACTGGAAAGTTATTCAAAAAGAAGTACTGCAAATGTTGAACCGTCAACAGCCCATTTATTCATAGTTAATCCTCTTAAAGGCGATGCGATATTTAAGTTATTTTCAACCCATCCTCCGATAGTTGAGAGGGTAAAGCGACTTGAAAAAATGGCGGAGGGTCCGCAGATTATTTATTAGATGAGAAAATTTTTCAGGTGGGTTTTGTGGTTGATAATAGGCGGGATTGCTTTTGTCGTCGGGATGAACCGTCTTATAGATGCGTTGATTCACAGTAAAAAAGACCGCATTGTCCCCAATCTCATAGGAAGTAACATTGCCGACTCTCTGGATGTTTTGTCTTCCATGAATTTGTATCTTAAAAAAGGTGCCGAGGAATTTAATTCTGATGTGCCCGCGGGCATAATCATTTCACAGTCGCCGCCTGCAGGGAGTATTATCAAGGAAGGCAAAGCCGTAAATGTTGTGGTTTCCGTCGGCGGCGAGGTTATTTTTGTGCCGGATTTGACAAACCAGACGGTGCGTTCAGCCCAGCTTATTTTGAGGAAAAACGGTCTGGATTTAGGTGAGCAGGATGAAAAATATTCAACCGTCATTGAAAAGGGAAAAATAATTTCGCAAAACCCGAATCCACGAACACCCATTCAGAAAAACGGATTGGTTAATATAGTAGTTTCGTTAGGTACTCCGCCGGAAGGAGTTCTGCTGATGCCGGATTTCATCGGAAAAAACATAACGGAAGCAGAAAATTGGGCGTTGCAAAACGGAGTGCAAATTAAAAATGTGAACAGAACGAAAGATACCGCGATTACTGAAAATACCGTCGTCAAACAGATACCGGAAAGTGACGAAGTGATTGAAAAAAATAAAACGGCGGAGTTCTGGATTGCAACGAAAGAGTAAAAATGGAACCACGAAAGTACGAAATTAAAAGAATCTGACAGGATTTACAGGATTAGAAATAACCACAGAAGCACTGAATTTTGGAAGCACGGAAAAAAATAAAATAAAAAGATTAGTCAAATTTCCGTGTCTCCGATTTTCCGTGTTTCCGTAGTAAAAAAATCCTGTTAATCCCGTCAAAGACGAAAATTTTAGATTTTTTTCGTGCCTCGTGGTTAAAAAAATGATTGAGATTGCACCGTCTATTTTATCTGCGGATTTTTCAAATTTAGCGGATGAAATAAAAAAATGCGAAAAAGCGGGTGTGAAAATTTTGCATATTGATATTATGGACGGTCATTTTGTCCCGAATATAACTATAGGTCCGGTTGTGGTAGAATCATTGAGAAAAAAAACAAAAATGATTTTGGATACGCATCTTATGATAACAGACCCCGAAAAATATATTGAACCGTTTGCTAAAGCGGGAAGCGATTGGCTTACATTTCACATTGAGGCAGTAAAAAAGCCGTCGGCGTTGATAAAAAAAATAAAATCGCTGAAACTTAAAGCTGGTATCTCGCTTAATCCCGCGACTCCCGTTTCCAAACTTTCAAAATATTTGAACGAATTAGATTTAGTGCTCGTGATGAGCGTCAACCCGGGCTTCGGCGGGCAAGGTTTTATTCCGTCGGCATTGAAAAAAATTTCGGAATTAAAAAAACTGACAAAAAATCAAAATGTAAAAATAAGTGTTGACGGCGGAATAAATTTTGATACAATATCCGGTGCGGTAAAAGCCGGCTCAGATATTATTGTTGCAGGAAATTCGGTTTTTAGGTCCGGATTGTCCATTGCAAAAAGCATAAAAAAATTAAGGTTACGAATAGAAAAACACGAATAGAGGCAAAAAATCGCGAATAAACCCGAATAACGGCAATGTGTCATTGCGAGATATAGTCGCAGAGTTTACTCTGCTTCCTTTGTATGTATCGTGGCAATCTCATTCGTGAAAATTCGTGATAGCATTCGTGATATATTATTCGTGAGGGGGAAAAATGGCAGTTGCAGTCAGACTGAAAAGAATTGGGAAATCGCTTTATCCGGTTTATCGTGTTGTGGCGATTGATTCAAAGAAAAGAACGGGCGGACAACCTCTGGAGGAACTGGGGAAATACAATCCGCGCAACAAAAAAAACATGACGTTAAACATAGAGCGGCTCAACTACTGGATAAAAACAGGCGCCGTTGTTTCCGCAGCGGTAAAAAGCATAATTAAAAAAAATGTCCCCGCACAATAGATTTTTAGGTTTTGTTAATATAAAAAACGGAACCACGAGATTTCACGAAATTAACACGAGAAATAAAATAAAATAAAAAAATCTTGTAAAAATCTGTGTAATCTGTGGTTAAATAAAAGGTTCTGTAAAGTAAAAAATGGTAGCCACAGAATGGCACAGAAAAACACAGAATTTTTATACAAAGAGTGAATTAAAGAGATTAATTCTTTAACTTTCAGTGAAGTTCTGTGAAATTCTGTGGCTAATAAAAAAACAAGCCACTGAATCACACAGAAAGGACACAGAAGAAGACATTTCAGTGAAGTTCTGTGAAATTCTGTGGCTGAATTACAGAACCAAATAAAAATTGGAGGAGATCCAAAATGAAAGAACTTGTTGAGTACATTGTAAAATCACTCGTTGATAAACCGGAGGATGTTAATGTAGCGCTTGACGAATCGGAAATGGGAAAGGTTATTAAAATAAAAGTTGCGGATGCAGATAAAGGCAGGGTCATAGGCAAGCAGGGAAGAATTATAAAAGCCATCAGACAGGTGGTTTCCGCCGGCGCCACCAAAAACGGCGAAAGATACAGAGTGGATGTGGAAGAATAAGAGACCACGAAACAGACACGGAAGTAATGACCACGGAACAGGCACGGAATAGTTCCGATTCAGTTCCGTGTCAGTTCAGTGTATTCGTGAAGCGAAATGCAAATAGATATATTAACCCTTTTCCCGTCGCTTTTTGATTCCGTTTTTTCCCAGAGTATTATAAAAAAAGCGGTTGATAAAAAAATCGTAAAAATAAAAATTACGAACATACGGGATTTTTCCGAAGGCCGGCATAAAACTGTTGATGATAAACCCTACGGCGGCGGTGCCGGAATGATTATGATGACTCCGCCGATTGTAAAGGCGATAGAGTTTGTCCGAAGTCCGAAGCGACTGCGTCGAGTCAAAAGTCAAAAAATTATTCTATTATCACCGCAGGGAAAAGTTTTCAATCAAAAAAAAGCGAAGGAACTCTCAAAATATAAACATCTGATATTTATCTGCGGACATTACGGCGGTGTGGACGAAAGAGTTCTAAAATTTATTGATGAAGAAATTTCTATCGGAGATTTCGTTTTGACGGGCGGCGAGGTTCCGGCTATGGCAGTTGTTGATGCCGTGGTTCGCTTACTTCCTCACGTTGTGGCAAAAAGCGACTCCGTTGAAAATGATTCTCACTGGGCGGGCTGCCTTGCAAGTTCTGTCTATACGAGACCTTACAATTTTCGCAACTTAAAAGTTCCCGAAGTGCTGTTATCGGGTAATCACCAAAAAATAAAAAAGTGGCGGAAAGAAAATGCCCGTCGAACTACTTTATTAAAGCGTCCGGAATTGCTAAAAGGCAATTAAAAATTCAAAATTAAAAACGACGCTCTGCTAAAATTGTGGATAAAGTAGTATTAAATCTTTTCACCTAAATTTTTAATTTTGCATTCTACATTTTTAATTGGTTTTACTGGAGGAAGAAAATGGAAAACATTTTGAGTGTTGTTGAAAGTCAGTATCGAAAAAAGGAAATACCTGTGTTTAGACAGGGAGATACGGTAAAGGTTCACTACAAAATTGTTGAGGGTGATTCTGAAAGAACTCAGATTTTTGAAGGCACGGTTTTAAGAATAAGAGGCGCCGGTATCAGCAAGACAATTACCGTCCGAAAAATTTCTTTCGGCATCGGTATTGAAAGGATTTTTCTTCTTAACTCGCCACGCATAGAAAACATAGAAATTGTGAAGCAGGGAAAAGTAAGAAGGAGCCGCTTGTATTATTTGCGCGGATTGTCCGGCAAGTCTGCGAGAATTGAAGAAAAAAATGCGAGGCAGGGAAACCCCATGCCTCAGGAAACTATTATGACGGAGAAACCTGCTGCCAGTGTTCAGAAAACAGAAGCAAATAATGACTAAAGCGACCGAAGGAAGTCCTTGCGGGAGGAATCCCTGCGGGGTGAAAAGATTGTTTGATTTTGATAAAAAATTCCGCAGGTTTGATTTCGTCGCCGGCGTTGACGAAGCAGGCAGGGGACCCTTGGCAGGACCCGTTGTTTCGGCGGCAGTGATATTAGAAAGAAATACCTTCATAAAAAATCTGAACGATTCCAAAAAACTTAACCCCAAAATCAGATATTCCGTCTATAAAGAAGTTATAAAAAAATGCATTGATTATCAGGTGGGAATCGTAAGTCATATCGCAATTGACCGGATGAATATTTTAGAAGCGACAAAACTTTCCATGAAAATTGCAGTTGAAAAATTGAAGATTAATCCCGGCGTTGTTCTTATAGACGGTAACCAACCCATCAACATAAAAAATACTCAAAAAACGATTATAAAAGGAGATTCAAAAAGCGCATCAATTGCCGCCGCTTCCATTATTGCAAAAGTGACCCGTGATAAACTTATGGAGAAATATGCCGTAAAATTTCCGAATTACGGTTTTGCAAGACACAAGGGTTACGGCACAAAATTTCATATAAATGCAATAAAATTATTCGGTCCCTGTAAAATTCACAGAAAAAGTTTTGAACCGGTGCGAAATTATGACAGAGTCGGGTGAACTCGGGAAATCAGGTGAAGAACTTGCCGAAAGATACCTCACAAAACTCGGATATAAAATTCTTGCTCAAAATTTTCGCACCAAATACGGAGAAATAGATATAATTGCAAAAGATAAAAAAACAATCGTTTTTGTGGAAGTAAAAACCCGTTCCGGCGATGCGTACGGCACGCCACAGTTAGCAGTTAATTTTTATAAACAGAAACACCTATCATTTGCCGCTTTCACATTTATCAAAAAAAATTCTCTTAATTCAGATTACAGATTTGACATAATTGCCATCTGCGATGATAAAATTGAACATATAAAAAACGCGTTCGCTCCGTCAGGTTTCACGATTTAAAAAAAAGATGCGAGGGTTTGGTCGGGTTTCAACCTGACCGCCTAAACCCGAAGTATCACAAATAAATGTAGCCCCCGATTTTAATCGGGGGTGAGCGAAGC
>Ga0210017_1000451_pt1 | contig 34509 bp, 33 predicted proteins | sample CryGeyCG2014_020_FD_183966 | JGI IMG/M metagenome (GOLD analysis project Ga0210017, IMG submission 183966) | Groundwater microbial communities from aquifer - Crystal Geyser CG08_land_8/20/14_0.20 (SPAdes) (version 2) | ecosystem: Environmental > Aquatic > Deep subsurface > Groundwater | place... | reverse complement strand
ATAAAAGCCGGCTCAGAGCATAATGTTTCCGGTTGGGCTTGGTCAAGCAATATCGGCTGGATTAGTTTTAATAATACTACCGGCGGCGGAGAAACAAATTACGGAGTCCATATAAATGAAGACGGGACGTTTTCCGGCTACGCCTGGTCAGAAAATATTGGCTGGATAGATTTTGCTCCTGCCAGCGGCTATCCGGCAGATCCACAGTATTCGGCAAAGGTAGATACCGCCACTGGAGAGGTTTCCGGTTGGGCGAGGGCTTTATCTTACGGTGACGGTTGGGACGGCTGGATTAAAATGAGAGACGGTAGTTATGGAGTTTCCATTAATTTTAGCACCGGCGATTTTTCAGGTTTTGCCTGGGGGTCTGACGTTGTTGGCTGGATTAGTTTTAGCGGTTCTAACTACAAGGTAGTAACTTCATTTGTCCCGCCGCCAGCTATTACCAATCTTGGCAATACCTTTCCGGCTCCTTGCAGTCAGTCAAGGATACCGACTTTTTCTTGGGATACTAATGCGACAAAGCCTTATGATTATCAGATTCGGCTCTGCAGCAATTCAGACTGTACGGGCGCCAGTGATCCTTTAGTTCTAGAGTTGAAAGAAAATACGAGCAGTACTTCTTGGGCTCCAGCTTGCACTTATGCTTGCGATATATCGCCGTATAACAGTATTAATTTTGGCGGGGGCACTTATTACGGCCAAGTAAGAGCAAGGAATCTGGGAGGTACGTGGGGGAATTGGGCAAATAGTGGCTTCACCACTTATAGCCATGCCTATCCTTATGCTGATTTCCTTTGCGACGGCGCTAATTGTGCTGGAGTGGAAATATATGAGGAAGTGGTTGTTGCCTTAACCAACAATTCTACCACTTATGACGGCGTTCTCAGCTGTCTTTGGACCTTGCCTGTCATTGCCCAACTGGTTGAAGGGTATACCACTTCTGATTGTAATATTGAAGTTACATTTTCCGCTCCGCCGCCGGGCCAAAGGAATCAAGATGTGACCTTTGCTGTAACGGATACCAGTAATTATTCCTGTTCCACAACAAAAACCGTTGAGATCAGATTCCCTCTTCCCGAGTACAAGGAAGTACCTCCGTTAATTTGGTTAAAGAATTTTTTCGCCGCAGCTACCAAGTTCTTTACGGGGTTTTGACATTTCCAAGATGTTTTGCTAAAATTAGAAATGTAGCTATTTTTAACCTTGGACTTTGGAGATGCATACCCAATTTCTCAAATTAAATCATGAATCAATTTATCCTACTTATCGTAGGCATAGTTGTCTTGACAGTGGGTTCTGTTTTGGGTTACTATGCCCGCCAATCAATTGCCCAAAAACAAGCAGGCACTCTGGAAGCCAAACTTCAAAAGAAAGTTCTCAAAGCAAAACAAGATGCTGAACTAATTCTCTCTGATGTCAAACAAAAGGCCCAACAGATTTTGGAGGGGGCCCAAAAAGAAATAGACGAGCGGCGTTACGAGGTTTTGAAAGCCGAGCGTCTTTTGTTAAGAAGAGAAAATGTTTTGGACCAAAAACTTTCTGTCTCTGAAAGAAACCAAAGGGAGTTTGAAATCAAAGTAGAAAAATTAAGGGGAATAAAGGAAAGTTTGGAAAAGTTAAGGCAGGAAGCAATAGATAATCTGGAAAAAGTTGCCAAGCTTTCAAAAGAAGAAGCAAAAAAGGAATTGCTTTCAAACTTAGAAAAAGAATATCAGCAGGAGATACTGGAAAAACTCAGAAAACTGGAGAAAGAGGGCTGGGAAAAATATGAAGAAAAAGCAAAAGAAGTGTTAACCGTTGCCATTCAAAAATGCGCTCTGAATCAAGCGCAGGAAATTACTACCACTTCCTTAACTTTGCCTTCAGAAGAAATTAAAGGAAGAATTATTGGCAAAGAAGGAAGAAATATCAGGACTTTGGAAAAACTAACCGGAGTTGAAATTATTGTTGATGAAACTCCGGAAGCTGTGGTTATTTCCGGGTTTGACCCTGTCCGCCGGCAAATTGCCAAAACAGCGCTTGAAAAACTAATTCAAGACGGCAGAATACAGCCTGCCAGGATAGAAGAGCAGGTCCAGAAAGCAGAAGCTGAAATTTCAAAGCAGATTAAAGAGGCCGGAGAAACAGCGGTTTATGATACGGGAGTGGTTGGTCTTGATCCAAAAATAGTTCAATTATTGGGCAGATTAAAATTCAGGACAAGTTATGGCCAAAATGCCCTGCTGCATACAATTGAGGTAAGCCATTTGTCAGGAGCTTTGGCTGCGGAAATCGGGGCAGATATTTCAGTTTGCAAGAAAGCCGGGCTGTTGCATGACATCGGAAAATCGGTTGACCATCAAATAGAGGGCTCCCACGTTGATATCGGGATCAAGATTTTAGAAAAATTCGGGGTTGAAAAAGATGTGGTTGATGCTATGAAATCCCATCACGAAGAATATCCTTTTCAGACCCTTGAATCAATAATAGTTCAGGTTGCCGACCAAATATCAGGCGCCAGACCCGGAGCAAGAAAAGACACTTTGGAAAACTATTTGAAAAGATTGGGAGAACTGGAAAAAATTGCTTTGAGTTTCCCGGGAGTGGAAAAAGCCTGGGCTTTGCAGGCAGGCAGGGAAATCAGGGTTTTTGTCAGGCCGGAAGAGATTGACGATTTGGGGGCAAGAAATTTGGCCAGAGCTATTGCCCAGCAAATTCAGGAAGAATTGAGATACCCGGGCGAGATTAAAGTCAACGTGATAAGAGAACTGAGAGTGATTGAACACGCCAGGTAGTGAAAATTTGCCTCGCTTCGCGATATTTTTGTTAAAAGGCAAATTTCTACTACCTGGCACGCGAAATAGAAATATAGAAAGTGTATGCCAGGTAGTGAAAATTAGATCACGATTATGTTCTGCTATGTTTATATACTACAAAGCACGAAAAATAATGACTTATATATTGGGTCAACCAAGGACTTAAAAAACCGATTGCAGGAACATAATCGTGGATTAAATTTTTCAACCAAACCATACAGACCTTGGCAGTTGATACACTATGAGGCATATCGTAATCAGAAGGATGCCGAGAGGCGAGAAAAATATTTAAAAACTAATCAAGGCGCTAGATTGTTAAAACGCATGTTAAAAGAATATTTTTATGAACAGAAAAATTAATCGAATTTCTACTACTTGGTATGCAAAAGAAAACTTATAGACAATTAAGAAGAGAATTGTTAAAAGACAGGAGGGTTAAATACGCCTATGAAAAACTTGGGCCCGAATTTGCTGTGATTGAAATGATTATTAAAAGAAGAATTGAAAGAGGTCTAAGCCAAAAAGAGCTGGCCAGGAAAATTGGTACGAAACAATCGGCCATTTCCCGACTTGAATCGGGAACTTATAATCCCAGCCTCTCTTTTTTACGAAAAATAGGCGAAGCCTTAGATGCAAAATTAAAAATTTCTTTAGCGGAAAAATAACCGTCACTATAAGAGATGAAAGAAACCTGAAAAGCTATAGGTTCTAACGAAAAACAAAAAACGGCTTTTGTAAGCCGTTTTTTGTTTTAAGCGGGTGAGCGGAATCGAACCGCCGTCTTCTTCTTGGAAGGAAGAAATTTTACCATTAAACCACACCCGCGAGTCGGGGCGCTGAGATTTGAACTCAGACTAAATCCTCCTTCACCCGCCTAAATTTTTATTTTCGGGGCGCTGGGAGTTGAACCCAGGCCGCATGCTCCCAAAGCATACATACTACCGTTATACGACACCCCGATAAAATTTTGGCGGGCAAGAAGGACTCGTGCTACCATTACACTACGCCCCGGCAGTCTAACTACCCTTTATTTTAATAAAAATTTCCCATTTGGTCAATTTTTTGATATGATATACTAAAATTATGAGGGTAGAACCGCAACAATTAAAAGCTTTTCTTTTGGACGCTGAATTGGTCACTGAAGAACAGTTTAAGAAAGCCGAAAATATTGCCAATAAAACCAGTCAAAAAGTAGGAGATGTTTTGGTTTCCCAAGGTTTAATTTCCCAAGAAGAATTAATTAGAATGGAGGCTTATATTTTGGGCATTCCTTTTGTTAATTTAGAAAAAGAAAAAATCGAAGAAGAAGTTTTAAGAATTATCCCGGAGCTCATTGCCAGATCTCATAATATTGTTGCTTTTAGAAAAAAAGGAAAGGACTTGGAGGTGGCCATGTTGGATCCGGAAGATTTAAGAACTGTTGAGTTTATTAAAAGGACTTCTGATTTCAGAATTTTACCGAGACTAACCACTCCAGAAGGCATTAAAAATGTTCTTTTGCAATATCAAAAAACCCTGGAGGCTGAATTTGGAGAAATAATCAAAAAGGAGGCCGAGGGAATAAAAGCGATTAAAGGGGCGGGAATAGCAGGGGCGGGAGAAAGAGAAGAATTAAAAAAAATAGCGGAAGAATTGCCGGTAGTAAGAATTGTTGACGCTCTTTTGAGGCACGCTATTTTGGAAAGGTCATCTGACATCCATATTGAACCAACCAAAAAAGAATTGATAGCCAGATATCGAATTGACGGCGTTTTGCGAGATGCAATGACTCTTCCGAAAGCAATTTCCTCTGGAATTGTTGCCAGGATTAAAGTTTTATCAAATTTAAGGCTTGACGAACATAGGTTGCCTCAAGACGGTCGCTTTCGGGTTGAAACTGAAGATTATAAATATTCAATACGTGTTTCAATTTTGCCAGTTTTTGATGGAGAAAAAGTGGTAATGCGACTTTTGCCGGAAACCACCAGGGCTCTTACCTTAGAACAGATAGGGCTGAGAGGAGAATCTTTAGAAACTGTTCAAAATAATTTAAGAAAACCGGTTGGAATGATTTTGGTAACCGGTCCTACGGGCTGCGGCAAAACAACCACTTTGTATTCAATGATGGAAATTTTAAATAACCCAGCGGTCAATATATCAACTATTGAGGACCCGATTGAATACCGCATACCGAGAGTTAATCAAACTCAAGTTAATCCTAAAATTGGCTTAACTTTTGCTTCCGGTCTTCGCTCTTTGGTTAGGCAGGATCCTAACATTATTATGGTTGGCGAAATTAGAGACAATGAAACCGCAGGATTAGCTATAAATGCCGCTCTAACCGGCCACTTGGTTTTATCAACCTTGCATACCACTTCGGCTAGCGGCGCCATTCCTCGTCTTATTGATATGAAAGTGGAGCCATTTTTAATTTCTTCAACGGTAAGCGTTATTCTGGCTCAAAGATTAGTCAGAAGATTGTGCTCAGAAAAAGAAGAATACATCCTTAAAGAATCTGAAATAAAAAATTTAAAAAAATATTGCGATTTAGACATAATTTTAAAAGTTCTCAAAGAGGAAAAGCTGATAGAATCAAAGCAGACATTAAAAGACATCTTTTTTTATCGGCCAAAATCCTCCAGAGACTGCCTTGATGGTTATAAAGGCAGGATCGGAATCTACGAAGTATTATCTGTTACAGAGAGCATAAAAGAGCTGATAGTAAAAGAAGCTGACGCTGACCAAATTCAAAAACAGGCTCAAAAGGAGGGAATGCGAACAATGATTGAAGACGGTTTTATTAAGGCCGCTCAAGGGATTACTTCAATTGAAGAAGTACTCCGTGTAATTGTAGAATAATGGCAAATTATCGTTATTTTGCAAAATCGTTAAAAGGAGAAGAAAAATCAGGAGTTGCCGAAGCTAAGGACGAAAGACAGTTGTCAAAAACCTTAAGAGAACAAGGTTTTATTTTAGTTAAAGCAGAGCCCGAAACAGCCGATAAAAAAAGACTCAGTCTTTTATTTAAAAGGGGCCGGACTCTTTCTTTCTTAGAGAGAGTTTCTTTAACTGAAAAATTAATGTTTACCAGGAACCTTCAGGTAATGATAGCAGCCGGTTTTCCTTTGTCGAAAGCCCTTCAAATCTTAGCCCTTCAGGCCAAAAGCAAAAAATTTAAAATGGCCCTTTCAAATATAAACGAAGAAATTATCAAAGGGAAAAATTTCTCCGATTCTTTAATTGAATACCCCAATATTTTTTCCGAACTTTTCCAAAACATGATTAAAGTAGGAGAGGAGGCCGGCAATCTTGAAGAAGTTTTAAAAATTTTATCTCAGCAAATAGAAAGAGAAAATGAGTTAAAATCAAAAATTCAAGGAGCTTTAATGTATCCGGCAGTAATTATTTTGGCCATGGTTGGCGTAGGAATTTTAATGTTGGTTATGGTTGTTCCAAAATTAGCTGAAACGTTTGAAGAGTTAAATATTGAGCTTCCTTTTACTACCCAAGTGGTAATCGGGCTGGGAACCTTTTTAGCCGAAAAATGGCCTTTAGCCCTTTTAATCATCGCGGCTTTTTTCTTTTTTTTATGGTTGATTTCAAAAACTAAACAAGGCAAAAAAACAATAGATACCATAACCCTAAAAATTCCCATTGTTTCTTCTTTGATAAAAAAAACAAACTCTGCCCATACTATCAGAACCTTAAGCTCTTTAACTACTGCCGGTGTTCCCCTTGTCAGGTCTTTAAATGTTGTGGCCGGCACCCTGGGAAATATTTATTATAAAACAGCGCTTTTGGAAGCTGCCGAAGAAGTTAAAAAAGGAGGAAAATTGTCCGAGGCCTTAGAATCCTACAAAGAGATTTATCCTATAATCGTTATGCAGATGATAAAGGTTGGCGAAGAAACCGGCGAAACGTCGAGAATTTTAACTCAATTAGCCGATTTTTTTGAAGAAGAAATAACTTATACCACAAAGAATTTAACTTCCATTATTGAGCCAGTTTTAATGATTATTATTGGAGCCGTGATCGGCTTTTTTGCCATTTCAATGGTCCAGCCAATGTATTCAATGTTGGGAGCTATCTAATGGAATTTCATATTTTTAAAAATGCGTTTACTTTAGCCGAGCTTTTAGTAATTATTGGTATTATTAGTGCTTTAACTTTGTTTGCCGTCCCAGCCCTTAGAACCTTCCAGCCCACTCTTCAGTTGAGCAGCATTGTCCAAGAGGTGGTTGGTGATCTTCGTTATGCTCAGCAACTTACCGTTACCGAGCAAAAAGAACACTGTCTTCAGTTTTTTCCAACAGATAAAAAATATCAGCTTAAGAAATGTGAGGGAGAAATTATTAAAGAAAAAATATTCCCCAAGGAAATAGAATCCTTTTTAGTCAGCGGTTTCGCCGATAACGAAGTTAGATATAATCCTTACGGCGCGGTGAAGGAGGCCGGAACTATTATTTTAGAAAACACCAAAAATGAGATAAAAATTATTTCGGTTAAAGCATCGGGCTTTATTGACGTAACAGATTAATTTTTATGCAACCAAGGGGGTTTACCATAATTGAATCATTGATTTCTATTTTTGTTTTGACGGTGGGGATCGTTGCAGTTTTATATATTTTTCCTTTGGGAAGTCAAATCCAACAATCTAACCAGATGGCCACCATAGCAGTTCAGTTGTCTCAGGGGAAAATAGAAGAAATAATTTCTAAATCATATGGTGAAATTTCGGTGGGAGTTACTGAGGAAGATTATGGTTTTGATTCTAATTTTAGCTCCCATAAAAGAAAAACAGAGGTAAATTATTTTGATCCTGGGAACCCTCAAATTCCAGCTTCAAACGATTTGGGAATAAAAAAAATAGAGGTAACGGTATTTTGGCGTTCTCCATCGGGAGTTAGCGAAAAAGAGGTAAAATTGGCAACCTTAATTGCAAAAAGATGAACAAAGGCTTCACTTTAACCGAACTTTTAGTTACTCTAACCATTTTTTTAATAATAACAATGGCAGTTTATTCGGGATTCAATTTGAGCCAAAAAGCTTATAGCGATGGTCAGAATTCTGTTGAAATCACCCAAAATGGCAGAGTTGTAATGGAAAGAATCGCTCGAGAGGTTCGGCAAGCAAAAAGAATAATTGGCGATTTTCCGAATGAGAGGGGAAGCGCCCTAAATGAAATTTTTTTTGAGGACGGCCACATTTTAGAGTCCTATCATTACATTCATTATTTTAAAGATAACCAGGAAGTGAAAAGACAGGTGGTTGGTTATTATTTTTCTGAAGACCCGGAAGAAACGCTTCAGCCCCGGGGGGCCGTGCCGCCGGGAGGACAAACCTTAGAGGAAAAGACTTTAGAGTTGCCAGCAATTGTAGGAGAATGGGTAAATAAATTAGAATTCTGGGGTTCGGAGGGAGTGATAAATATGTCCTTAACCTTAGAGAAAAAAGATAAAATTTTTAATTTAGAAACTAGAATTTTCCCTAGAAATTTTTAATTTAAAAGGCGAAGAAAATAATTTTAAAAGTTCAATGAATCTTCGATTCATTTCACTTTTCAATGTTCAATGAATTTCCAATTCATTTCACTTTTCAAAGAAAAAGGAACCGTTTTAATTGTTAGTTTTTTGGTTTTAATTGTATTATTAACTTTGGGAGGATATTTTTTAACTTTTGCCATAACCGAATCAAGAATTTCCCGAAGCCAGGTGACAGCTACCCAAACTTATTTTTTGGCCGAAGCCGGAGCCAATGAGGCCATTTGGAAATTAAAAAACGATGCGGAATGGAAAAATAATTTTGAAACTCCTCCCGGATGCTCCACCTGGTCCGCCAGTTTTTTAAAAAACGATACCCTGCTTCCTAACAGTTCTTATCGGGTCCAAATTCAAAATTCTGATTGCGCCAGAGGTCAAATCATTGCTACTTCCACGATAAATATCGCTAATGGAAAAACCGCCCAAAGAGTGGTCAAAACAAAAGTATTTAAGGCAATCGGCAGCTTAACCAGTGACAGTCCTTTTTTCTCCGGCGGTACGAGTGAAAACATAGATATTAATGCCAGCGTACTAAATCTGTATGACGGCAATATTTTCAGTAATAATAATGCCTATATCAGCCAGTGGAGCAAAGTTTCACTTTTTGATGATTTGGATACTGAAAAAGTGGAAGGAAAGGCTTTGGCTAATAATAATTTAAGTGTTTCCTGGAACAGCAGCTTAAATGCTACGGCCACTTGCGCTGAAAACGTCTGCCAGGGCAATTGCGTTGAAGAGGGTTGTCCGCCAAGTTCAATTTCCATGCCAATGGTTGATTTTGACTCTCAAGACCCAAATTCCTATAAAAGTAAAGCCAGCGCCGCCCAAGATTCTGGTTTGTGCAATATCTTGTGCAACGGTGTTCCCTGCGCTACAAAGTGCATATTTACCAGCAGTGAGTTTAGCGATCTTTTATGGCAGGTGGGTTTTAACGGAATCTTGACTTTAAATAATAAAATTACCTACGTAACCGGATTAGTCGAATTAAAAGGAGGAAGACGTCTGGTTATCAACGGTACTTTGGTTGCCGACAGAACGGTTAATATCGGAGAAGATAATTGTTGGGCAAATAAAGGGCAAAAACATTGCGGATTCGATCAAATTACGGTATCCGACCCGGGAGTTGGAATACCTTCCGGTATATTAACAAAAGCAAAAATGAATTTTGGGCCGTATTCCTCTTCCCAGGATATTGAAATCACGGGTTTGGTTTATGCCAACGACGAAATAAGATTAGTAAGTTTGCCGCGGGCTTTTAATCTTACGGGCGGATTATTGGGCAGAAAAATTTCCGTAACCAGTGCCTGGTCGGCCGTGAATATTTATTTAGATAACACTTTGATTGTAGAGGGAATTTGGGCCGGCCTCCGGCCGCCAGGCGGAGAAAAACCTCCTTATTCCCCTATTGTTACCATCGAACACTGGGAAGAAGCATATTAAAATGTTCAATAAATTTTTAATTTATTTCAATGCTTGAATTTCTTAGTTTAAAACAACAAGCTTTTGGTCTGGATATTTCTGACTTATCTTTGAAAATTGTCAAATTCAAAAAAAAGGGCCAGTTTTTCGATTTAGCTTCTTTTGGTGAAGCCCAAATTGAACCTGGGATAGTCAAAAAAGGAGAAATTAGAGACCAAGACAAATTAGCAGAAATTATTAAAAAAACGATGCGAGAGGTAAAGGGAGAAAAATTAGGAACAAGAAATGCCATAGTTTCCCTGTCAGAAGAAAAAGCGTTTTTGCAAGTAATTCAAATGCCCCGACTCTTAGAGGAGGATTTAAAATCAGCCGTAATTTTTGAAGCTGAAAATCACATACCCTTGCCGATTGAAGAAGTTTACTTGGATTACCAGGTTGTTCCTCCTCTGTATAATCATTTGGACCACCTCGATGTTTTAATTGCTGCTTTCCCCCAAAAAATAGTTGACTCTTACTTGACTTGTCTTAAAAAAGCAAATATCAAACCAATTGTTTTAGAAGTTGAGTCTTTGGCTATTAGCCGCGCCTTGATTAAAGATGAAACTACCACCCAGCCCGTTCTTTTAATTGATTTTGGTGCCAACCGGAGCGTTTTTATTATTTTTTCCGGCCATTCTGTAAGATTCACTTTTTCTATTCCCGTTTCTCCTCAAAGTTTTACCGAAGCTCTTTCTCAAGCGATGAAAATCGATTTAATCAAAGCTGAAAAATTAAAAATAAAATATGGCCTGGAAGGAAAGTCTACAAAAACAGGACAAGAGGTTTTTGAGTCGCTTATTCCAGCATTAACCGATTTAATCGAGCAAATTAAAAAATATCTTGATTATTATCAGACTCACGTTTCTCACGAACACTTGCCCCCAAACGGCAAAGGAATAGAAAGGATTTTAATTTGCGGGAACGGAGCCAGACTAAAAGGTTTAGCCGATTTCCTTTCCTCTCAATTAAAAATTCCAGTTGAAATTGGTAATCCTTGGGTAAATCTAATCTCTGAATCAAAAAAAGAAGCATTGGGACTATCATTTGAAAAATCTTTAAGTTACGCCACCGCTATTGGTTTAGCCCTGAGAGGGATATCGGTATAGGCGAAGAGGATAAATCCTCTTCTTTACCACCTTCGCTTTCGCTACGCGAAAGCTCGGTAAACGATGAAATTTCGTAGAAATTTCATCTAGGAAGCTGCGTAAATTTCTTACGAAATTTACTTGCTAAAATGATTAATCTTTTACCCCGTCAAAACAAAGAAGAACTTTCGCAGGAGGCGAATTGGAAGATCGTTATGATTTTAGGAATTGATATATTGGCAATTTTTATTTGCCTCTCTTTAATTTTATACACGATAAACATCTTTGTTTCTGGGGAAATTAATTCTCAAAAAATTATTTATGAACAAAGAAAAAAAGAGTTTGAAACTCCCCAAATGCAGACTCTTCAACAAAGTCTGATTACTTTTAACGAGACTCTTTCTCGGCTGGATTCTTTCTATCAAGGTCGGTTTAAGGCAACAAAAATTTTAGAAGAAATTTCAAAAACTACCCCGTCGGGAATTTATTTGACTAACCTATCAATTAGCCCAAAAACTGTAGAAGAAAAAAAAGCAGAATGCGTCCTCGCCGGTTTTTCTCCCACCCGAGAGGATTTAATTTTGTTTAAAGAGAATTTGGAAAGGGAAGAAACAATCTTTGAAGAAGTTTATTTTCCGCCAGCCAATTGGCTAAAACCAACAGATATTAATTTTACGATAAATTTCAAAATAAAATGGCAATAAAAAAAAGAATTTATTCAACGTTGATAATTTTTGCATTTTTAATTATTCTAATAATTGTTTTTATTGTTTTTCCTCTTTTTCGCGAAATAAAAAATAACTCTAAAGAATTGATTGTTCAAAAAGAAAAATTTGTTGATTTGGAGACAAAAATTATAAATCTCGAAAAATTCAAAGTTTCATACACAGAGCTTCGGCCTTTTTTAAAAGAAATTGACAACTTATTTGTCGATTCGAAAGCTCCGATAGAGTTCATCGGTTTTTTAGAAAACACCTCTAAAGAATCTCAGCTTAAAATTGAAATTCTGCCCACATCTGACAAAAAAACCGAAAAAGATTTTTGGTCATATCTTACTTTCCAAATAACTTCTACTGGCTCTTTTCCTAATTTTTTAAAATTTTTAGAAAAATTAGAAAACAGCCTCTATTTAGTTGAAATACAAAACATAAACATTGGTAAATTAATAGGAGATAAGGATGCTGTTTCAGATAACGTTAGAGCCAATTTTTCTGTTAAAGTTTTTGTTAAATAAAATGTATAAATTAAAATTAATAAAATTAAAAAAAATAAGTAAAACTTTAAAAAGCCTACTAAGAGTTTTGGCAGAAAAAAGCTTTTTAACTTTTTTAGGGATGTTCCTTATTGTTTTAATTTTAGGATTGGCTGTTTTCTATTATTCTCATATTTTTTTAACCGAAGTTTCCGACGAAACCGTCAAGGAAGAAAAATTATTAAAATTTGACACAAAAGCCCAGCAAAAAGTTTTAGAGGAATGGCAAAAAAGGAATGAAAATTTTTACGCAATTGATTTTAAAGAATACCCCGATCCCTTCAGGGTTGACTAAAAAATAATTTTAGATAGAATATAACCGTTAAAAGCTCGTCCCCGTAGCTCAACTGGACAGAGCGAGGGGTTTCTAACCCCTAGGTTGTGCGTTCGAGTCGCGCCGGGGACACCATAAAAATTTAAATGGTGGCTATGGTGTAATGGTAGCACTGAGATTTGTAGGAAAAGTCGATGTGTTTACATTTCATCTGTTCTTTGATAAAATAAATTAATGCCCATCGTTTCCTGTAAAATTTGCAGAAAAAAGTTTTACGCAAAACCAAGTCATATAAAAAAGGGATGGGGGAAATTTTGTTCTGCTAAATGCCAGTACAAGTCTTATTTGAAAGGAAAATTTGTCCAATGCAAAATTTGTGGCAAGAAAGTGTGGAGAGCGCCTAGAAAAATAAAGAATTCAAAAAGCGGAGAATTTTTCTGCAGTAAATCTCATCAAACTCTTTGGAGAAATAGTATTTTCGTTGGTTCCCGACACCATAATTGGAAAGGTGGAGAGAGCATAAATCATAAGAGTTTATTGACTAAAAATGGGATTAAGTCGGTTTGTAAATTATGTGGGTGTAAAGATGAAAGAGTCCTTACTGTTCATCATTTTGATAAAAACAGAAAACATAACGATATAAAAAATTTGATATGGTTATGCCATAATTGCCATCATTTGGTTCATTGTTATAACGAGCCCCTAAGCTAAATTGACTTGTGGTGGTATTAGTGTAGTGGTTTCGCACTGCAACCTGTGGAGTTGCCAGGAGGAGTTCGAATCTCCTATACCACCAATTTTAAAAACAAAAGACGAGTTAAGAAGGTAATCGCCACGATAACGCGTTTTTTGTCTCCGAATATTATTTTTTCTCTGCCAGCTTTACCTTGATAGGAATTTCTTTTTTATTCCGCAGAACTTTTAGAGCAATTTCTTCTCCAATTTTTAATTTATCTAAAATGTAGGATAAAGGATTTTCTTCGGTGATTTTTTCTCCCTGGCATTCCAGAATTATATCAAACTCTTTTAAACCGGCTTTTTCGGCAGCGCCCCCTGGAATTATTGCCGATTCGCCCAATGTCTCCCTGACAATCAAGGCGCCGTAATCGCAGGTTAGTTTATCTTTCTGGCTGATTTCTTTGTTTAAAATAATATATTTTACTCCCAAAAAAGGCCTTTTAATTTTGCCGTATTTTTTAACCTCTTCCAGGTCTTTTTTGGCATAGTTAATGGGAATGGCAAAGCCAATGTTTTGAGCGCCCATCACTACGGCCGTGTTAATGCCAATTGCTTTTCCTTCAATATTGACCAAAGGGCCTCCGGAATTTCCGGGGTTAATGGCAGCATCGGTTTGAATCAGTCCTCTGAGCATTTCTGCCTGTCTGGACAAGCCGGAAAAAGCAGTGATATAGCGCGACAATCCCGAAACCACGCCGGTGCTGACCGTGTCATGGAATTCACCGAGAGCATTGCCAATAGCAATTACGGTTTCTCCCAGTTCAATTTTATCCGAATCGCCCAATTCTAAACAAGGAAAATTTTTGACCTCCCGAGCGACAGCGAAGGGGGAAGAAGAAGATTTATCTTCTTCGCCCTCCCGAGCAGCAGTAACGGGGGAAGAAGAAGGTTTTCCTTCTTCGCCCTGAATTTTTAAGATGGCAACATCGTTAATCGGGTCTCTGGAAATTACTTTGGCTGGGTAAGTTTTGCTCGGCTCATAAATTACGGAATAATCTGCATCTCTTTCAGCAACAACATGGTTTGAGGTAATAATGTAACCATCGGGAGAGACGATAAAACCGGAACCTCCTCCGATTTTTGTTTTTTCTTTTTTGCCTTTTTGCACGTTAGGAACAACAAATTGTTGGCCGCCATAAGGGAAAAAATAAAATCCTTCTATCTTGGGAAGGTCGCGAGAGATAACAATGGTGATTACTGTCGGACAAACTCTTTTGGCAATTTCAATGATTGGAGATTTTTCCATACTTTATGAATATTTTTTATTTTACCACTAAAATTAATTGTCAACAAACGAAAAATGTGATAAAATTATAAAATGTTGAGAAGTCCAGATTTATATAATAAAGCTATAGTGTTGCGACGTAAAGGTCTTTCCTATAATGAAATCTTAAAATTTGTTCCGGTGGGTCAGGGGACAATTTCAAGATGGTGTTCTAAAATTCCTTTGACCGAGAAACAAAAAGAGCGTTTACTTGAGAAAAAAAGAAATACACCCCTTATTCGACAGCTTCGAAAACAGGCTATTCAAAGTAAAAAAGAGGCAAGAATCTGGGTAAAAGAGAAAATAAGTAAATTATTAAATCAGAACAAAGATTATATTTTACTTATTTCTGGAATTCTTCTGTATTGGGCCGAAGGAGCTCAATTTGGCAATAAAACTAGCATAGAATTTACAAATACTGATCCAAAAATGATTTCTTTAATGATGAAATTTTTTAGACAAGTATTAAAAATACCAGAAGACAAACTTAAAATAAAGATCAGAATAAGAGAAGGAGAAAGTTTATCGACTGCTAAAAATTATTGGCTCAAAGTCACAAAAGTTAAGAAAGAGAATTTTACAAGAGTTGAAGTATTGGAAAAGAATAAAAGAAAAAATAAATACCCTTTAGGTATATGTAGAATCACTATTTTTGATGTCAAAAAATCAAGAAAAATGATGTTTCTTATTAAAGAATTTGCTAAAAATTTTGCCCCCGTAGCTCAGGGGATTAGAGCAGGACATTCCTAAAGTCAAGGTCGCAGGTTCGAATCCTGCCGGGGGCACTTGGGCCTGTAGCGCAATGGCAGCGCAGCAAGATGGCATCTTGAAGGTTGGGGGTTCAAATCCCCCCAGGTCCACCAATATGAAAATTACAGTTTTAGAGCCCGGCGCCTGGGGGACCACCCTGGGAATTCTTTTAAGCAAGAAAAATGAGGTTAGATTTTGGTATAAAAATCCTCAGCTTTCTTTGAAAATTGAAAAAATAAGGGAAAATGAGAAATTGCCTGGAATTAAAATCCCCAAAAAGATTTTTATTTCTTCAAATCTTGAAAGTTCAATCAGAGAAACTGATTTAGTTATTATTGCCTCTCCTTCTTTCAACTTTCGAGAAATCCTACTTCAGCTCGAAAAATACATAGGTGTCACCTATGCAAATTGCCCACCGCTTTTAGGGATTGCCAAGGGAATTGAAAAAGAAACCCTGAAACTTCCCTCCCAAATTGTTGAAGAGATTTTTGGAGATTTTCCTTACGCCCATTTATCCGGCCCGGGATTTGCTAAAGAAATTATTGAAGGAAAGCCGGCCAAAGAGGTGATAGCTTCCAAGGACAAAGGTTTGCTTAAAAAACTAAAAGAAGTTTTTGATATCAGACCCCTAGAGGTTTCTTTTACTACCGACTTAATCGGAGTTCAGTTGGCCGGCGCCTTGAAAAACGCTTTAGCTATCGGTATTAGTTTAATCAACGCAGGAATTGAAAATCCTGAAAATAAAAAAATTACAAAGGATTTAGTCCGGCAGGGCGTAAAAGAAATGATAAAGATTGGAAAAGTAATGGGTGCTAAAAAGGAAACTTTTTTGGGGCCAGCGGGTAAGGGAGATTTAATTTTAACCTCCACTAATCCTTTATCTCGAAATTTCCAATTTGGCAGAAATCTTTTTTTAGATGCCGATAAAATGCGAAAAGATATTATGGAAAGAAAAATAACTGTTGAAGGATTTGATAGTGTTTTTGCTTTTTATCGGTTAGGAAAAATTTATAAATTAGATTTACCGATGATTAACGAAATTTACAAAGTAATTTACGAGAAAACTCCGCCAAAAAAACTGTTAAAAATTTGATTGAGTTAACGAAATAAAAAGGAGGGTTGGCAGAATGGCAATGCGCTGGTTTCGAAAACCAGTGGGAGAAATCCCTTGCAGGTTCGAGTCCTGCACCCTCCGCATATCTTCAATAAATCTTCGATTTATTTCGATGTTAAATTTTTTCAAAAAAGAGAAAAAAGAACCAAAAGATTTAAAAGAAATTTTAAAGCAATTTAAGGTTTTGGGAGACAGTTTTGATAAACTTTCTTTAGAATTTGAAAATTTTAAAAAAGAACACCGGTTTTCGGTTCAGAAAGTAGGAATTATAAGATTTAATCCTTTTTCTGAAGTCGGCGGAGACCAAAGTTTTTCCATTGCTTTGCTTGACGGGAACGATGACGGTTTGGTAATCACCAGTTTTTATACGAGAGAGGGAAACAGGGTCTATGGAAAACCGATAAAAAATGGAAAATCTCAATACGCGTTTTCCCAAGAAGAAATAAAAGCAATTGAAATGGCAAAAAGGAGTAAATATTATGATGAAGAATCAAAAAACAACAACTCGGCCACCTGAGCCGCAGCGAGAGGGGAAGAAGAAGATTTATCCTCTCCGCCCGCCGATCGTGGTGGTTCTGGGCCATATTGATCATGGCAAGAGTTCTTTGCTTGAAGCAATTAGAGACTTTAAAATTACCGAAAAAGAATCAGGCGGCATTACCCAGCATATTGGCGCTTATCAAGTGGAAGAACAAGGGGGAAAAATCACTTTTCTTGATACTCCGGGACATGAAGCTTTTTCTCAAATGCGCTCTCGGGGAGCGAAAGTGGCTGATATCGCAGTCTTGGTTATTGATGCGGCAGAAGGAGTAAAATCTCAAACCAAAGAAGCAATCTCTCATATTAAGGGAGCCCGGATTCCGGCAATAATTGCTTTAAACAAGATTGACAAACCGGAAGCCAATCCGGAAAAAGTAAAAAGAGAATTGTCTCAGGAAGGTTTTTTAGTTGAGTCATTGGGCGGGAAAATTCCTTCGCTTGAAATTTCAGCCAAAACCAAAAAGGGCATCCCCGAGCTTTTAGAATTAATTTTATTGGTAGCGGAAATGGAAGAATTGGAAGCCGATCCCCAAAAACCGGGAGAAGGCGTGGTCGTTGAATCGTATTTAGACAATCTAAGGGGCCCCACCGCTACCTTACTTTTAACCGACGGCCACTTGAAAATAGGCGATATAGTCGGTACAAATTCAGCTTTTGCCAGAATTAAAAGCATAGAGAATTTTCAAAAAATAGCCGTTGAAAAGGCGTTTCCTTCCGACGCCGTAATCATTTTTGGTTTTAATCAAGCGCCGAAAGTCGGTGAGAAATTTGAGGTTTTTCCGGATATGGAAAACGCTGAAAACCACATTAAAATTTCAGAGAGCGAAGAAGATAAATCTTCTTCTTTCCCTTTCGCTGTCGCTCGGGAAGAAAAAGTTCCGGAAGTTTTAGAGATAACTGGCCAGCAGAGGGTTTTAAATTTAATTTTAAAAACCGATGTTTTGGGATCTGCCGAAGCTATTGAAGGAATTTTAAAATCTTTACCTCAGGAAAAAGTTATTTTAAAGATTTTAAAATCGGCAGCGGGCAATATTAACGAATCGGATATTAAATTAGCTCTTAGCAGCAGGGCAACAATTTTAGGTTTTAGAGTAAAAATAGATTTTGTTGCTCAAAAAATATTAGAGCGCGAAGAAAGTAAACTTTCTTCTTCCTCCTTCGCTGGCGCTCGGAAAAGGGAAAAAGTCAGAGTGCTGGTTTTTGACATTATTTATGATTTGATTGAAGGAGCGCGCAAGTCAATGGAAAGAATCGTTGAGCCGGAAGAAGTTAGGACGGATTTGGGGAAAGTAAAAGTTTTAGTTAAGTTTCTAACAGAAAAAAACCGCCAGATTATTGGCGGGAGAGTAACAGAGGGGAAGATAAGAAAAGGAGCCATGATTGAAGTTTTTAGAGGGACCGAAGAAAAAATCGGTCAAGGAAAGATGATTAACCTTCAAAGAAATAAAAAAGATATAGATGAGGTTCAAAAAGGCGACGAATGCGGAATTTTGTTTGAGGGAAATGTCACGATTGAAGAAGGAGATATTCTGTTGTTTTATATAGAAGAAAAGAGAAAAGGCCAGTTGTAAAATTTTTCATCTTCAAACCTACAGTGTCTAATCGCCTTCTGCGCGTTAATCAGTTGATTAAAAAGGAACTATCTCAGATTATTCTAAGGGAAGTTGAGTTTCTGCCGGGCGTTTTGGTGACGCTGACCAGAGTTGAAACAACTCCCAATCTGAACGAAAGCAAAATATATATTAGCGTTATGCCGGAAAAAGAACAGGAGACCGCACTCAATACGCTAAACAAGCAGGTTTGGCGTCTTCAGCAACTGTTGAATAAAAGGCTGAAAATGAGGCCGATTCCCAAAATAATCTTTTTGAAAGAAAAAGAAACCGCGCAAGCCGGAAAAGTTGAAGAAATTCTGGCAAAGTTGAAAAAAGAGAAGAAATAACTTATTATTTAATAATTGTTGCCATTGGCCACGTAGCCAAGTAGCTAAGGCGCTTCTCTGCAAAAGAAGTATACGCCGGTGCAATTCCGGCCGTGGCCTCAAAATTTTGCCGAGGTGATGGAAAGGCAGACATGAGGGGCTTAAAACCCCTTGGACTTAAAAAGTCCGTGTGGGTTCGACTCCCACCCTCGGCACAATTTAGAAAGAGTTCACTCGTCCAATAATTGCTTAGTTGCTTAGCTATGCTAAGCAACTGCTAAGTAACTAAAAATCCGGCTCCAATGGCCGGGTTTTAAATTTGAAATAATTCACGATCGTGAATTATTTCAAATTTTATCCTTCCAGAACTTCTATATATGTTCTCGTGGCGCCGAAGTTGAGGGCTTCCCAATAAGAGGGAAACCAGATATCAACGTGATAATATCCTTTTTTCCAATTCATTCTGTCTTCAACCACGAATATTTTTTCGCCATAAAGTTCCGGAAGTTTGATTTTTGTGCCGAAGGGAAGCAGGTTGTTTGCTATAATTCCTTCTCTAACTTGAGTTCCGGCAGCCGTAATAAACGGCTCTGAATCGGTTTGATTTTCAGTGCTCGAGTAAGCGGTAACCGTTACCGGCAGTTTTTTGACAACTTTTGGTTCAGGATTAGAGGGATCGGAAGCTGGAATTAGGGTATTTTCGTTAAAAATCAGCAATTTTTCTTGGACAAAAACATTTTCTTCCAAAACCAACTCGGCCTCGCTTTTTTGGATAGGCAAAGCCAGAAAAAGCATTCCAATGACTAAAATGCCCAGGCAAGCGAAGAAAAAGAGAGAAGTTTTTGTTTTATTCCCCGGCAGACCAGGGATTTTAGAGTAAATATCCATTTTAAAACCCCTTTTTAGGGGTTTTGTCATATTAGCTTATTGACAGGAGATGTCAAGCCTTCGACAAAGCTCAGGCTAAAGGGAGCGGGTGACAGGATGCGCGCCCGTGACTTTCTCAACCATCTTTTAATGATTTTAAGCGGGTGAGCAGAGTCGAACTGCCGTCTCGATCTTGGCAAGATCGCATAATAGCCGTTATACTACACCCGCATTTTTGGTGCCGCGGGCCGGACGTGCGCCGGCTACCTCATCTTTTTCAGAGATGCGCTCTACTACATGAGCTACCGCGGCAAGTGGACGGCACAGGATTCGAACCTATAACCCCCGCGATGTAAACGCGATGCTCTAACCATTGAGCTAGCCGTCCGCGTTTAGTGAGCGAGGAGGGACTCGAACCCTCACGCCAAAAATGGCCTACGCACCTCAAGCGTAGATGTCTGCCGGTTCCATCACTCGCCCATTTAATTCTGGCAATCTGTTTGCTTCTTTATTATCAATTTCTAGAATAGTTTTTAATTTTTTATATTTTCGTTTGAGACAGGGTAAATTTTCTGTATGATACATTTTAGGAATTACTACTTTAGATTCTTTTTTTGCGTAATTTAATTGCCAAGATCTTGTTGCAGGTTTAATATGTCCATTAATTTTTAAAAATTTTTTAAGTTTAGATTTAAGCCATTCAAGATGAAATAAGCTACCAGAGCTAAAGTTTACATAAAACATGAAACTACTTGCCCATCTTGAATCCCAATAACTATAGCAACTTCCATCTCCATCAAAATGACCTCTTAGAAAATCAAAAAAATATTTATTCGGAATTTTTAATTTCCCAATGGTTTTACTTTTATGAGGAGTTAATCCTATTTTTAATAACCACTTATAAAGGATGATATCACCAAATTGAACATGGGGGTATTTCTTTTTTGAAAAACCACTACTCTTGAATCCAATTTTATTCTTTAGTCCTAAACATTTTTTAAATGTTTTTAAAAGCTGGACATCTTTGGATGTAAAATCAATATGTCGTCCATCAATAGATAAACTTCCATCGGTAACTAATAAACCTACTACGTAAGCAAGCTCTGGCGACCATCTAATTTTTTGTTTTCTTCTCGATCTCATTACTTTATCTTACCAAATTTTTAAAGATCACTCAAACCAAAAGCGTATACCAATTCCGCCACGTCCGCCTGCTTATTTATTTTTTTCAATTGTTTCTACTTCCTCTTTAACTAGTTTTTCTTCTCCTATTACTTCAGCAAATTCTTTTCTCTTTAACTTTGCCCTTCTTCCCCTAGCTTTTCTTAAATAATAAAGTTTTGCCCTTTTTGCCTTTCCTTTCTTAACTAATTCAATTTTATCAATAATCGGCGAGTGTATGGGAAAGATTTTTTCAACTCCGACCCCGGAAATTACTTTCCTGACAGTAATGGTTGAGGTAATGCCTTTGCCGTGTTTTTTGGCTATTATTTGGCCATCGAAAACTTGGATTCTTTCTTTATCCTTTTCTTTTATTTTTTGATGGATTTTAACCGTGTCGCCTGGACGAATATCGGGCAAATCTGTCTTCAATTGAGTTTTGGTGAATTTTTCAAATTTTGTAGACATAGTTGTAAGTCTTCTGGTAATTTTGATTTGAATTCTTTCTCTCGACCATTTGGCAATTTTATTTTTAAATAATGAGAGTGCAAAAAGTGTCTTTTTAATCCTTTGGGCGCGGCCTGATTTTTGAATCCGTACATTTTATCTCCGGCAATCGGATGACCGAGATAAGTAAAATGGGTTCTGATTTGGTGCTTTCTGCCGGTTTTTGGTTCAACCTCAATCAAATCATAATCTTTAAATCTTTGCAATGCTTTATATTTGGTAATAGCAATTCTTTTCCCTTGAGAGCCGGGCTCATGGGGCAGATATACTTTTTGTTTTCTTTTGTCCCCGGACGAGCGGCCGATTAAGGTTTCGATTTCACCTTGGCTGTTTTTTAGATTGCCGACTACCAAAGCTAAATATTTTTTAATTACATTTCTTTCTTTGAATTGTTTTTGTAAAAACTCTAAAGCCTTGTCATTTTTGGCGATTAAAAGCACTCCCGAAGTATCTTTGTCTAGCCGGTGAACCCTTCTCTCAAAATTATCAGCGTTTATCCCAGCCGGCTTATCAATCACTAAAACATCTTCATCTTCGTAAATAACTTTCATGTGGGCGGTATAGGGCTCGGACCTATGACCTCATACACGTCAAGTATGCGCTCTTCCAACTGAGCTAACCGCCCCAGCGAAAAGGAGCTTAGCTCCTTTTTGTGCGCGTGGATGGACTCGAACCATCGAACCTGTTGTTTATAAGACAACCGCTCTAACCAACTGAGCTACACGCGCCTGATTTTTACTTTGACGGATTTCCCTATTTTTGGCAACGGTTCGGTTATTTCTGATTTCTTCACCCCGATTAATTTTTCAAATTCTTCTTTTTCAATGGTTTCTTTTTCAATCAGAGTTCTGGCAATTTTTTCAAGCAGGCCTTTCTTTTTTGCCAGAATCTTTTTTGCCTGGTTCTCCGCGTCTTTAATAAATTTTTCCACCTCTTTATCAATTTGGCTGGCTACTTTTTCAGAATAATTTCTTTGTTCTGAAATTTCCCTTCCCAGGAATACCAATTCCTCTTTTTCGCCAAAAGAAATTGGCCCCAAAGAGGACATACCGTATTCTTTGACCAGTTTTCTGGCCAATTGAGAAGCTTTTTCCAGGTCATTTGACGCTCCAGTGGTTATTTCGCCGAATTTTAATCTTTCAGCGCAATAACCTGCCAGCAAAGTTGCTATTTCTGAAAGGAATTCTGATTTTGTTTTGATTCTTCTTTCTTCCGTAGGCATTTTAATCGTATAACCGGCTGCTGTTCCTCGGGCAATAATGGATATTTTTCTGATGGGTTCTGTTCCGGGCAGGGAGGCAGAGACCAAAGCATGACCGGCTTCGTGATAGGCGGCAATTTCTTTTTCTTTTTTTGACAAAATATGGCTTTTTCTTTCCGGGCCCAATAAAACCTTTTCAATTGATTCTAAAAGCTCAGTTTGAAAAACCTGTTGTTTGTTTCTTCTGGTAGCTAAAATTGTTGCTTCGTTAACCACGTTAGCCAAATCTGCTCCGGAAAAACCGGGAGTTCTTTCGGCTACCTCTCTTAAAGTAACATTTAGGGCCAATGGTTTTCCCCGACAATGAATTTTTAAAATTTCTTCTCTGTCGTTAATATCCGGCAAATCCAAAACCACTATCCTGTCAAATCTCCCCGGCCTCAAAAGCGCAGGATCAAGGACATCAGGTCTGTTCGTCGCTGCGCAAACAATTAATTTTGTGTCTCTTTCAAAACCGTCCATTTCCACCAAGATTTGGTTTAAGGTTTGTTCTCTTTCGTCATGGCCTCCGCCAAACCCTGCTCCTCTTTGGCGGCCAATAGCGTCAAGTTCATCAATAAAGATTATGGCCGGAGCCGCTTTTTTGGCAGTAGAAAACAAATCTCGAACTCGGCTATTGTGCAGAAGAATTGGCTTATCTCCTCCAAAAAAAGCTTCATTTTTGCAACCGCACAAATCATAAACATAATCTTGCTGCGATTTTTTAATGATTTTCTTAATTATTGGTTTTTTAATTTGGCAAGGGGAATTTTCTGTTTCCCTGAAAGGATGGGAAGTTTTCCCTATTTTCAAAATCCAATAAATACTTTCTGGTAATGGTTTATTTTTAATTATCCGACCGCTTTTTGAAATTGCCTTATTTATGCTTGCCTGAATTCCATGCATCGCGCAAAGCCATGACAATTCAAGTATTAACTGTTTACTTACTGAACTTCCGCATAATCTGCCGCCTTTATCTGTATAACCATCGCCTTCTGTCCAACCTTTAAGATACTCCCAAAAGTAGTTTTTTGATAAATCCCATAAAAATTCTGGGGCGTGCTTGTTATGACTACCGGTCCCGCAGTTCTTTTCAAAAAATTCTCCCAAAACTTTTCCCAAAAAAGTGATCTTTAAGGAATTATCTTTAGTAAAAATTAGATAAGGTTTCTGGCTGGTAAGTAAATTCATTAATTGAATGCAGTCTTGATGAAGTGTCTTTTCTTTTGCACCAAAAGTAAATTCTACACCAAAAGCAAGTTTGCGGCCTTCCGCAGTATAATATCCTAAAAGTCGCATCAAATCAGGAGTAATTTTTACACTTTGAGGAATTCTTCTTTCTAAATATTTATTTGCTAACCAGAGAGTATTGGGTTGATATTTATTTCGCTGCCAATTGCTTACAGTCATTTGACACACTCCTAATTCTTCAGCTAAATCATATTGAGATATTTCTCCTTTACTTGCTATTGCTAAAGCATATTTTTCTTTTACTTTTTCTACTTCAAAATTTTCATTCCAGACTGGGAGTTCTTTTTCTATAGTTTTTTCCTCAAATTGATGACTCTTTACTTTGTGAGTAGTACCAATACCAGGGATAAATATACTTCTCACCTTGAATGGTAAATTAATCAAAACCTCCCCGGGTCTCAACTCACTTACCTTTTTTGGTTTAATGAAATTTCGATGGCGAACAAAAACGCTATGATCGCCGGTAGTTTTGATTACGCCTCCTAAATAGTGAATTTCGTAAATTTCATCAGCTTTGTGGCGGAAAACTCCTTGCACCTCTTGCCAACAGCTTTTTCCAAAAAACTGTCCCCCCGAATCCTTAGAAACGCCGCGGAATCTTGTTTTTAACGGTTCGTATCCTAAAGTTTTCACTCCAAAAACCGAAACTACGTAATTTTCTTTCCCTTCGGCATAATACTGATCAACGAATTCGGAAATCGGTATCAATCTTGTAGAATTTTCCGTTTTAATTAAAACGGGCGTATCGCCGGTAACAGAAGCTCCAACTCCGACAAACATTTCTACAAATTCTGAGCCAGAAATGTGGAAAAAAGGGACATGGGCCTCCCCGGCTACCGCTCTGGCCAACAAAGTATTATGCGATATTAATCCGTTGGCAACAAATGAATGATATTTAGGAACCGTGAAGTCATATACGCGATTTCTACAATTATCAATTTTAATTACTGGCAAAAAGAATAATCCAGCATTGTAAAGATTTTGCAAGTAATTGACTCGAGCGTCTTTCAAGCCGCATTTTTCGAATAGGTCTAAGAATAAGCCCAGTGAATTGCGGGAAATTCTTCTGCGATCCCTCACCTTATCTATCAAATTAGCAAATTGGGAAGTACTTTTCCCAGATTTGCTTATCTTTTTCCATACATCTGCAATTATATCTGTAATAAATGGGAATAAATCAACATTTGTATTTTCGCCCAGATGAGATTGCAAGTAACTTTCAAGTAATTTTTGTTTGCGAATTAATCTGAAACCGACTTCTCTTTTGAATGTTTTTAAGGCTGAACCTGAAACTATAATTTCGTAAGTGGGTCGGGAATTGGATGAACCTCTATGATGTTTAATTCTACGGCTGGCAACGACGCCAAGATTCAGTAATAGCATCAACACCTGATCGGACAATTTCTTACTTACCGTTGCATAGCCGAAATTATATCTTTCAAAGTAACCGTCGGTATCAAACAAACCCCGCAAGAAAGCAACGACTATTTCTTTGGGTGCTTGCATGACCGTATAAGGAATGGTTTTGTCATAAGAAAGAAGATAGGACATCCCCGCGTTGTATAAATCTTTCTTTACTTTCCAGGAAGTCACTGTTTTGGTTATTCCGTCAGAGCCAGTGCCAATTTTAACTTCTTCTCCGTAATTTTCATTAATATACATATTAAAACTGTCTGTAAGTTCTGGATCAATAGTGGTTAAACCTATGCGGTTGCTGTGGCTTAAATTTCCGTCTCCGGTTAGAAGTCCCAATAAATATGCCTGATCGGGTTTAATTTCTTTCAAAGAACCGAAACATTGGTTATTAAATTTTATTGCCACAAAATCATTATTTTTTAACTGGCTCAGGGATTTAAATTCAAGTTCCCCCTTCTCGTTAAGAACAACAACCGGATGCTCCGGTGTCCCTTCTAACTCGAAACCCTGTTTTAATGTAATCTTAACCGTCGGCTGTTCTCCTAAATCGTACCAATGGCTTGCCAAACTAATTTCATTTTTGGATTCTTTCACATCTAATGTAGGAAGCTTAGCTCCGTAAACTCGATGAGATTTCTCGTCAAAACTAAAATATCTTGGGATGTCTTTTATTTCAATCAATCCCTTATTAGTCAAAACCAAAGAGTCGCCCGTGATACATTTTCCCGTTCCGGGACTGCCCATTAATAACACTCCTCTGGGGATTCTGGCTCCCATTTGCAAGAACCTTTTTGGATTCTTTAAAAAATCAACTATTTCCATCAATTCTTCTTTCGCTTCTTTTAAGCCGGCCACATCTTTAAAAGTAATCCTTTCTCTGGGGTGGCCTTCGGCTCCGAACAATCTGGCTCTCGCTTTTGTAAAATCAAAAGCCTGCATTGCCCCTCCTTTTGCTTGACGGAAAATCATCCAGAAGAAAAGCCCAAAAACTAAAAGCGGAAGCGCAAATAACAATGGCATTAACCATGTCCAAACGTCTTTTTTTTCTTTTGTTTCAATTTCAACCGCTTTTAACTTTTCTTTGTCTACCCCGTAATTTATTAAAGATTGGGAAAGGGCGGTTTCAGCTTCTTTTATGGAAAAAGCTTTTGTTTCGTCTTGATGAATTATTTCAAGGTCATTAGCCAAAACCGTAATCCTTTTTATTTCACCTTTATTGATTTCTTCAACAACTTGAGTTAAAGACAATTCCTTTTTCTTTTCAAAGGGTTGAGAAAACAAAGTAAAAATACTGGAAATTACCAGAAAAATCAACAGAATAATTATGAAGTTTTTTATTAAGTTGCGCATATAGTTAAAATAGCAAAAAAATACCGAAGAAGCAAGAGAGGGGATTATATTTTTCTTTCCCCTTGCCATTGACAAATTAAAATCTTATGCTATAATTTAAGCAGTACGGAGTATAATCTCCGAATAATTTCAGAAGGAGCGTAAGAGTGAAACCGAATGTAGTTCTTATTAGTTTCAATATCAACCCTAAGTGGCGAGAAAAATTCCTTAAGGTCGGGATCCCTCAAAAAACGCCAGACGAAAGCGCTTTGGAGATTAAACATATGTTTCATGCGCTTGAGGTTGGCAGGGATCCTTACAGATTCCGTCAGGAAAAATCCGACTCTGGCATTCCGGTGTTCGGTGAAACCGGCGCCCAGTTCATTTCCATAAATGGATTGTTCCAGGAGCTTCGTCAGGTCGGATACTCTCCGAACGGAGTCCATATTAAAAAAAGGGAAGAGAAGTTTAATACTCTTGTTATTCCCTTTATTCTGGAAGGAAAGGAATCGATATCGCCGCAAGCAGAATCTCTAATAGAAGAATTTCTCGGAGTATGCTGGGGATATGTCCATGTTTGGATAAATCCCCCGCAACCAGAAACCGGAGCTATGGTTCATACCGTGAACTTAAGCCACCGGGAACTTAAAAAAACTCCGGAGAAAACCCTTCGCTTTAACGGAGGAAGGTGGAAAACTTCTTAGCAGATGTTTGCCCGCTATGCCCCGTGCGTCCATTCTGGATTCGCGGGGCTTGCTCATTCTTGAGAGAGTTTTTTAATGAAATCTTCGGTTTTGGGATAGATAACATCTTTAAACTGATTTAAAACTTCTTCTAAAGAATCTTTTCCCAAACTTGCTTTCGTATCAATTGGGTGAGCCGAAATATCCTTTGGCGGCAAACCGGAAACCAGATTAAATAAATGAGCTAGAAAAGCAGTGGCGTAAGCTGCTTTTGGCAGAATAAAATCCAAAATTGCCCCTTCTTTTATAATTTTATAATCCAAAATTTTTACCTTTTCCTTGGTTTTTATTGCTCTTTTTCGTAACTGAATATGGGGAAAGGGTTTTAAATTTTCAAAAGGAATTGAGAAGATTCCATTCTTTTCTAGGATATCTTTGTAGAAAAGCCAGTCCTTTTTATCATTGCTTAAAATTAGAGGCAAAAACTCCGGTAATTTTTGTCTTCCTTTTAAAATCTCAGACAATTTTTTATTAAAAAACAAGGAAGCCAAAGCAAATATCCAGAGTTGGACTTGTTCTGGGATTTGGTTCAAAGCGCCGCTAAAATCTCGGGGATTGTTTTTTAAATAACTAACTATTTTCATTTCGTTTTTAAAAATGAGAGGGAATGGTTTTAATATCTTTTCAATTTCAGACCACTTTCCGAAGTTTTCTTTAATTTTCTTCCTTAAATTAATAAAATATGGTACTTCTCTTTCGCCTGGCGCGCAGAGATAGCTTAAAGCTGCTTTTTGATATTCGCCCCTTAGAATAAAAAAACCCCAATAAAAATTGATTAATCTTGGAGTGCCAAATCTTTGTAAATAAAAAAAATTGTAGAAACCTTCTTCGCTAATCTTATTAAGGGTCTCTATAAAATTCTTTTTTAAAAAAGAGCTATCGGTCCTCACCAAAACCGTAAATTCATTACCTTTTAAAGAACCAACCTCGATTACTCCCTTTCCAGAATAAACATTTTTAAGGAAAAAATAAGGAGATTGAGCTGTCTCAAGGTTTTTAATATTGATTTTCCTAAAACTAATTAGTTGAGAAGTTATTGCGTCTTTATCTTTAATCCCGGCAAACTGGATTTGTTTCCTGTCTATTTTTAAGATAGAAGACATTTCTTCGACAGCTTCAATGGTGGATAAACCGCATTTAACTAAAGTAGCATAAATTGTTGGAGCTTTTTCCCAAAAAGTTATTTTTTTGGCTAAGAAATCCCCAAGATTTATTGTCTGGATATCATTGGTTTCTGTTATTTCTTCAACAATAAAGTCTTGAGGCCAGAATTTTATATATCCCAAAGGAAACCCTTCTTTTTCTTTAATAAAAATCCCGAATCTTTTTAAGAAATTCGGTTCGTCGATAAAACTTTCCCGTTGAAAAAGTTGAGGATTTTTTTTATATTCTTTAGCTAAAAACTCTATTTCTTCTTCTTTTAATTTTTCTCTACTCATTTACCAAGCCCCGCAGGGGCGAAGGTGAAGAAGAGAGCTAATCTCTCTTCGACTCAACTAATTTTAAGCTCATGCGGTGTTCAACAGGATCAATGGAAAGGATTTGAAATTTGTATTTTTCGTCTATTTTCAGAGCTTCTTCCATTTTTGATTTTGTTCCGAATTCAGAAATATGGCAAAGCCCCTGAATTTTTGGAGTAATCTGGATAAAAGCTCCAAAAGGATTAAACTTGGTTACTTTCCCCTCAACAGCATCTCCTTTTTTAAATTCCTTTTCAATATTTTGCCAAGGATCTTCTTTTAGGGCTTTCAAGGATAAAGAAACTTTATTGTCGGAAATGGAGATAATTTTTGCTTTAACGACCTGGCCCACTTTTACAACATCGGCCGGATCTTCAATCAGTTGCCAGTCCAATTCGGATATATGTATTAATCCTTCAAGATTTTTCTCTGCGAACTTCATAAAAACCCCAAAATTGGTGATGCCGGTAATTTCTCCTTCAACAACATCTCCAACCTTATAATTCTTCAAAATTTCTTTTATTTTTTCATTTTCTTTAGCTTTTTCCGATAAAATCAATTTTCCCTGTCTTGGATCTAAATCAAAAACTTTAACTTCCATTTCCTTGCCAACAAATTTTTGAAGCTCCCTGACAATTTTAGAAACATCTCCTTTTTCTACCCGCGGATAGTGCTCTGACAGTAATTGGGAAACCGGCAAAAAGGCAGGGACGCCAAAAACTTCTGCCAAAAGCCCGCCCCTGTTTGCGCCCAAAATTTTAACCTTTAAGATTTCATCTTTGTCCTTCTGCTGTTTTAATTTTTCCCAGGTTAGTTCGTCAGATGCCTGGCTCAAAGAAAGTTCAATATAACCTTCTTCATTCTCTAAGTCTATAATTTTAGCAAAAAGAGTGTTTCCAATCTTTAGATTCTTTATTTCTTCTTTGGCTTCTTGGAATTCTCTTCCGTAAATTATGCCGGTTCCGATGGGTCCCAAGTCCAAAAAAACCGCAGACCTTGCTTCGCCGATAATTTTCCCCTCTACAATTTTTCCAATTTGAGCCGGCTTTATTAAATTGTTTTTTTCCAACAAATCTTTCATCGAGTTTTTATTTTAATAAAAACGAAGATAAAGATGAAGCAAAGCTTCATCGCCTGCTAATCAGTATTACATACCTCTTGGATTTTTTCAAGAGCCGTGATAAAATTAAAAGCGAAGAGAACTTCGTCCTCTTCTTAATCTTCACTTCCATAAATGGAAGTTTGATATATGAATATTATTTGGCACGGACAATCTTGTTTTCAAATAATTTCCAGTCAGGGGAAGAACAATCACGTTAATATCGTTATTGATCCTTTTTCCGAGGATATTGGTTTGAGGGTTCCCAGGATTGAGGCCGATATTTTATTGGTGAGCCACAGTCACCATGACCATAATAATATTAAAGCGGTGGCCGGGACTCCATTTGTGATAAATGGACCGGGAGAATATGAAATAAAAGAAGTTTTTATTCAGGGGATCCCTGCTTTTCATGATTCATCCCTGGGGGAGGAAAGGGGTGCCAACACCATTTATACTATAGAAGCTGAAGAATTAAAACTTTGCCATCTCGGAGATTTGGGTCAAAAAGAATTAACCCCGGAACAGATTGATAAAATAGGCGAGGTTGATATTTTAATGATTCCCGTAGGTGGAGTTTATACAATTTCAGCCAAAGAAGCGGTAAAAATAATGTCTCAGATTGAACCAAACATTATAATTCCCATGCACTATCAATTGCCAAAATTAAAAATAAAACTCGATGAGCTAGACAAGTTTTTAAAGACAATGGGAATAAAAAAACTGGATTCTTTATCAAAATTGTCTATCAAAAAGAAAGACATTTTACCGGAAGAAGCAAAAATAATAGTTCTCAACCCTTAATTACCCAAATCGCAATGAAGGGGCGAAGAAGAGATTTATCTCTTCGACTGCCTTCGCCTCGCTTGGTTTATGAAGAAGAACAACAATCAGAAAACTGAAATTACCAAAGTCGGCCTTATTAAACCCCGGGAAATCACCGAGGAAATGCAGGAGTCCTATATTAATTATGCGATGTCGGTGATTGTTTCCCGGGCACTGCCGGACGTCAGAGACGGACTAAAGCCGGTTCACCGTCGGATTTTGTATACGATGGGGGAGATGGGTTTAAGGCATGATGCAAAATTCAGAAAATCGGCGACTGTGGTCGGTGAGACAATGGGAAAACTGCATCCTCATGGCGATGTCGCAATTTACGATTCTTTGGTTAGAATGGCTCAGGATTTCTCCTTAAGATATCCTTTGATTCAAGGCCAAGGCAATTTTGGCTCGATAGACAATGACCCTGCTGCTAGCATGCGTTATACTGAGGCGAAACTTTCAAAAATTGGCGAAGAGATGCTCAGAGATATTGAGAAAAATACGGTTAACTTTGTTGATAATTATGATGGCACCAGAAAAGAACCCACTGTTTTGCCTTCTCCTGTTCCCCAGTTATTATTGAACGGCTCTCTGGGAATTGCTGTTGGTATGGCGACAAACATTCCTACCCATAATTTGTCAGAAGTTTGCGACGCTTTGATCTATTTGATTGATAATCCAAAAGTAGATACCGAGGAACTTTTTAAATTTATCCAGGGGCCGGATTTTCCGACCGGCGGCATAATTTATGACCAAAAAGGAATAATTCAGGCCTATTCTCAAGGCAAGGGACCGATTGTTGTTCGCGGCAAGGCTGAAATAATGGAGGAAGAAAAAACGGGACGCCAGAGAATCGTTATTACCGAAATTCCGTTCCAGGTCCAAAAGTCAACCTTAATTGAACGGTTGGCGCATTTGGTTCAAGAAAAAAAGATAGAAGGAATAAAAGACATTAGAGATGAATCTGACAGAGAAGGTCTCAGAATTGTCATTGAGCTTTCCCGAGAAGCTTACCCTCAAAAAATTCTCAACCGCCTTTATAAATTCACCGACCTTCAAAAAACTTTTCACTTAAATATGCTGGCTCTGGTTGATGGAATCCAGCCGAGAGTTTTGAATTTGGTTGAATTGTTAAATTATTTTATCACCCACAGAACGGAAGTAGTCCTCAGAAGAACAAAATACGACCTGGAAAGGGCGAAAGAAAGAGCCCATATTCTGGAAGGTTTGCACAAATGTCTGGCGAATATTGATGAGGTAATTAAGACAATTAAAAATTCAGCCAACAGAGAAGAAGCAGAGAAGAACTTAATAAAGAGATTTCGTTTAACAAAAATTCAGGCAAACGCTATTTTGGAAACAAAACTTTCGGCTCTGGCAAAATTGGAAAGAAAAAAGATAGAAGACGAGTTAAAAGAGCTTGAAATAAAGGTTAAAGAACTCACGGAGATCGTTAAGAGCCCTCAAAAGATAAAAGGAGTGGTTAAAAAGGAATTAAAAGAAATTAAAGACAATTTTGGCGATGAGAGAAGGACAAAAGTTCATAGTCGCGAAATAGGAGAAATTGCCGAAGAAGATTTAATTCCTCAAGAAGAAACAATTATTACCCTGACACAGGGAGGCTACATTAAAAGAATTAATCCCAAAACCTATAAAATTCAAAAAAGAGGAGGAAAAGGAATTTTAGGAATGAAAACTCTTCAAGACGATGTTGTTGAACACTTTGTTTCTAGCCAAACCCACGATTCTTTGTTTTTCTTCACTGACTCCGGAAAAGTTTTCCGTACCCAAGTTTATGAAATTCCCGAGGGCCAAAGAGTTGCCAGGGGTCGTGGCCTTTTGAACTTTCTTGAAATTTCTCCGACGGACAAAATATTATGCCTTAGAACACTTAGTAAAAAAGATGAGGAGCAGGGCGTAAAATATTTAGTTATGGCCACCAGAAATGGTATAATCAAGAAAACCCCTCTGGAAGATTTTGGCAATATCAGGAAATCTGGTTTAATCGCTATTTCTTTAAAAAAGGGGGATGAGCTTAAAAACGTTCAAAAGACTACAGGCGAGGATGAGATAGTTCTTGTTACCAAGATGGGTCAATCCATTCGTTTTAAGGAAAAAGAGGCAAGACCAATGGGAAGAACGGCCTCAGGCACAAAAGGGATTAGATTAAAAAAAGGAGATGAGGTGGTGGCAGTTGATATAATTGGAAATATAAAGGGCAAAGAAAGCAAGCTTTCTTCTTCCCCCTTCGCTATCGCTCGGGAGCAAAATGGACAAAAGGCAAAAGAATGTTTAGCCATTATTACCGAAAACGGATTTGGCAAGAGAACCGATGTTAAAGAATATAAAGTTCAGGGGAGAGGGGGTTCTGGAATTAAAACTGCAAATATTAACCCGAAAACCGGAAATATAATTGCAGCAAAAATTCTTACAGGGGAAGAAGAAGACTTAATTGTCATTTCCCAAAAGGGTCAAGTTATCAGAACAAAAATTTCCCAGATTCCAAAACTCTCCCGTTCTGCCCAAGGAGTAAGATTAATGAGGCTGGAACAAGGCGATAAAGTGGCCTCGGCAACGTGTATATAAAATATATGGACAAAAGTTTTCTTAATCCAAACGAAATTTTAAAAAATCTTGAATTAAAAGAAAACATGGTGGCTGTTGATTTTGGTTCAGGCAGTGGCGGTTGGGCGCTTCCTCTGGCAAAAAAATTGGAGAATGGAAAAGTTTATGCCATAGATATTTTAGAAGAACCGCTTTCAGCTCTGAGAGCAAAAGCAAAACTGGAGAAGGTTTCTAACGTTCAAACGATTTTGGCGGACGTTGAAAAAGGAATGGAAACTCTTAAAGAAGCAAGCTGCGATTTGGTTTTGATGACCAATCTTCTTTTTCAATGTGGAAACAAAAAAAAGGTTTTAGAAGAAGGAAAAAGGGTTTTGAAAAAAGGCGGCAGAGTTTTGGTGGTTGATTGGAAAAAAGCAGCTCCCTTAGGACCTAAAGAGGGCAGGGTTTCGCCGGAAGAAGTAAAAGAGACCGCTCTCGCCCTTAATTTAAGAATTGAAAAGGAATTTGACGCCGGGTCTTTCCACTACGCCATAATTTTGCTAAAATAGCCTAACATGAAAAAATACCTTTTTGCTTTACTAATAATTCTTTTTACGGGAACAATATTTATTGTCTTGGGGGCAATGCAATCTGTTTCAGGCGATACTTTTACCGGTCAGCTTGAACCGCCGATAGAGCATGAAACTTTTGAAGATTTGATTGGTGCAATTATCAAATTTATTTTTGACATTGCCTTGGTCTTGGCGCCTCTATTAATTATTATTGGCGGATTCTATTTTGTTGCTGCTGCCGGTGACGCTGAAAAAATCAAAACAGGGAAAAGAATAATTTTATACACTTTAATCGGTTTTCTTATTATTCTTATTTCCCGAGGATTGGTTGAGGTGATAAAGGAATTAATTGAGGTTGTTGATTAAAAAAGAATAAGATTTAAAAACAACAAAGGTCGAATTTAGGCAATTCTTAACAAAAAAATGAAAAAAATTGTTCTTAGTTTAACCTTAATAAGCTTTTTAGTTCTTCCTGTTTTGGTTTTTGCCGTTGCTAATAACGCAACAGTAGATGGTCCTCCCGTAACAGTAGATATTATGGGTACGCTTGATAACATTGTCGATTGGGTTTTTGGTATTCTGGTAGTATTTGCAGCAATTATGCTTGTGTGGGCCGGTTTTTCATTTGTTACTGCTGGTGGCGACGCGACAAAACTTTCAGGAGCGAGAGACAAAGTATTGTACGCACTTATCGGTATAATCGTTGCCTTTGCTTCCAGGGGACTTATAGCTTTTGTTCGGACATTGGTTATATAATAAAGTTATTTTTGCAGTTGTTTAGTCCAAAG
>Ga0210017_1000450_pt1 | contig 34617 bp, 32 predicted proteins | sample CryGeyCG2014_020_FD_183966 | JGI IMG/M metagenome (GOLD analysis project Ga0210017, IMG submission 183966) | Groundwater microbial communities from aquifer - Crystal Geyser CG08_land_8/20/14_0.20 (SPAdes) (version 2) | ecosystem: Environmental > Aquatic > Deep subsurface > Groundwater | place... | reverse complement strand
TACCGGGCGTGGGACAATATCCATCAATGGCTGTATTACTACAATTTTGAAAGGATTCACTTATCTTTAGGCGGAATTACTCCTCATGAAAAGCTAGAAAGTGTTACCCTTGACTGTTAACTGTACAATTAGATCCTTCGGCTTCGTCCCGCTAAGCGGGACTTCGCTCAGGATGAGAGCGTTTCATAATTATTCAACGCTCTCGAAATAATTAGTAAAAATAAAACATATGTCTGGTTTAGATCGATTTAAAAAATTTTTTGATAATCGAAACACAAAAATTGGATTGTTGGTTATCGCTGTATTAATAGCCGCTGTGGTAGTGGGCTATTTTTTGTTCAGCAAGCAAAATATTGACCTAAATGGAAATAATGATAGTAAGGCAACCGGCAACAAAGTGGCTCGCCTGCTGGATGGATTTTTAGTAGACCGCGGCAGCGAAAACATTTATCCTGTGGCAGTGATGGTTGAGAACCTTTCCACAATCAGACCACAATCAGGATTAGATCAGGCTGGCGTAGTATATGAAGCTTTAGCGGAAGGAGGAATCACCCGCTTTTTAGCGATTTACTCTACTAATGAGGCAATAGCAGAAATTGGACCGGTCCGAAGTGCCCGAGACTATTATCTGGACTGGGTGTCCGAGTATAACGCCCTCTATACCCACTGCGGCGGCAGCCCCAGCGCCTTAAAATTAATCAAAGAATATAATCTTCTTAATTTAGATCAAATTGGCGGAGATCACCCCTATTTTTGGCGTGATTCGTCAAGAGCGACTGCCTCAGAGCATACTCTTTTTACTTCCTCCGAGCTGCTCACCTATGCTAGAAGAGATAAAGGTATTCCCGAGGAAGGGAATTTCAAATCTTGGCTTTTTAAAGAGGAGGTGTCTCTTGCTGAAAGACCAACCGAAACGAAAAAAATTACCATTGATTATTCCACTTTCAGTTACAAAGTAGAATATCAATACGATCGGAACAATAACCAGTACTTAAGATTCAACGGCGGTGAACCGCACCTTGATTTTAAAACCCAAAAGCAACTCACAGTCAAAAATGTCATTGTTCAATATGTTAAAACCAGACTGGCCGATACCTCCCGGCTGTCAATGGAAGCGATTGGAGAAGGGGGAGCACTGGTATTCCAAGATGGAGAAATGATTAATGCTACTTGGAAAAAGGAAAACCGAGAAGCCCGAACCATATTTTATAACAGTACCGGAGAAGAGATTAAATTGAATTCCGGACCGACCTGGATTGAAGTGGTTCCTACGGATCGGAGCGTGGAATATGATTAAATAATCAGATTAGAAATATTAATCTGAAACTATGTCTCTCTTAAGAAATAAAAAGGGTTTTACTCTGATTGAATTATTGGTAGTAATTGCCATTGTGGGATTACTTGCTACAATTGCCATAGTGGCTATGAACAGCGCTAGACAAGCATCGCGTGATACTAAGAGAATAGCGGATATTAAGCAAATTGCCTCGGCTCTAGAGATTTATTTTAATGATTTTGATGCTTATCCTAAGAATGGACAGGTAGCCGGGGGTTATAATGAATACGACGAAACTTCACCAACCCCACTTTATGGCTATAGCTGGGATAGTAGCTGTGGCGGTGGTAGTTCCAGCGATGCTTTCCTCACTCCTTTGAGCATTTCAGGGATAATGAGAATTACTCCTGACGATCCAAATTCAAATAACGCCAACACCTGTTATCTTTATACTTCTACTCATGATGGGACTGATTACATTGACGGTTATTATTTGATGGCCTATCTGGAAGGCCAAGATGGGGAACAAATCTGCGGCCTCGGTGGTATAGAAACAGAATATATTTGTCTTAAAAACTTATAAATTCAAATATAAATGAAAGAAGACAAAAACAAAAATCTATTATTCAAAACTGGTTCTCTAAAAACACAATTGCTAGTTACGGGAGGGGTTTTGGTATTAGGCGGAATAATTGCTTGGATTTTCATTGGCACTACGTTTGTTCAAGCAACCTCTCTTTTTAATGAGCAAATAGACAATCAAGTGGCGGTCAAAGTAACAGAATCAGAACCGGAGTCATTAACCAAAACCCGTCTGCTTGATGGCCGCATTGTAGCTAAAAATGATTATGACTTGTTGCCTATTGGGGTAATGATTGAAAATTTACCCAGTGTCCGGCCCCAATCAGGGTTATCCCAAGCGCAAGTAGTCTACGAAGCGCTGGTAGAAGGTTTTTCCACCCGTTTTTTGGCGGTTTTTGATCCTAAAGAACTGCCGGATGTAATTGGTCCGGTCCGATCGGCCCGTCCGTATTATTTAGAATGGATATCAGAATTTGATGGATTATATGTTCATGTCGGAGGAAGCCCAGAGGCTCTGGCGGCCGTGGACGGTTTAGGAATTAGGAATCTCGATGCTTTATTAAAGGGTCAGTACTTTTGGCGCGATCATTCCCAATCCGCCCCCCATAATCTCTACAGTTCTAAAAATTTGCTTGATTTGGCCATTCGCGACTTAGGATATCAGGAGGTAAAAGCTGTATTCGACCCCTGGCTTTACAGTGATGACCCGCCCCTGGAAGAGCGGCCTCAAGATGCTAAGAAAGTAATTATCAAATTTTCGGGATACTCCTATGAAGTAGAATACCGCTACGATCGGGAAACTGACGAGTACTTGCGATTTAATGCCGGTCAACCCCATTTAGATAAAAATACCGGCGAGCAGCTAAGAGCCAAGAATGTAATAGCGGTAGGGATTCCTCCGGTAGTTGATATCGGAGAAAAAGGGCGCTTAACTTTAGATATTAGTGGAGAGGGACGAGCTTTGGTAGCAAGGCACGGAGAAATAATTGAAGGAACCTGGAAAAAGCCCGACCGGCTAGCTAAAACTTGCTTTTACGATCAAGAAGGGAAGGAAATAGAGCTAGGAAGGGGTTCAACCTGGATTCACATTATTCCTGAGACCCAGGAATTTAGTTACGAATAGTAATAAAAAAGGGCAAGAATAACCAGGAAGGCGACCTTGTTTGACGAGGAACCTTCCTTTTATATTGACAGAAAAATGGTGTGGTGCTAGCCTAAAAAAGCGTATTTGCCCTTTTTGAGATAAGAATAATCTCCTAGTAATTTGCCTTTAGAAACGAGGTAGAGAATGTTAAAAATGTTAGAGAATATGATAATCGGTTACGGAGAAGGAGTGGTGACGGCGGGAGAAGTAGCACAAACGCTTTTTTGTCCCTCCCCCAATGAAGCTCTTATTGAGCAATTCAAGTCCCTCGTAAAAGAAGGAAAGATAAACAAAAGGCAAGTTGCAGATATTATTGAATACCTCAAAAGGAAAGCGCAATCCTACTTGGATTTCATCCAGCAACTGGAACTAGAAAATTCCGAGACAGTAAAAGTTCTTTAAGCTACTTTGCCCGTTTGAAAGCGTGACTTATCGTCTTAAGTCACGCTATTTTTTTTAGAGCTAATTTCCATAATTCTGTTTTGACCGGATAAATCTTTTATTACTCTAATTTCTGCTTTCGGAAAATTATTAAGTGCTATCACCTTGATCGATTTCAATTGAGCGGGCTGGATCTCTAAAAAAATTTTCCCCTGGGGATTAAGTTCAACGGAAGCTTGTTTTAAAAGATTTTCAAAATGTTCCAGCCCATTTTTTCTTCCAAAAAGCGCTTGATAAGGCTCAAATTTTATTTCTTTATTCTCATCTTTTTGAGAAAGATATGGTAAATTAGCAACAATAATGTCTATGGGATGAGCAATTGGTTTTAACAAATTGCCTACTACAAATTTGACTCGCTTAGCAACAGAGTATCGAGAAGCGTTTCTTTTAGCAACGGCAATAGCGTTTTTTGAGATATCACTGGCGATGATTTTTGCCTTAGGAAGATGCTTCGCCAGCGTAATGGCAATACATCCTGATCCGGTACCAATATCAGCAATTGTTGCTTTGGAATTTTTAGGAATCATTTTTAAAATTTCTTCAACTAGAATCTCAGTTTCGGGACGGGGAATAAGCACTCTTTGATCCACATAGAATTCAAGATTATAGAATTCCTTTTGGTGAGTTAAATAAGCAATCGGTTCAAGCCTCGATCTTCTTTTTAGAAGACTTTTTAACCAATAAACTTGATTTTTGTTTGCCATTTTTTCGGGATGAGCAAAAAGATATTCCCGTGATTTTTTTAATACATAGGATAATAAAACTTCTGCGTCTAGAACAGCAGAAGTAATTTTCTTCCTTTTAAGTAAATTAGTGGCTTGACTTAGCAGTTCATTTATCCCGTTAGAAGCAGAATACACCGCGGCTTGACCTATAGCCCTTCGGCTATGAAGGCTGGACTGTGGGGATGAATACTTGGTTGATTGTTTAGCGAACATAGGGGTTTAACATCCCGTGTGAGCCCTATTAGAGATGGATCTCCAACAGGGAGCTTCTAACGGGATTTATTTTCATGTAATTTCAGCATTCTTTTTTGATCCTCCTCTCTTAGACTAGAAATTATAAGATCTAGGTTGCCGTCCAAAATGGGCTGTATTTCATGCCAACTTTTTTTAATTCGGTGGTCAGTAATTCTATCTTGTGGAAAGTTATAAGTTCGTATTTTTTCTGCTCGGTCACCGGTGCCGATTTGCGATTTCCGAGTTTCTCCTCTCTGCTTGTTTTCCTCGTCCTGTTTTTTCTTTAATAATCGTGCCCGCAACACTTTTAGGGCTTTCTCCCGATTCTTAATTTGGGATTTTTCATCCTGGCAGGTTGTTACCGTGTTAGTCGGCAAGTGGGTGATTCTTACTGCGGAATCAGTGGTGTTAACACTTTGTCCCCCGTGCCCTGATGACCGAAACACGTCAATTCTTAAATCCTCGGGGTTTATTACTATATCTACTTCTTCTGCTTGAGGCAGAATGGCAACCGTAACAGTAGAGGTATGCACTCTTCCGCTTTTTTCCGTTTCGGGAATGCGCTGCACTCGATGAACGCCACTTTCATATTTTAGATCACTAAAAACATTAGAGCCGCTGATTTCAAAAATTACTTCTTTAAATCCGCCAATTCCAGTGCGATTAGTATTTAAGAGCTGGGTTTGCCATTTCTTATTCTCGGCATAGCGGGAATACATCCTAAAAAGGTCCGCCACGAAAAGAGCTGCTTCTTCCCCTCCGGCCCCTGCTCTAATTTCCACTATGATGTCTTTTTGATCCAGAGGATCTTTTGGTAGAAGAGCTAATTTTATCTTTTCTTCAATCTCTTTTTCTTCTGCCGTCAATCTTTGATATTCTTCTTCGGCAATCTGTTTTAACTCCCTTTCCTCCTCGTTATTGATAGTGTCCTCAGTCTCTTGAAGCGCTCTCTTGATTTCTTTTAATTTAGATCCAAGATTAATGGTCTCTTTCAATTCATTATATTCTTTTAAGAGGGCTTGCAATTTTCTCTGATCATTAGTAATTTCCGGATTCTGGAGTATCCTCTCTAATTCGTCAAAGCGCTCAGCTAATTTTTTAAATTTTTCTTCCATCCTGAAAAAAATATCCCTTAACTTACTATTTTAAAAAGAAAGGGATACGTTAAATTAGTTATTTTTTAGTTTTGGGCTTGATAGCTGTTTTTTCGACCGATTTCTTATTCCTTTTACTGTTTTTAGCTTTTTTAAAGGATTGGGCTTTTTCCTGAAGACGCTTGAATCGATCGACCCGGTGGGCAGTGTCAACAAATTTTTGTTTTCCGGTATAAAAAGGATGACAGGCCGAGCAGATTTCCACTCTGATGTCTTTGACGGTTGAGCCGGTGGTAAAAGTATTGCCACAGGCACAAGTGACGACCGCATCAGGATAATAGGCCGGATGAACGTTTTTTTTCATGAATTTAGATGATTTCGATTAATGATAAGCTTGGCCTTATCCTAACAAAAACCGTCTATTAATGCAAACCCTTGCCTTTTTTTACTCTTTAGGCTACAATAATAAAGCTTTAAAATTAATAACTCACATACTCCTTACCCCTAGTGGCTTTTAACCATCCTTGTCCAAATTTATTATTTGGATTAGGTTAAAAGGAAAGGAGTAGAGGCAGAAAGGAAAGATCATGAGAGAAATTACCCTTCTTGATTTATTAAAAAACGGTGTCCATTTTGGGCACCAAAAGTCCCACCGGCATCCCAAAATGGAACCTAACATCTTTACCGTTAGAAATGGGGTGCATATCATCAATTTAGAGAAAACATTAGAAAAACTAATCGAGGCACTTGAATTTATTCGCAAAACTGCTCAAGAAGGTGGGCAGCTTCTTTTTTTAGGAACCAAAAGACAGGCTAAAGAGATAATTAAAAAACATGCTCAAAGTTGCGGGATGCCGTATCTTACCGAAAGGTGGCTCGGAGGACTTTTCACCAACTTTACAAATGTATCAAGGCTTCAGAAAAAACTAAAAAAATTCGAAGAAGAAAAACAGTCTGGTGAACTGGAAAAATACACTAAAAAAGAACGCTCGAAATTTGAAAAAGAAATAGAAAAATTGGATCGCCTAGTAGGAGGAATAAAAGAAATGCACTCTTTGCCCAATGCCATATTCGTGGTTGATATTCGAGAAGAAAAGACAGCCATCCGAGAAGCAAGCAAGAAGAACGTGCCGATTGTCGCGATGGTGGATACTAATACTAATCCTGATCCTATTAATTATGTTATTCCCGCCAATGATGATGCGACCAAATCGATCGAATTCATTACCGGTTTAGTAGCCGAAGCGGTAAATGAGGGCAAGATGCAGGTAAAACAGAATCATTCGGAAGACAAGAAGAGTAAAGAAGCTACCGTTAAGTCATAATTAATCAACCAGTCGATACTAACAAATAAAACTATTATCATGCCAAAGACATCAATGGATCAAATTAGGGAATTAAGACAGAAAACAGGAGCAGGCGTAATGGATGCTAAAGAAGTCCTGGAAGAAACTAAGGGCGATATTGAAAAAGCAATAGAGCTGTTAAGAAAAAAGGGGCAAAAAATATCAGTCGAGAAACAATCAAGAGAAGCAAAAGAAGGATGGATTGGCCATTACGTTCATACTAACGGTAAGGTTGCGGCATTGGTAGAGTTATATTGCGAAACTGATTTTGTCGCTCGCAACGCAGAGTTTAAAGAACTGGCCCACAATATTGCCATGCAGATAGTTGCCCTGAACCCATCTTATCTTTCGCCCCAAGATGTTCCGGAAAAGGAGAAAGAAAAAGAAAGAGAGATCTATCGAGAGCAAATAAAAAATGAAAAAAAATCCCAGAACATTATCGATAAAATAGTTGAAGGCAAGCTGAGTAAATTCTATTCGGAAATTTGTTTGTTAAAACAACCATATTTCCAAGATGAAAAAATTACAGTTGAGGATTTAGTGACCGAAAAAATATCTAAATTAGGAGAAAAGATTGAAATTGGAAAATTTGTTAGACTGAATCTTTAGCGCTCAATTATGATATTAGACATTTCCATTTTTATTCTACTAGTCGCCAGCGCCGTTATTTTATTGATGATTCTTTTCCGAAAATTTTCGATTTTAGCCACAATTGACGTTGATTCCGTACCTCAAGAAAAAGTGGAGCAGAAAAAAGAAGATATCATAGAGATGCGCTTGAGGAGAAAATTGGAATGGTTGAAGAATAATCTGAATCGGATTATAAAACCAATTTTTGGTTTTTTGAATAATATTTTTAAACTTACTTATCAAAAAGTATTAGAGCTTGAGAAATCTTATCAAGAAAAATCACAAGCAGTTAGCGATGACCAGAACTTTAATCAACAGAAAACAAGAGCTTTACTTTCCGAAGGGGAGGAGCTTTATAATAGTGAAGATTACGGACAATCCGAAAAAAAATTTATTCAGGTGATTAGTCTTGATTATAGAAATGTGGAAGCTTACGACGGTCTAGGAAAGGTGTATTTAGCGCAAAAAGATTATGAGCATGCTATTGAGGCTTTTCAGCACGCCCTGAAACTGGAGGATAAGAGTAGCGGCGTACATTGTGATATTTGTCAGGTATATAAAGAATTAGGGGATTTTGACAAGGCGGTATTGTATATCCAAAAGGCCATTGAACTTGATCCCAATAATCCGAAATACCTTGACGCTCTAATAGAAATCAGTATACTCAAAAAGAACAGATTTTTAGCCAAAGAGGCTTATCGGAAGTTGAAAAAGGTGAATCCGGAAAACCAAAAACTTAGCGAGCTGGAGAAGAAGATTGAAAACATATAAAAGTGCCGACGTAACTTCCTCCTACGCTCTCATTACATTCAAGCTTCGGAGGACGAGATGAATATTATTAGTTATCTTCTCGCCCATCGGAGCTCCGATGATAATCGGAGCGTAGTTGGGCCGAGATAGCTCAGTTGATAGAGCACTTCCATGGTAAGGAAGGGGTCACGGGTTTGAGTCCCGTTCTCGGCTCCAGAAGTGATGGAGCAAGCTCTTAAACAAATATTGAAAATAAAGTAATCCTGGGTGGGTACCAAAGCGGTCAACTGGATCAGACTGTAAATCTGATGCCTTCGGGCTTCGGGGGTTCGAATCCCTCCCCACCCACCAGAAGCTTTTATGAAATAAAAGCGAACTTTAAAATTAATAAGGGATTCGAACGGGCAGAAGCGAACAAGTTCCCTGAGCGAAGACGAACTAAGCTCGTCGAAGCCGAAGGGGACAAGAGAGCGTCGCCGAGCTACCGGCGGCAGGTCGGCGCTGCCCAGGACACCGAATCCCTCCCGGCCCACCAGGCCGCCTTAGCTCAGTGGTAAAGCAGTGGTTTTGTAAACCATGGACGCGGGTTCGATTCCTGCAGGCGGCTCCACGGATTTTAGTTGATTAGTGGATTTGTTAATTAGTTAATTAGATGAATTAAGAAACCCCAATAAATCAATTAACCAATTAACAACCACCGGGCGTCCTGAATTAAACATTAAATAATACAGCGATGCCCAATTCATTCCAAGATCTAAATATCTGGAAAAAAGGATATGATCTTTTAAAGAAAGTCTATCAGCTTACTGAAAAATATCCTAAAGACGAAAAATACCTTCTGGTTCAAGATACTCGTCGTTCCGCGAATTCCATTATTGCCAATATCGCGGAAAGCCACGGCCGTTATTTCTTCGCGGACAAAATCAGAGTCCTCTATATTGCCAGAGGAGAAGCAGAAGAAACAAGAAGCCATTTAAAGGTTGCCGAAGGATTGCACTACGTTACCGAAGAAGAATTTCTGAATATTGATAAAGAATACGAATGGCTTACAATGGGAATTAGTAAATATATTAATTATCTATCCCAAAATAAAAAACCCCCCATTCACTAATCAACTAATTAACCAATCAACCAACCCTATGTCCCAAGACAATCTCATCAAACTGGAATGCTCTGAATGCCACAGAATCAATTATCATTCCAAAAAAAACAAAAAGACAATTAAAAATCGGCTGGAACTTAAAAAGCACTGCAAGTGGTGCAAAAAGCATACGGTTCATAAGGAAACGAAGTAACGGGGGGTGTATAATTTATAAGTTTTAGTTTATAAAATCGTTAACTAGAACAAGCATTTTAAAATCCGAAATCCGAAATTCTAAATCATAAACAATATTGAAATTCGAATGTTTCAAATTCGAAACATCTGTTTAAAGGCAAGGTTTGCCTGCCAGCCGAACTGTCAAGGCAGGCGGGGAAAATTAAAATTTGTGATTTAGGATTTAAACCTGGGGGGCGTAGTTTAGTGGTAGAATGGTGGTCTCCCCGCCTGATGTCATTTTGACAGGAGCTTAAAAGGGAGCTTGGTTTCCGCCAGAGGCGGATCCGCCTACTTTAGTATAATAAATGTAATGTGGCGGAAAGTGGTATAATATCGGTCTCCCCGCCCGCCTTTGAACGCCTTTGATGGGGGAGTAGTTCAATGGTAGAATATGGGTCTCCAAAACCCGGGACGAGGGTTCGATTCCTTCCTCCCCTGCCACCCGAAACGGTGGCGTCTCCCTGCGCTCATAGAGCTACGGGCGACAGGTCGCTCGCTGGTAAAAACATAGGGTTTTTGCCAGTCCCAAGCGATTTTCCTGTCAATAAGGCGGTGGTTCGTTCCGATTTTTTCCACGAATGATTTTATTTCGCTAAAATCATTAGTCGAAGCAAGTTTTTCGGCGTGGTTAGCGGATTTTATCCATTCTCGCAAGGGTTCGATCCACATTAACCCCTTATGGTCAAAAGCGGACTTTCTCGCAAGAAGGTCTGTTTTTGATTTAATCAATTCATTCTTTTTCGCAAGATAGGTTTCTTTTTCTATGGTGTTTTCAAGAAAAGCGTTTACCAATTTATCAATCTTATTTTCTGTTTCCTTAATTTGATTATCAAGCTTTTGACTGTATTCTTTAGTATTATCTTTTTCATTTGTTTCCCACTCGTCAACTTTAGCTAGCATTTTATTACTCCAATCATTTGGTATAAAAACATGGCGAACCCTTGCTCGAATTTGCTGTAACAAATCTTTATCCTGAAGATACTTTTGAGAACATTTACCAAACTTTTTTGTACAACGATAATAACGATATAATCCACCGCGGCCTTTGCAAAATTGGGCAGTAATAGCACCACCGCATTCACCGCACCGGAATAATCCCAAAAAAGGGAAATTATGTTTCTTTCTGCTTCTGGTCGGCCTGCTTCGTTTTCTAACCACTTCTTGTACTTTATCAAACAATGGTTTAGGTATAATCGGCTCGTGGCTTCCCTCGTAGGCCTCACCGTTTCTGACAATAATACCGATATAAAGTTGATTAGTAAGCAAGCGGTGGATTGTTCCTTTGGCAAGCGGTTTACCAGTAGCGCTAACCACGCCCCAAAAACTAAGCCGGTTAGCCATGCTTTCCAAACCATATTCACCAGTGGCAAATTCTTCAAATACTTTTTTCACAACTTTAGCTTTAATGGAGTCGGGCTCAATGGTATGATTTTTTAAATTATTAATATAGCCAAAAGGAGCCAGTCCCGGCAGTTCTCCCCGTCTTAGTTTTTGGCGATTACCTCGTTTTACATTCTCACTTAAATTATCAGAGAAATATTTTGACTGGCCAAAGGCGACCTGTAACATAAAAAGTCCTTGAGGGGTTGGTTCAAACCAGAAAGTAGGGAAGCGCAAAGAGGTGATTTTGCCAATATCTATTAAATAAATGATTTGACCGCCATCAACCGAGTTTCTGGCTAATCTGTCCGGATGCCAAGCTAAAATTCCAACTGGTTCTTTAGAAGCATAAATTTTTTCTATCATTTTATTAAAAACCATTCTGCCAGGTGTTTTAGCGCTTTTGCTTTCCGTAAATTTTTCAAAAATAGTAATATTTTCTTTTTGAGCAAATTCAGAAAGTTCAACCAGTTGAGCTTCAATAGACATTATTTGCCGTTCTTCATCTTCACTTGATTTTCGGGCATAAAGAAAAAATTTCATAAATTTTGCGATTAATTATTAAGTCGCCTTTGGCCATGTGTTTTTAAAGGAAAAACTTGCTTCGTCTTGTCGCCGATAAGGCGACAGTGGAAAAAATTGGAAAGCATAAACTTTTAAAATAAAGTAAAAGTTTATGTTTAACCCCGCTATGCGGGGTACGAACCACCGCCTTCTTGACAGGAAAATCGCTTGGGACTGGCAAAAACCCTATGTTTTTACCAGCGAGCGACCTGTCGCCCGTAGCTCTATGAGCGCAGGGAGACGCCACCGTTTCGGGTGGCAGGAGATTTTACACTCTGCGCGAAAATATTTTAAAGAGAATTTTTAAGGTATTCGGCGGGGCGGAAGGGGGGTCTGGGGGGAATTTCGTCCCGCCCCGTCTTCAGTCTCTTTTTTAAAAAGCTTTAGATTTTTCATATCCCGCGTAGGCGGGATGCGCCGCTATAAGGAAAAGGGGAAGTGCTTGCCCCACCTAACCCGTGCGCGCACAATTGCTCCCAGTTGATAAATATTGACAATGCTGGTTTACATATGATAACCTACAATCATTATAACAACTAATTAATTTTATGAAAAGTAGAGAAAATTATCTAACTATCGCGGAATTAGCAAAAATGCTTAATATTAGCCGCGTTGCCGCCTTAAAAAAGGTTAAAAAGCTAATAGAAGGGGGTAAAATTAGTGCTTCAGAAAAGGGAAAGGGATATATTATTAACAGAGATTCTTTACCAACCGATTTAAAAGAGGAAATTATAAGACTACAAAAAGACGCCTCAAAAAAAGCACAGGAACTTTCAGTAAAAAATGGCAAAGATATTGATTTTGAAAAAGAGCTTTGGAAAGCAGCTGATAAGCTGCGTGGAAATATTGATGCATCCGACTACAAATATGTAGTTTTAGGTTTAATATTTTTAAAATACGTTTCTGATGCATATTATCAAAGACGTGAGGTGCTTGAAAAAAGAACTTTGGATAAAAATGATAAAGAATATTATGTTCCTAATGAGGACGATCGGAAATCCATCATAGAAAGTAAGGATGAGTATAAAAGTAAAGGCGTTTTTTATATCCCAGAAAAGGCGCGTTGGGAATTTTTACGTAGTAAGGCCATGCAGTCCGATATTGGTAAGAAAATTGACGAGGCAATGGAAGCTATTGAAAATGAAAATCCAAAGCAATTAAAAGGAATACTGCCAAAAATATTTACTCGTACACCATTGGAAAGCCAGATACTTGGCGAACTAGTTAATATTTTTTCTAAAATTAAATTTGACCATGACTTTGATAAGGAAAAAGATACTCTTGGTAGAGTGTATGAATATTTTCTTGGTCAGTTTGCTTCAGCGGAAGGAAAACGCGGAGGAGAATTTTACACCCCGCGGTCTATAGTTAAATTAATTGTGGAAGTATTACAGCCCTATGAAAATGCCAGAGTATTTGATCCAGCGTGTGGTAGTGGTGGAATGTTTGTACAGTCAGCGCGGTTTTTAGAAGAGCATGATAAAGATAAATCTCGGCTTTCATTTTTTGGACAGGAGAGTAATCCAACTACACTTAAACTCTGTAAAATGAATTTGGCTATTCGAGGAATTATTGGTCAGATTGAATTAGGTAATTCTTATTACGATGATAAATTTCCTGATTTACGTGCAGATTTTGTAATAGCGAATCCACCCTTTAATGCTGATTGGGAACCGAGTAGATTAGCTGATAACGACCCACGAATAAAATTTGGTTCGCCACCTGGTGGTAATGCTAACTTTATGTGGATTCAGCATTTTATTCACCATCTTTCGCCACAAGGTATAGCTGGATTTGTAATGGCTAACGGCGCCTTAGCAGTAAGCGGCCGTGATGGTGAAATTCGGAAAAAGATAATAAAATCGGATTTAATTGATGTCATCATTGCGTGCCCACCAAAACTTTTTTACAATGTGGCATTACCAGTATCGCTTTGGTTTGCTTCAAAAAATAAAACTAATGGCCGTTTTCGTAATAGAAGAGGCGAAATACTATTTATTGATGCACGTGAAATTTTTGAGCAACTATCTAGAAAACAAGTAATATTTACGGATGAGCAAATTCAAAAAATTGTTAATACCGCTCGTGCGTGGCGGGGTGAAAAAGGAGCAGGAAAATACGAGGATGTAGCCGGATTTTGCAAGGCGGTAAAATTAGATGAAGTAGAAAAAAATGGATATGTACTTACCCCAGGTCGCTATGTTGGCGTAGCGGAGGAAGAAGATGACGGCGTACCTTTTGAGGAAAAGATGCAAAAATTAAATAAAGAACTTAAACAATCTTTTATAGAAGGAGATATACTAGAGCAACAAATAATTAAAAATTTAAGTCATATCAAACATGGAAACGACTAATAACTATGCCTACATTGACGGAGCTAATCTTTATGAAGCAAATAAAGAATTGAAATGGACCCTTGATTATGGTCGTTTTCGCGTTTGGCTTACTGAAAAATACAACGTTAAACGAGCCTATCTGTTTATTGGATTAATTCCAAAGATGAAGGATTTATATACTTATTTGCAGGAATCTGGGTTTACTCTGATTTTCAAAGAGGTTGTCTATGATGGTACGGGAAAACCAAAGGGCAATTGCGATGCGGATTTAGTATTACAAGCTACCCGAGATGTTTACGAGGACGATTTTCAGAAAAGTGTAATAGTAACGAGCGATGGTGATTACGCCGGATTGGTAAAATTTTTAGTAGATAAAAAACGACTATCAGTTGTACTGTCACCAAACAATACAGAAAAATGCTCTGTTTTACTTAAACGCACTGGAGCATCAATTGCATATCTAAATGATCAAAGGTCCATATTAGAAAAGGCCCCCGGTGCGGACAGAACCGCACAAGGGTCTTTTTCGTAGTGATATCAGTAGTATATCACGGCATAGTTTCTATGTCAAATAACGATATCCACAAAACAGATGATTAAAGAATTATCGATAAATATTTCTGCAACGGCGGTTGCTTGGTATGGTGCAATTCTTGCTACTATTTCTTTTATTTACTCGGCTTATAGCGTTTGGCGAGACAAAGCAAGGATAAAAATTGAATTTAAAAAAGATGTACAAGTAATGAATATGCCGTTATACGATTCGAAAAATAAGTATATAAATATTTCTGTAATTAATAGAGGGAGAAGGCCAATAAGAATTGAAAAGGCATTATTAAAAATGGTTAACGCAAAAGGGTTTTCCTTGCTATCTGATAGTTTTGTTGAACACCGTCGTAAAATATTAACCGAGGAGCATCCTTGTTCAGATTTTTTATGCTTACAAGATGATATTAATCCTGATAAAATATGGTACATATTAGTTATTGACGGTACTGGGAAAAAATATATAAAATACTTGGATTTTTTCGGTTCACTTGAGCACTTGCTTTTCCTAATAAAAAATATTTATGAAAAAAAATAACCCATCCTGGCAAAAAGTAAGACTTGGTGATGCCGTTGTAAAAAAGGGCAGTGTCTCCGGGCCTTTTGGTTCCAACATTCACAGTAGATTTTTTACTTCTAAAGGAGTGCCTGTAATAAGAGGAAATAATTTATCTTTAGGAGTTCCAGGAAAAAGATACATTGATGATGATTATTTATTTTTAGACGAGAAAAAAGCAGATGAATTATCAAATTCAGAAGCACTTCCTGATGACATAGTTCTTACGGCACGCGGTACCATTGGACAGTCAGGTATAATTCCAAAAAAATCTAGATACCCAAGATATATACTTTCTGCAAATCAGCTAAGGTTTCGCATTGATAGGAACAAGTATGATCCTACATTTGTGTATTATTGGTTGTCTTCGAAACCAATGATAAAAATGATGCAGAATATTTCATCAAATGTAGGCGTACCAAACATGAATCTAGCGACAGCCCGAGAATTAATACTAATAAATCCGTCATTAGAAATCCAATCCCGCATCGCCACCATCCTCTCCGCTTTTGACGATAAAATTGAACTTAACAATAAAATCAACTCCACCTTAGAAAAAATGGCGCAGGCGATATTTAAGGAGTGGTTTGTGAAGTTACGTTTCCCCGGTCACGAAAAAGTGGAGTTTGTAGATAGCGAACTCGGGAAAATACCGAAGGGATGGGAGGTAAGTCAGCTAAAGGATGTAGTTAAACTAAATAAAGGTTTGTCTTATAAATCTTCTGAGATTAAAGACAATTCGATGGGTGTTCCAATGGTAAATCTCAAATGCTTTTTGCGCGGAGGCGGATTTAAGTCCGATGGGATTAAATATTATACTGGTGAGTATAAGAAACAACATATTGTTAAGCCGGGCCAATTGATTATTGCTATGACTGACTTAACGCCCACTAGAGAAGTTGTGGGGAGACCGGCTTTAATCCCAGATATTGTTAATGGTGACATAATAATTTCACTCGATGTCATTTCAGTTGAAGTTGAGAGTATTTATTATGAGTATTTATATTTTCTTATGAAAAGGCCCGAGTTTGGAGAGTTGATGGCAAATTCCGCAAGTGGTACTACTGTTGCCCATTTGCAAAAATCAAGTATTGAAAATTATCAGTTTATTTTACCTACAGGTGGTGTAATTCGAAAGTTCCATGAATTAGCATCGCCGATGTTTACAAAGAAAAACATGCTAAGTAGGGAAAATAAAAATCTTTCTAAACTCCGTGATTTACTTTTACCAAAATTAATGAAAGGGGAGGTAACGATTTAATATGAGGAGATATTATTCACAAAGAAAAGGAACGACAAGTACAAAAATATCACTTGAGGCATTAAAGGAAATTTTCTCTTCAATTTTTCAAGATTTTAGATTACGTGGTTATTTTGACGAATATTTTGGAATAATCTGTACAGATGGTGATATTCCTGGCAAGATTGGACAGAATATTGAAGGATATGTTTTACGCAAAATACGAAAAAATAATCTATGGCCAATTCTTGAAAAATATAATAATTACTCTGAAGAAGACCTGTTTGATATGATAGAATTTATTTTTGATCACGTTTCTTTCCCTCTTAAAAAGGATGCTTTTTTTCATGAATGGAATGATTGCGGTTGGCATTATAAGAATTTTGATCAAATTCATGGTCAGCTTGACTATGCAAATGAGTTAAACCAATTTTTGAATGATTACAAAGATGGTTTTGAGTTGAATTCGCACAGTGGTGAGATACTATATTTGTTAAAACCGGAATTTCGTCCACTTTTAGAAGCAGTAGTTCCTACGAATGATGATGAAAACATCCAATCAAAGATTAAATACGTAGTAGAAAAATTCAGAAAATATGGTTCAACACTCAATGATCGAGGAGAAGCGGTTCGTTCTTTAGCTGATTGTCTTGAGTTTCTTCGCCCAGACATCAAAAAAGTTCTGGATAGAAAAGACGAAAGCGATTTGTTTAACATTGTAAATAATTTTGGGGTTAGGCATCATAATCTTGAACAAAAAACCAACTATAATAAGAATATTTGGTTAAACTGGATGTTCTATTATTACCTATCTACACTGCATGCTTGTCTACGTTTAATTAGACAAAAACAGAAGGGCGGCGAATAGAAATGAAACATTTTAGTGAAAATCAATTAGCTGAGCAACCTATCCTCGACTGGCTTAAAGAGCTAGTATACGATTTACTTTTAGCAAAATTAATGAAAGGGGAGGTGAGGGTATGAACAATAATTTTAAAATAGTTTTACTATTAATAACAATTATTTTATTAAGATTGGTATATTATTTTTATTACTACTTATTAGCTAAGAGATATTATAAAAAGTATGATCAATATGTAAAAAATGATCAGGATAATTGGTATATAAGGGAAAATCGACAAAATATCGCTGAGCTATTTAAAAAAGCAGAAATAAAGGACTCACAAATACCATACGCTGATGCCATTGGTTTAGGTATGGTAAATAGTGGACATTTTTCAGTTTTTGAAAATCTCTACTTGTTAAGGGGCGACGTAATGAATATTATTAACGGGTATTTCAAGGAGTCAATAAATGTTTTTAGAAAAAAAATTATTAATACTTTCAACCCAATTTATTGGATTGATTTTGTGATTTATTTACCTAAGAAAGTACTAAAATATTTAAATATTGGTAGTGAAAAAATATTTGTAAAAATTGCTCAAGTAATTTGGTGGATAATTGTCTCAATTAGTACTTTAGTGGGAATATTTTTTAACAATGAATTTAAAGAGTGGCTTGATAAAATATTATGAAAATTAACGAAGATACAATTGTAGAACAACCCGTCCTTGACTGGTTCAAAGAGCTAAAATATGATTATGCGAAAGGTCCTGATATTTCGCCAGGTATGGCTTTGAGCGAACGGGATGATCCGCGCGAGGTGGTTTTGAAAAAGCGGCTCAATCGGGCGTTGCGCAGATTAAATCCCCAGTTGCCAGAAACAGCAATACAGGATGCCATTGATCAGTTAGTAAGTTACGAGCATCCAAGTTTGATATTTGCCAATAAAGATATTCATAAAATGTTGACTGAAGGAATTGGCGTGGATGTCAAAAATGATGATGGAGAAGTAAAAGGCGAGATAGCAAAGGTGATTGATTTTGAAAATCCGGATAATAATGAATTTATGGCTGTTAATCAGTTTGCCGTACAAGGACCAGAGGTTATCCGTCGGCCTGATATTGTTATTTTTGTCAATGGCATTCCTCTAGCCATGTTTGAAGCGAAAAGTCCGACTAGTCAGCGTGGAACAACGGCTGAAGCGTTCAAGCAAATACAGGATTATAAAAAGGATATTCCCGATATTTTTAAATATAATCAAATAATCGTGATTGGTGATTTAGATGATGTAAAGCACGGTACAATTTCGTCAACTTGGGAGTGGTTTGGCGTTTGGAAAGGTATTGAGAGTGAGGATGAGAAGAATGATGATAAACCAAAGCTTGAAGTATTGGTTAAAGGTATTTTTCAAAAACAGCATCTTTTGGATATTATTGAAAATTTTACTGTCTTTGAAGCGGATAGTGATAAAGATGCGACTACATTTACCAAGAAAATGTGCATGTATCACCAGTACTACGGCGTAAATAAAGCGGTGGTGCAAACAATTAGAGCTACCAAACCACGGGGAAATAAAAAAATTGGCGTTTTTTGGCACACACAAGGTTCGGGCAAGTCGCTTTCAATGGTCTTTTATATCAACAAAATTAAAAATTTATCAACTCTAAAAAGCCCGACCATTGTATTTCTGACAGATAGAAACGATTTAGACGATCAACTATTTAAAGTATTTAAGCGAACCGGTTATACCCAGTTTGCCAAAAAAGCCGAAAGCATTAGTGATTTGAAGGAAAAACTCAAAGCTGCTGGAGCAGAAATTATTTTTACCACCATTCAGAAGTTTGAAACGGAAAGTGAGTTACTATCAGAACGTGAAAATATTATTGTAGTATCTGACGAAGCACATCGTTCACAATACGCAAAGCTGGCTGGTAATGTTAGGCAGGCTATACCTAATGCGTCGTTTATGGGTATTACCGGTACCCCGATCAGTTTGCATAATAGAGATACCCGAATAGTATTTGGTGATTACATTAGCACCTATCAAATTCAGCAAGCCGTACAGGATGAAGCAACAGTGCCAATCTACTATGAGGGTAGGTTGGTGCCATTGCATATTACTAATGAGTTTATTGACGAAGAACTTAATGACGTACTTGGTGAGAAGTACGAAATGGATAAACAGTTACGAGTCCGACTTGAACAAGCTATTGGCGCGAAAGATAGACTCGAACAAATTGCTAAAGACATTTTGGAACATTTTAACAATCGTGGTCTCGAAGGCAAAGGAATGATTGTAACTATGAGTCGCAGAATCGCTGTTCAAATGTACGAAATTTTATCGAAAATGAAAAATGCTCCAGAAATGGCAGTGGTTATTTCTAAGCTTGAAGAATTTAAAGGTAAAATTCAAAAAGAAATGGACAATAAAGAAATAGAAAAGCGATTTAAGAATTTTGATGATTCATTAAAGTTGGTTATCGTCTGTGATATGTGGTTGACCGGCTTTGATGTTCCCTCACTCCATACCATGTATATTGATAAGCCATTAAAGAATCATACGTTGATGCAGGCAATTGCGCGGGTGAATAGAATTTTTCGAGATAAGCCGGGCGGTTTAATTGTTGATTACATTGGCATTGCTGATAACTTGAAAAAAGCACTTAGTATTTATAGTGCTGATATTCGCAAAGAGGCGCTTATACCTTTAAAAGAAGTGATTGATAAAATGATGGAAAAATATGATATTGTGTACTCAATGTTTAATGGAATAGATTTGAGTAATTGGAAAAAACTTGAAAAGGGTAATTTGGCGAGATTATTCCATCAAGCAGTCAATACTGTTATTACTGATAAGCATTCTGGCGTTATTGATGAAGATAAAAAAAGGCGATTTATTGAGGAATCTGCCGCGCTATATAAACTATTCGCGTTGGTTATGCCACACTCAGAAGCACACCATATTCGCGATGAGGTAGAGTTTTTTCAAGCTGTAAAATTACAAATCCGAAAAATGATGGCTGGTCCTAGTAAGCCAGGTCCAGACATCGATATTGAGTCGGCTTTACGGGAATTAATATCAAAGAGTATTGCTGCCGAGGGTGTAATTGATATTTTCAAAATGAAAGAAAAAGGAAAGCCTGACATTTCTATATTCGATGAAAAGTTCTTAGAAGAAGTTAAGAAAGTTAAATTTAAAAACGTAGCAATTGAGGTACTGCGAAAACTACTTAACGATGAAATACGAGTGCGCCTACGTAAAAATGTTATTCGCTATAAGTCTTTAATGGAAATACTTGAGCAGATTATTGAGCAGTACGAGAATAAAATTATTAATTCTGCGCAAGTCATTGAAAATTTAATAGCGTTAGCTAAAGAAATTCGATCTGCTGATAAGAGTACCGAGATTCTTGGTCTTACTGAAGAAGAAGCGGCATTCTATGATGCGATAAAAGAAGGGAAGGGAATAATAATGAAAGATAAGGAATTAAAAGAGCTAGTGCAAACAATAGTTGTAACCATTCGGAGAGATTTAGCAGTTGATTGGACCAATAGTGAAATTATAAAATCTCGTATTCGGGCCAATGTGACGCGGCTACTGATGCAAAAACAATTTCCAGTTGAGAAACGAGAGACGGTTATTCACATGATATTTGAGCAGGCAAAGGCATTGTATTGTGAATTTAATCCAGCTATAATTCAATAGTATTTTCGTGCGGCGCGCCTCGCGAAGCGAGGCAATGAAAAATCTAAAGCTTTTTAAAAAAGAGACTGAAGACGGGGCGGGACGAAATTCCCCCCAGACCCCCCTTCCGCCCCGCCGAATACCTTAAAAATTCTCTTTAAAATATTTTCGCGCAGAGTGTAAAATCTCCTGCCAAAGGCGGTCGGGCGGGCAAAACCGAGGTCGGGGGTTCGCCCAGCCCTGAACGAACCGAGCTTAGCTCGGGGAGTCGCAGGGTTCCTTCCTCCCCTGCCAGAAGTATGGGACGATTCCCTGCCTGCCGCCAGGCAGGCCTCAGCTCCTGCCACAAGAGTTGTGATGAAAAGCCGCCTAAAAAGGGCGGTTTTTATGGTATTTAGTTATCCACACCTAGTACCTTGCATTACAAGGTAGGTTGTGCTAATATAGGGATAATTCATTAATATCCCGAATTTTATGGACGAAAAACAAATTATGGAGCTTGAGAATACCCGGGCTCAAATGCGAAAAGGCATTCTGGAATTCTGCATTTTACTGGTTATTTCTAAGGGTAAAATATATGCTTCGGACATCCTAAAAAAGCTGGAAAAGACCGATCTGATTGTGGTGGAGGGAACTTTGTATCCATTACTTAGCCGGTTGAAAAATGCGGGTTTGCTGGAATACACCTGGGCGGAATCGAAAAGCGGCCCGCCCCGAAAATACTATAAACTGACCAAAAAGGGGAAAGAGGCGGTCAAACAACTGGCAATAACCTGGAACAAGTTTAATAAATCAATCAATTCCTTAATTAACAAAATTGATCAATAATTATGAATAAAACAGTAACCATTGTCTTAAACGGCGTTCTCTTCCACATTGAGGAGGAGGCCTATAACAAGCTTAAAGAATACCTTGATTCAATCAAGCAGTATTACGCCAGCCATAACGGCGACAGCGAGGAAATACTGAAAGACATTGAATCCAGCATTGCCGAAAAATTCTCGGCCAAATTAAAGACTGCCAAACAGGTTGTTTCCATGGCGGATGTGGAAGCGTTGATTAAAGTGATGGGTACGGTGGAGGATTTTGCCGCGCTGGAAGATGATAATATTGGCGAAACAAAAGAAAGTAAAAAAACCGAATCGGAAGGGCCCAATAAACTCTCGCGCCGGCTTTACCGAAACCCTGACGATAAGATTATCGCCGGGGTAGCCTCCGGCATTGCCAGCTATTTCAATATTGATCCCGTTATTGTCCGATTGCTGTTTGTCGCTTCGGTATTTGCGGGTGGAACCGGCATCATTATTTATTTGGTAATGTGGGTGATTGTGCCCATGGCGGAAACCAGCACCCAGAAGCTGGAAATGCAGGGCAAGCCGGTTACTTTAAAAAAAATTGAACAGGCCTCAAGAAAACTGGCGGAAGGGGGCAAAAAGGGGATTGCAGCCACCAAGAAAAAGCTTCCGGCAATACTGTCGTTTTTCGATTCGCTGTTCCGTTGGATCGGCAAATTCTTCCGGAAAGTCGGGCCGATTCTAGCGTCATCCTTAGGCGTGATTCTTGTTTTCAGTTTTGCCCTTACCCTGCTTTCAATGCTTTTTGCCTGGGGCGTGCTGTTTTCTAGTATCGATTCTCACCAAGTATTCTATGGCTATCCGTTCAAAGAGATGATTGGTGCCACAACCTATTACTTGGGCGTTAGCGCCGTTATGGTTATTGCCATTATCCCAGTTGTCTTTCTCCTGCTTGCCAGTATTGCGTTTATGAGGCGGAAAAACGTTTTTTCCAGCGTCATTACCAGTATCCTTTTTGTAGTCTGGATGGTGGCGGTTATAGTAGCCGGCGCCGTATCGGTTGAAGCCGTGCCGCGCATCCAGAATATTGTGGAAGACATTCAGGAGCGTATTGATTCAACCCGTACCTTTGAGGCGGAAGGGTTCACGGCCATTGACGCCGAGGGCAATTACAACATGGAGCTGGTTAAAGGCGACAATTATTCCGTAGAAGCGAAGGGGTTTGACCTTTATTTAGAAGATCTGACTTTGGAGCAGAATGATTCCACTATTATTTTGCGCACCAAGGATTCCGATCGGGATAACTGCTATTTTTGTGAAGAGCCCAAGATAGACATTACCATTATGCTTCCCACCTTGGAAAAAATTCAGGGAAACGAGCTGTATCGGTACAATATTGTCGGATTCGATAATGAGCTTTTGAATGTGGAGGGGATTGACCAATATTTCGATTCTTCCTGGAAACGTCGGCGCTTTGTTACCGTAACCGAAGAGCGCATTGTCCAGCTTGATGATCCGGCGCTTGAGCGCAGTCTCCGTGAAGAACTTAATCAAGCGGAACGGGCCGGTTCCGGAGAACAGTTTGTGAATGAGATAAGCGTTATTTGGGAACAGTTCCCTAAATCCGATTAACCCGGTGTAATATCCACAAACCAAAAATCCCTTATTGGGATTTTTGTGATTTTTTGCTAAAATGTAGTTATTGAGAATTAAGGCAAAACTAATAATGATTTATTAGATATTTTACTAGTTTTAGGTTTTTTAAAATTATTTTATTAATATTTAATTGACAAATGAATACAAAAAAATTCACAATTCTTCATTCCAACGACATGCACGGTGATTTTCTGGCTGAAGTGCAGGGACAGAAAGGAGAATTAATTGGCGGATTAGCCCTTTTATCCGGTTACATCAATAAGGTGCGTCAGAAGGAAGAAAATGTACTTTATGTAATTTCTGGCGACATGGTTCAGGGATCGCTGATTGATTCTGAATACAAGGGCATCTCCACTATGGAGATTATGAATTATCTGGCGCCGGACGTGGTGACTCTGGGAAATCACGAAGTTGATTATGGTTTGCCGCATCTTCTTTTTCTGGAAAAGATGGCCAATTTCCCGATTGTCAACGCGAATTTATATATTAAGAAATATCATCGCCGGCTGATGCGACCCTATATTATTATAAAAAAAGCTGGGTTTGATATTTTGTTTACCGGGATTATTACGGAAAAAATAATGGACTCAATCAATCAGGACAAATTGATTGGCAGTTTTGTTACCTTGAGCGAAGCAAGTAATGAGGTCGGTCGAATCACCGATGCTTACAAAAATGATGACATAGATCTTACGATATTGCTGACGCATATCGGTTACGAATCCGATATTGAGCTGGCCAAGTTGCTCAAGCCGGAATGGGGTGTGGATATGATTATTGGCGGGCATTCGCACACTATTTTAGAAAAGCCGGCCAAGATTAACAATATATTAATAGCACAGGCAGGAGTGGGAACAAACCAAATTGGGCGTTTTGATATTGTGGTTGATGATGACACTAATAGTATTGTGGAATATAAATGGAAGTTGATCCCCATCAATGACCAATTAGCCGAACCGGATAAAGCCCTAACTGGCTACATTGATTCCTATAAGAAAGAGGTTGACCGGAAATACCAGACTTTGGTCTGTAAGTTTTCGAAGAAGCTCACCCATCCCCAACGGGAGATTGAAACCTCGCTTGGAAATTTGATTGCTGACACCTTTGCCGAAATAGCTGAATGTGACGCAATGCTGGTCGGGGCCGGATCAATCCGAGTAAAAGAGATGGGACCAATGGTTACGCTGGGCGATTTAATGGCCTGTTTTCCTTATGACGACAGTCTGAACCGTTTCACCATCAAAGGCAGTCAACTAAAAAAGATATTCAATCACATTATGAGGTTAGCTAACAGAGATGGAGAAGGGGAATGTTATCAGGTGAATTCCGGCGTTAAAGCGGTTTACAATGACAGCAAAAGTGAATTAGAATCTTTAGCTGTAAAAGGCCAACTGGTTGAGGATAGCAAGGATTATACTGTTTGTCTTCAGGGCTATCATGTGAACAGCGGCGCTGACTATCTTAATATCAGCGAAAAAGAATTGAGGGAATCAGGAAAGTCAAAAGTGGTTTCTACTTCGGCCCAGTCAGTGCTGGAAGAATATTTAAAAAACCATCAGAATATTAGCAAGGAACTAGAAGGACGGCTGGTTTATAAAAAATAATCAAGGTCGATTATTTTATATTTTCCATTTGCCTAATCCCCCTAGTTAGAAAAGCCGCTTTAGGCGGTTTTTTTTGTTTAACTGATTGACGGAAATTATCTGTTGCTGTAATATACAAACATGGGCTTTCTCGAAAAGGGGGCTTTTGTGTTTATACATAGAAATTCACCAAAAAGAATATATTTGGATGGTGCGGTATACTTCGTTACTTTTCGAACAAGCTGCGGTTTTTCGTATTTTCACGAGGAGATATTTTGCGATATTTTCATGGAAAATTTGAAGCTATGTAAAAGACTGAAGGAGTTTAAATTATATGCGTACGATTTGCTTTATGAGCATACGCATTTGTTACTGCGGCCAGGCGAGAGATACGATATATCGAAAATAATGAAATCGTTGAAGGAGAATGTATCTTGCGATATAAACAGGGTGATGGGTACCAACGTAAGCGAAACGCTGGCGTTTCGCTTACGTGAGATTGGTGTGAAAAAACGGCTTGATTACGGCAAATACTGCAAAAGATATTTGGAAGAGTACGGAAAAGGATATCCGGAATTCCCGCCATTCCGTTGGTTGCGCTCTTTTCACGAACATGTTATTCGCAACGAAAAAGATTTCCGAAACCATTTGCGGTATGTTATGTACAATCATTTGAAACACGGACTGCCAGAGGATTGGAAATATACAAGTTTGAATAACGGTTTGTAAAATAAAAAAGGCGGAACAGGATTGTCCGCCTGATTAAAAACTGGAAAATGAGCGTTAGTTGTTATTCTTTTTTTCGGAAAGAACGGTAAGAGCAGTTTCCACGATTGCTTGATTATCCGGATAGTTCTCCTGGAGCATTGCCAAAAGATTATTGCCATTTCGGTAGGAACCGTCTCGAACATGGGTGTGGCGGTGTTTGGCGGCATCAACAAAGTCGCAGATAGAAACAATGGTGGCAATTTCCCTTCCTTTTTGGATGATGGAAGAATCCCATTCTTTTGGGAAATCGGAAGTCACAGCACCGTTTTCCGATTGATAACAAGGGTGATGCAAACCGGCGCACAGGGCGATTAGAGGATCGAACTTTTTCCAAACTATGAAGCCGAACCGGGCATGCTCTTTGAGTATTTCGTATTCTTCGGGGGTGATTTCTCTTTCCTCAAAAAGGCAGCCCGGAAAGAACAATTTGCCGGTGTCGTGGAACAAACCTCCTAAAAAAGCCGCTTTTTTGTCTTTTTCCATCCTGCTTGCCACTGCTTCGGCAAATAAAGCGATCCGCAAAGAATGAGTTTTGACGGGACTGTGATTGATTCCCATCAGTGACAAGTAAAACTCAACAAGATAGGCCAGGCTCGCTGGCAGCTGAAAACTCCTGATTTTATTCAGGATCAAAGTCTCTAGTTCAAAATCAGATTCCATATTCTCCCTCCTTTTGGGAAATTTTCAAGTTACATTATCCTGACATTTTAGACCAAATCCAATATTTGTCAATAGTCTTGAAAACGGAGTTAGTTTTTTAAAATAGCGACTCAAAAAGATGATTTTCCGGATAAAAAGGCTTGTTTTTGTTTAAAGCAATAATATTTTTTGTTTCTGGTATAATAGAAGTGATGAAAAAAGCCACTCTTTATGAAAAATTGAAAAACAAGCGGGTAAAATGCCTAGCTTGTGCTCATTACTGCCAGATTATGCCCGGCCGAACCGGCATTTGTGGTGTAAGGCTAAACAAAGACGGTGAGCTTTATCTTTTGGTATATGGAAAGGCTGCTGCAGTAAATGTGGACCCAATCGAAAAAAAACCTCTATTCCATTTTCTTCCCGGAACCGAGATTTTTTCCATCGGCACAGTAGGATGCAATTTTGGCTGTGATTTTTGTCAGAATTGGGATTTATCTCAAAGCTCCAAAATAGTTCAACAAAAAATAAAGGATCCTAAAGAAAAAATTTTGAAATTAGGAAAGCTGGTGGAATATGGTCAAGACTTGCCCCCTGAAAAAATTGTGAAATACTGTTTAGAACGTAAAATTCCCTCCCTTGCCTATACCTACAATGAGCCAGTAATCTTTTTTGAATATATTTATGATACGGCCAAGCTGGCACACGCCCAGGGGATTAAGAATGTATTTGTTTCCAACGGCTATGAGTCACAAGAGGCCATGCAAGAAATCCATCCTTACCTTGATGCGATAAATATTGATTTAAAGTCTTTCAGTGAAAGGTTTTATCAAAAAACCTGCAAGGCCCATTTGGAGCCGGTTTTAAAAAATATCAAAAGAGCATACGAAATGAAAATCTGGCTGGAAGTAACAACTTTAGTTGTTCCCGGAGAAAATGATTCTAATAAAGAACTGGAATCAATTGCCAAATTCATTGCTGGGGTGAGTAAAGGAATTCCTTGGCACGTTACCGCTTTTCATCCGGAATATAAAATGAATGATAAACCGGCCACTCCTGCCGAATCATTACAGAAGGCTTACAAAATCGGTAAAAAAGCGGGACTGAAATATATTTATACCGGCAATGTATTTGATCTGGAGCATCAAAGCACCTACTGTCCAAAATGCGGACAGTTATTAATTGGTCGGGACTGGCATACGATTACTGAGTCTAATATTGTTAATAGCAAATGTCCTAAGTGCGGAATGAAAATAGAGGGGGTGTGGAACTAACCCCTACTAGCTCCCCCTTGGTAAGGCGAAGTAAGAGGGGGTCGGAATAATCGATTCATTATCCAAAATGAAAGAGTATACCACCGAAGAACAAAAGTTCTTACTAAAACTGGCTCGTCAGTCCATAGAACACGCCTTTAATAATGGAGGAAAATTACAGTTATCCGATGCTGATATTCCTTCTGAAAAGCTGAAAGAGAAACGAGCCGCTTTTGTTACTTTGACTCAAGAAGGCAATTTAAGGGGCTGTATCGGCAGTTTAGAGCCGGAACTACCTCTATATCAGGAAATAATTGCTAGAGCGTTTTCTGCTGCTTTTCAGGACCCCCGCTTTTTGCCGCTAAATCCAGAAGAATTACCTAAAACCAAAATCAGCATTTCCGTTTTAACTGTTCCTAAACCTTTAGAATTTCAAGACTATCAGGAATTGTTAAATAAGCTTACTCCAGAAAAAGACGGAGTTATCCTGAAAAAAGGTTTAAGAAGCGCTACCTACCTGCCGAAAGTCTGGGAGGAGCTACCGAATAAAGAGCAGTTTCTTTCCAGCCTGTGTCAAAAAGCGGGCTTAGAATCTGATGCCTGGAAGGGCAATATAGAAGTATTAACCTATCAAACAATTGATTTTTCAGAAATAGAGGCTTGACAGAAAATAGATTTAGTGATAGTATTACCGGTAAATCAAAAATAGAAATCCAAATAAAAGAAGGGAGCCAATTATGGATTGGCTTAGTGTCTTGGAGTTCTTTGGACGTTACGTTCTGCCGCCGGTCATTATCATCATTCTGGCGACAACAAGGGTGATGCGGGTACGCTACTCCTTAATGCTGTGGGGAGCCATTGTGGTAGTGGATAATCTGTCCGCTATACTAATACCTCACACTGGTCAGTGGTGGCCGCCAACCTTCACTTTAGTTACTGTTTTCCTCGGTCATGCTTTGGAGGTGACAGTAATCATTTGTTTCTTTCTCTTTGTGATTAGGCGATCAAAGAGAAGGAGGTGGAAAGATATGTTTTCCGGCTGCCAAGCGAAGAAGGATCTTTGCCATTCTTAGAAAGAGAATTCACCTTTCGTTCGTTTGTTACTACCCTCGTCACTGGTTGATGGGGGTATTTTTTATCCCTAGTTGACTAAATACCAAAAAGTGCCTAAAATAGAAGAAATATTGATTAAATAGAAAATTATAGTGCTGGACTGTGCGATGGACATTTTCCGATCAGAAATCAAAACCTACAAAAAGAAGGTTGAGCAGCGGCTCAAGATTTTTTTAGATAAGGAAAAGAAACAAGCGCGGAAAATATCTCCCTTTTTGGCGGAATGCCTGGAACGGCTGGAGGAATTTACCTTAAGAAGTTCCAGTAAAAGGATTCGGGCTTTTCTGGTAAAGGTTGGCTATGAGGCGGTTAAAGGAAAAATCCCGTCCGCGCTGATTGATGTTTCCGTGGCCATAGAGCTCATTCATAGCTATCTTTTAATCCATGACGATGTTATTGACCAGGATGAGTGGAGAAGAAAGGGAATAACCGTCCACAAATATTTTGAACGTTATCATCAAAAAAAACTGAAGAAAGGAAATTCAGAACATTTTGGTATTTCCATGGCAATTTTGACGGGGAATATCGGATGCTATCTAGCAAATTCGCTTATTTCTCAATCTAAGCTCCCTTCCGTTCAAAAAGCGCAGGCCATTGACCGGGTTAGTAGACTTCTAGTGGAAACTAATTACGGAGAAGCACTGGATGTTTATCACGAGATGAAAAGCTCTCCTTCTGACAAAAGGGATATTCTGCTTATTCATCGATACAAGACCTCAAAATACTCGTTTGAAGCCCCCTTGCATCTGGGGGCGATTCTGGCTGGAGCAAGGCAGAAACAGCTGGCCGTTCTTACTCGCTATGCCATCCCGGCCGGATTGGCATTTCAGATCAGCGATGATATTCTGGGGGTATTTGGCAGTCAAGAAGAAATAGGCAAGCCGGTGGACTCGGACATAAAAGAAGGAAAGCAAACCCTTCTGTATTTTAAGGCTTTAGAGAACCTTAGGGGTAAAAACAAAATCTGGCTAACTAAACAGTACGGCCGGAAAGACTTAAATGAACGCCAGATTGCCAGAATAGGTCAATTATTCATTGATTCCGGCTCCTTGGAATATTCCCGAAAATTGGTGAATCAATATTTAATCAAAGCTCGTAATTCGCTCCAAGGCTCTAGACAAATTAGGCCGAAAAGTGTTAGTATATTATTATTGTTAACTAATTATCTAGGATCTCGAAAGAGATAATTTATTATTATAATGAAAAGAGAAATAATACCTAAACATATTGCTATTATCCCTGATGGGAATCGAAGATGGGCTAAATCAAGACATTTGCCCATGTTTTTTGGCCATAAAAAGGGCGTTGAGGTAATGGAGAATATTTGTTATGCCGCGTTGGATCGAGGAGTGAAAGTGCTTACTTTTTGGGCCTTTTCAACGGAAAACTGGAAACGTACGGCAAAAGAGGTGAATTACCTGATAAAACTATTTGTAGAAGTCTTTAGAAATCGTCTGAATAAGTTCCATAAAGAAAATGTTAAATTAGTGGTTTCGGGAAAGATTGAGGAATTCCCAAAAGAACTTCAAGAAGAAATAAAAAAAGCAGTGGAGAAAACAAAAAGAAACACCAGAGGAATTGTTCACTTTTGTCTGAATTATGGCGGTCGAACCGAAATTGTCGATGTGGTTAAGAAACTTTTAAAGAAAAGAATTTCTCCAAATAAGGTTAACCAAAAGATGATTAGTGATAATCTTTATACACCAGGATTACCAGAGCCAGATTTAGTAATAAGAACTTCGGGTGAACAAAGACTTTCCGGATTCTTGACTTGGCAGTCGGTATATAGCGAACTGCTTTTTGTAGCTAAGCATTGGCCGGCCTTTACCGAAAAAGATCTTAATTTAGCAATCGAGGAATTCAGCAGACGCAATCGAAGATTCGGAGGAAATTAAGTTTACGGATTAGCGATTATTGACATTTCCAAATAAAATGTTAAACTCGCGGTAGAGTTATTCACCCCGTTAGAAAGAGCAACTAGTTCCACTTAAAATATTATTTCTAGCGAGGTACATTAAGAGATGAATTTCTGATAGGGTTATAGCCCCACCCTTTCTAACGGGGTTCAGCAGCAATGGAAATTATTAAAGAAGAAGATCAGCCTCCAGGAAACCTAAATAAAAAATGGATACAAGACCAATTTTTAGATTGGTTTTTTTATACTAAACAGGAATTAACAAAGAAATGACATTAATAGGCAAAACCAACGGCACTTCTGACAAAACTATTTTACTGGTTAATACTGGCCCGGCCAAGAAAAGATTTGTTATCCAGAAATTAAAAAAGATGGGCGTCCGTCTAGTAGTTTTAAATAAAGAAAAAAATTGGGCCCAACCCTACGTTGATTATTGGATTCTTGCTGATAATACTAACCATAATGAATCAGTACAATCGGTTAAAGAGTTTATGTCTAATAATCCGAAAATTAAAATTGATGGGGCGCTGACTTTTTGGGAAGATGATGTTTTATTAACTTCTAAAATAGTAGATAAGTTCAATTTTGTCGGCATTCCGTTTAATATTGCTAAAAAAGCCAGAAATAAATTTTACTTTAGAGATTTCTGTTCTAAAAACAATCTACCAGTTCCCCAGTACAAAATGGTACAAAGGGTGGAAGATTTAAAAGAAATAGAAGAAAGCTTCAACTTTCCCGTGGTGATTAAACCAGTTTATGGTTCCTCAAGCGCTTTTGTCATTAAAGTGGAAAAGCAAGAAGATTTACTGGAAATGTTTCAGTATGTGAAGAGTAATATCTCTACTAACATTGAATCCGCTCTTTCGGATGGTTTAGATATCTTAGTTGAAGAATTTATTGATGGTGATGAAGTAGATATTGATATCTTGCTCCAGAACGGCAAAGTTAAATTTTTTTCCATATCCGATAATTTTAATAAGAGTAAAGGAATTTTTTTTGTTGATAACGGACAGGCTATCCCTTCTAGTCTCCCCGGGCAATATCAAGAGGAACTATTAGAGATGGCTGAAATCATTTTAGAGAAACTGGGAATTCAGAATGGCTGTATTCATTTTGAGGCTAAATATTCCAAAAAAGGAATTTATCCCATAGAAACCAACATCCGAATGGGAGGAGATTATGTTTATTCCTATACCAGAAGCGCTTGGGGAGTAGACTTAGTTGAATATGTCGTGAAAATCGCTACTGGTGAATATTTCTCTAGAATTAAAAAACCATCCCTTCCTAAAAAATATATTATTGGATGGGATCTTCACCCTAATGATTCTGGAATTATGGTTGAGCTGGATGCTCCCGAAGATATTAAAAAAAACTGGTTTATTGAAGAGATGCAGATCTATAAGAAAATTGGAGATCCGATTTTCGTTCCGCCGGAAGGATTTGAGCATTTAGGATGGATAACCGTCACTGGTGAAAACGTGCTGGATGCTCAAGATAATCTAGAGGCGGCCCTACGACTTGTTTCTTACAAGGTAGTTAAATTTGATGCTGATTCTTCGCTGGGAAAAACAGCAAGAAAAAACCGATTTTCGCCCGCCGTATTAAATAAGAATTTACTGATTAGAAACGCTAAGATCAAAGCAATTAAAGGGACTGATTTAACCAATATCCGAAAACTTCGGATTGGTCTTTTGGGCAATGTTTCTGCCAATAGCGATGATCCGATTGAACTAAGATTATCCCAAACTATAAGAGAAGTAGAAGCGGCCCTTAAGGGAAGAGGATACGAAGTGACTGTACTTGATCTAAATGATTTTATTCAGACAATCGATAAATTAAAGAAAGGTGATATTGATTTAGTATTTAACTTGGGAGGTCGACTATACAATAATGGTGCTTTCCGGCCACATATTGCAGCTTTGCTAGATTCCTTACAGATTCCTTATACCGGACCAGATGCCTTTACCCAGTTTTTAGCTTTAGATAAAATCCGGTTTAAAAAATTATTAGCTTATCACCAAATTCCGACTCCCGACTGGGATTATTTCTATGATCTTGGTGATGAATTAGAAAAACAGTTGGAATATCCTTTGATTGTAAAGCCGGCTAACGCGAATAACTCAAAAGGAATAACCGATCAATCAGTGGTTACTAATAAAATAAAACTAGATGAGGAAAAAGAAAAGATTATTCAAAAAATGGGCAAGGCCGCAGTCGTAGAAGAATACATTGAAGGGGATGAGTATGAAGTATATATTTTAGGCAATAATGAAAGCAATTTGCAGGTTTTGCCACTCCACCGCTCTATTTTCCGTAGTACTCTCAAAAAACAATGGAATATTTATACTTTTGATACTAAGTGGAATGAAAAAACAGCTAAAGCAAGAATTATTCATCAACTGCCACCCAAAAATATAAGCAAAAAATTAGAATCTTTAATCACTGAAATTGCGCTTGATACTTACACCATTTTTAAGTGTCGGGATTATGGCAAGGTGGAGATAAAGGTTGATCAAGATAATAATCCTTACGTTATTGAATTAAACCCTTCTCCTTGGCTTTGTTCTGTGAAAGAAGGTGGAATTGTGAATGCCGCTCAACTAATGGGCATTGACTTTAGTACTCTGTTGGAGCAAATTATCCAAATGGCGATTGAGCGCTACGCCAAAATAATTAAGGATTAATCGGAATGTCTTTTCGGCCTAATAAAAAAATTATTCATATTAAAACTGAAAAATTAAAAAATGGTTTTGCCGTTGCTGCTTTCGGGAAAAAATATAAAATGGAATATCCCGAAAAGATTTGGCAAAACGTTCCAATAAGCATCAGAAAAGTACTGACCGAAAATATTACTTTTGCCTCTACTCATTTTTTACCCCTAATGCTTCATTCGGAAAAGCTAATCTATGATGATATGGCCCAGCCTATTTTGGAAACAATTTTTTACAAAAATCAGCTGCTGGATTTGTTAGATTGCGAGCGCTGTGACAATTTAGCCCACTTGTCTTTAATAAAAAAGTTTTACAACCTAGAAAATGAATTCAAAAAAGGAGAAGGCACTTGGCCAGAAAAATCAGAAGTTTGTTCCTTCACTCCTAAAAAGAAGGTAGCGATTGTCCCGTTCACTTTCGGAAAAGAAAGCCTTTTAACTTTCGCGCTTTGCCGGGAAGTGGGAATCGAGCCAATTCTAGTTTATTGCCAAGAACCAGCTCAGCCCTATGAAGGCGAGTATAAATTAAAAAAGTTAAAAGAATTCGAGAAAAAGTTTAAGGTTAAAACCCATTTTATTAAATATGAGCCGGGGATTTTTCGGCACGGAAAGGAATTTGGATTAAACAACAATACAATGATTGGGTGGGGAGCACAGACCACCCTACTGGCCCTACAGATGATTCCCTTTGTTTACCATTACCGGGCGCGCTATGTCTTGTTCGGCAACGAATTCTCCAATAACTACTATGAATGGAAAGACGGGTGGAAAGTGTATTCCTGCGGCGGATATGATCAAAACAGTGCTTGGACGCCCCAGCAGAGCACCATTATCAGATTATTGACCGGGGGAAAGTGCCACGTAAACAGCTCCCTGGAGCCGCTGGAGGAAATAAACGTATTTTATATTCTTCACCATAAATACCCGGAACTGGGAAAATTCCAGTTCTCCTGTGGCGGGGAAGCTCATCTAAAAAAAGATTCTGCCTGGTGCCATACCTGCTATAAGTGCACTCGAATGTTCTTATTTGCATCAAGCTTAGGAGTCGATCCTAAAACAATTGGGTTTAAAGAAGATTTGCTTCAAAAACCTAATTTATTTCCGCACTATTTTGGAGATGTTAAAAAAAGCGGATCAAACGATGAATTGGATTTTAGCTTCTTGATTCTGCAAAAAAAGGGGATAAAACATGCCTATTCCGAACAATTTGTTAATAAAAAGCTGAAAAACACTAAACCGTGGCAGTGGTACAAGAATCATTACACTAATTTAAATCCTGCTAAAAATCTTCCTCCGGAATACGAAAATAAGTTTTTAGAAATATTCAAAAAAGAACTAAAGAATTTTGCCGCTATCCTGCCTAGGTAAGATAGGGTAAAGTCCGATTATTCGGACCTAAAATGTTTAATTATCAGCTTAAATAAAAGGTTTTCCTGATCTTTAAAACTTAATTTTCTCTGGTTGTATCTCCAGACGTATTCTCCTAGGTAGATTGGTAA
>Ga0210017_1000448_pt1 | contig 34653 bp, 31 predicted proteins | sample CryGeyCG2014_020_FD_183966 | JGI IMG/M metagenome (GOLD analysis project Ga0210017, IMG submission 183966) | Groundwater microbial communities from aquifer - Crystal Geyser CG08_land_8/20/14_0.20 (SPAdes) (version 2) | ecosystem: Environmental > Aquatic > Deep subsurface > Groundwater | place... | reverse complement strand
GGAACAGTCTTGAACTATGATTAAAATGATTGAATGAAAACTATGATTAAGAGAGTGTGTGATATAAAAATCATAGTCAATCCTATCATCAGAAAAATCATAGTGCAGACAGAATGGGGAACAGTCCGAACTATGATTAAAATGATTGAATGAAGACTATGATTACGAGAGTGTGTGATATTAAAATCATAGTCAATCCCATAATCAGAAAAATCATAGTTAATATTTGTGTTTATTCGTGGTTAAGATTCCTCGATATATCGAAACCTGGTTTTGTCTGACTTCAACTTGGGTAGTGCGCTCGCCGGGAATCGAACCCGGATAACCAGCTCCGGAGGCTGGCGCCTTATCCGTTAGACCACGAGCGCAAAAAGCGACTAAATATAAATCATCGCAGGGAATATCCCAAAAGGTGAATCTTCATTTCAAATTTCGGTTTGTCTCTTGTTTCAATTCGATTAAATTCTACCGGTTTTATTGAAAAGGGAGAAATCGAATATGAAGCGAAGAGAATTCTTTGAAACGGTCGGATTGGCGGCGGTTGGAACGAGCGTTCTGGCAGGTCTGCCGTCCATTTCATTCGGCAATACGAAACTCAAGACGGGGAGAGGCATGAAACTTAGTTACGAAATCAAGCGAATCAACCTGACGCATACGTGGACAATTTCGCGTAATTCCAGCGATTATAAGGACAATGTTTTCGTCTATTTAGAAAAAGACGGAATTACCGGCATCGGCGAGGCCGGTCCGAATATCCGTTACGACGAGACGCCGGAATCCACTGTCGCAACGATTGAAAAAGCGATTCCGCTCTTCGCAAATGCCGATCCGTTCGAGTACGTTCAACTCGGATATGACATCAAAGAATTGGTTCCGGGACAAACCGCCGCCAAAGCCGCGCTCGATATTGCACTGATGGACTGGGTAGGGAAGGCGCTGAATGTTCCGCTGTATCGGCTCTGGGGGCTCGATCCGACAAAATCGCCATACACGTCTTTTACGATAGGCATCGACACGATCGAAGTCGTCAAACAAAAAACACGGGAAGCCGCACCGTATAAAATTCTCAAGGTTAAAGTCGGAAAAGAGGGCGACGAAGAACTCATCAAGGCTGTTCGTTCCGTTACAAATACGACCATCCGTGTTGACGCCAACGAAGGATGGACGGACAAAGAAGTTGCGATCAAGAAAATCGAGTGGTTGGTGAAAAACGGCGTTGAATTCATCGAACAACCGTTGCCGGCGAAAATGATGGAAGAGACGCGCTGGTTGCGCGATAGAGTCGAAGTTCCGATTATTGCCGACGAAGCGGTGAAGACCACGTCTGACATTCCCCAACTCGCGGAAGCTTATGACGGCATCAATATCAAGATCATGAAAGCGGGCGGCTTGCAGGAAGCGCTCAGAATGATATGGCTCGCAAAATCCTTAAATATGAAAATCATGATCGGTTGCATGATCGAGTCGTCTGTCGGAATTTCCGCGGCGGCTCAACTCTGCTCGCTGATCGATTACGCCGATCTGGACGGCAACCTGCTGATTTCCAACGATCCTTTCAAAGGAACCGACGTTGTTGACGGAAAAATTGTGCTCAACGATCGTCCGGGACATGGAGCCATCGTCAGATAAAGAATCGTCCGGGAATACCTATCAGACAGTCAAAGCGTCGTCAAATGACGAATATTTCCGAATTTCATCAATCGCTGATGAATTGGTTCGATGCGAATAAACGCGATCTTCCGTGGAGAAGGACGCGCGATCCGTACCGGATTTGGGTTTCCGAAGCGATGCTTCAACAGACGCAGGTCAATTCGGTCATTCCGTATTACGAACGGTTTCTGGAAACTTTTCCGAACATTTCATCACTTGCCGCATCGTCGCTAGAATCCGTTTTGAAACTGTGGGAGGGACTCGGCTATTATGGTCGGGCGCGGAATCTGCATCGCGCGGCTCGAATTGTCGCCGAACAATTTCAGTGCGAAATTCCTCATCAATACGATGCGTTTCGGAAATTGCCCGGCGTCGGAGATTATATCGCCGCCGCAGTGACGAGCATTGCTTATCAATTTCCGGTTCCGGTTATTGATGGAAATGTGAAGCGCGTTCTGTCCCGTTTGTTTGAATTGGTTCAACCGGTGAACGATGCACGGACAAAGAAAGTATTTCAAGATGCGGCGCTTATAATCTTTGATGCGAGTCAGCCCGGCAAATTCAACGAATCGATGATGGAACTCGGTGCATTGATCTGTCGTCCGAATCAGCCGGACTGCGTTCACTGTCCGGTTTCCGAACATTGTCAGGCGCATCTCGATGAAAAGGCGGACGAATTCCCCAAGAAAACGCACAAACCGGCGATCCCGGAATATCACGTTGTCGTTGGTGTCATTTATCGTGATGACAAAGTTTTGATCACCTTACGTAAACCCGAAGGATTGCTTGGCGGTTTGTGGGAATTTCCCGGCGGAAAAGTGCAGGCAGGAGAGACGAAAGAAAATGCCTGTTTGCGTGAAGTCCGCGAAGAAACCGGACTGACTGTCGATGTTATTTCATTTTTCAAAACGGTCAAACATGCGTACACACATTTTAAAATTTCGATGGACGTTTTTCTCTGTCGTTATACTTCAGGTAATATCCAGTTGAACTCCGCCGTGGATTTCAGATGGGTCCGAATTTCGGAACTTGACGATTTTCCCTTTCCCGGTTCGAATCATAAGTTCATGCACGATCTACCGGCTCAATTAGATAATTGTCTGTAAAATCAAAAAGCCGACTTGCGTCGGCTTCCTGATTGAGGTTTTTTGGATTGGATTATTTCACGTTGATTTCGACTCGTTTTGCGAGTGATTCTTTCAACTTTGGAATTGTGACGATGAGAACGCCGTGCTTGAATTCCGCTGAGATATGCTCCTGATCGGCTGAATCGGGAAGTCTGAACGATCTCTCGAATTTGCCGAACATGCGTTCGTTGAGACGATAATTTTTCTCATTGATCTTTTTCTCCTGAGTCTTTTCTCCGGAAATGCTCAACATGTTTTCATGTACGTTGACTTTGACGTCTTCTTTTTTCGATCCGGGTAACTCGGCAGTCAGGACGAATTCCTTCTCATTTTCCTCGATGTCAACCGCAGGCGAGACGGCAGTGAGACCTGTTTCCTCAGCGCCGGTGTTGAAAAATGTGTCAAACATCTTGTCGAATTCATTCCGAAAATTCACCAAAGAACCTCTGGGTGTCCATTTTACGATTGCCATGATACTACCTCCTAATTTTACTGGTTATTTCACGTTTATTTCGATCTGTTTCGGCAGGGCGGCATCTTTTTTTGGAATCACGATATTCAAGATTCCGTCTTTGAAATCTGCTTGAATTGCCGATTGGTCTGTTCGTTCGGGAAGTCGGAATGTTCTTTGGAATGTCCCGTAAATTCGTTCCGAACGATGGATGTTTTTCTCATCGATTTCCTTTTCGTGCTTTTTCTCGCCGGAAACCGATAGAACGTTGTCCTCGACCTGAATGCGAACATCTTCTTTCTTCACGCCGGGTAATTCAACGGCAATATGGAAATCTTTTTCCAATTCCACGACGTCAACATTCGGCGTCATCGAGCAGAAAGAAGCGTCGGAATTCGCATAGAGAGTTTTCAAGAAACTGTCGAAATCATCTTCGACATTCAGCAAGTTTTGTCTGGGAATCCATTTAGTTATTGTCATGGTTTTATCTCCTTTTTTTGTTGATTCATTTTTCAAAAACCGATTATGATTTAAACAACCGCTGTGCCGGATCGGTTGGAAATTCAACTTGACAGACACGAATGAAAAGAAGTCAGGGCATTTAGGTCACATTGACAGTCTTCAGCGATTTTGGCAAAAAACACGAAAACTTTACCGGCGATTCTGTCCGTTTAATTCCTTTATATTCGTTAAAAGCGCGGGGGAATCTTGACAATCTATGCCATGTTCGGTAAATTCACCACCGGTTTAATTGAAAGTCGTTCAGTGGATAAAGTAACATTAAAGAATATGGTGTTTTATGGTTATCACGGCGTTGCCGAGCAGGAAAAAATACTCGGCGGCAAGTTTGAGGTCGATCTCGAATTAGAATTCGATATGACTACCGCCATGCGAACAGATCGTCTGAAAGATACGATCAACTATGAAGAACTTTACCGTATTGTTGCCGAAGTTGTAACCAAATCCAAGTGTTTGCTGATCGAAACGCTGTCCGGGAATATTCTTCAGGCGGTGTTTCAGCATTTTCATCCCGAATCAGCTTGCATTCGGGTGAGAAAACCGAATGCGCCGATCAAAGGCGTTCTCGATAATGTAGAAGTGGAAATACGCCGCACACGCAAAGAAATGGCGGCGGCGGCTTGAAATATCAACCTGTATTTCTCAGCCTCGGCTCCAACATCGGCGATCGTCGGGCAAACCTCCAATCTGCGCTCAAACGAATTGATGAATCGCCGTCAATGTCCGTCCGGCATGTTTCGTCACTTTTTGAAACGACACCATTGTATAATCCCGATCAGGATAATTTTTATAACATGGTCGCTGAAGTCGAAACCGATCTTCAACCAACCGAACTGATTAAAACTTTAAAACAGATTGAAACCGACAGCGGGAGAAATCTGAGTGCGAAACGCTACAGCCCGCGCGAAATTGACATCGACATCGTTTTTTTTGGTAATGTCATTTTAGAATCGGAAAAACTGACAATACCGCATCGTTTATTATACGAACGCAGTTTTGTACTCATGCCACTGAGCGAATTAAACGATCGGTTCGTCGATCCGGCGACGGGAAAAGATATCCGGCAATTGTTGTCCGAATGCCCGGATCGAACGTCGATCCAAAAAATAGGAACCATAAACATTCCCAAATCCGAATACTTAACAGAGGCTTGAAATTTCCATGAATGATTTGAGTTATATCGCTATCGAAGGCGTCATTGGCGTCGGGAAAACAAGTTTTGCCAGACTTTTATCCGAACGGTTGACAACGCAATTGGTTCTCGAACGGTTCGAAGAAAACCCGTTTCTGGAGGAATTTTACAAGGAACCGGCTCGTTTTGCCTTCCAGACGCAACTTTTCTTTCTCCTCAGCCGGTACAAGCAACAACAGGAACTCAAACAAATCGATCTGTTCCATAACCTGCTTGTCAGCGATTATATGTTTGTCAAAGACAGGCTATTCGCGCATCTGACTCTTGAAGAAAAGGAACTCCAACTCTATCATCACATCGCCAATCTGCTTGAAAAAGAGATTCCGAAACCCGATTTGGTCATTTTTCTGCAGGCGAGCACCGACCATCTGATGTCCAATATCCGGAAGCGGGGAAGATCGTATGAAAAAGATATGTCGCGCGAGTATATTGAATCGCTGAACCAGATTTACAACGAATTTTTTTATCGGTATAAAGAGAGTCCGCTGATTATCATCAATACCAACGAGATCGATTTCGTAAATAATGAAGACGATCTTCACGAACTTCTTCAGGTCATCGTTAAACCGATCACCGGCACAATTTATTATAATCCCCGAAGAGAGGTGTTGTAAATGGGACAGGCGATATTAGCGCTGATAATTATTTATTTGGTATGGAAACTGATCAAACCGGTGATTTACAGATTAGAGGAAAAACGCGAAGCGTCTTCCTCGAAGAAATCCAACGTGTCCCGAAGTTTCGGGATGAATCCAAAAGACATTCAGGACGCCGAGTTCAAAGACATCGACACGAAAGATAAAACCGACAACTCAAATTAACGACCGATTATGAAACGTTACTATCTGCTCTTGATTCTTTTGATCTTTTATTTTTTGGAAGCCTGCGGTCCGAAACACCCGAAAGTTTCCGCATCGGACTGGAAAAAAATCATTCTGGAACATAAGGCTTTATACCCCGAAATGCAGATTCAGGATGTTTATAAACTCGTCTATCAAAGCATGTTCGGTCCCGGACACATGGGAACGGATAAAAACAAGATCGCAAAATGGCTCAATGAGGAGTTGGACACCATCGTCGCCGATTCGACCGTTGACCTGATCGAAGACATTTCTCCGACTGGAACCTATTTCCGGATCAATCTCAGGAGATTTAAATACGAAAGTGGGAAGCCAGAATTGCTGTGTCAGGCGATTGCACAGTCGGCCGCTGAAGCGGAAAGCGATACCACTGAATTCATAGCTAACTGGCAAACGATCGTCGAACTAATCGAATCGCAGGAAGTATTTTTCGATCAGGATCAGACAGCCAGATTCACAGAATCCATGACTCGCGCCGGTTATCCGATTGTTCATCATTCGGATATTTATTCGCACAAATACACGCCTTCTTACCGGGTCGTTGCCCGGAAATACTGGAACAAAATCGCACCCGAGGTTTTTCAGTAAGGAAATTCGATGGCAACGCTCGTTCTGATAACCTTTTTACTCGGCGCGGAACTCGGTTATATCCAAATCCACTTCCGTAAGCGCGAACTGAAATCGAGACTTCTTTATTTGTTACTTTACGGCGTTTTATCGGCGGTTCTGATTGGTTTTTTCTGTCAACGCGTTCAAATTATCGATGGAATGGGATTCTATCTCATAATACTAACCACCGGAACGACGATCGGTATATTCATTTTATTGGAACGGCTGGTCATGCGATTCTGGTGGTTATCGATCGCTCTGGCGCCGGTTATCGGAACAATCAACTATTTATTCATGCTGAATAATACAGTGCGTACTTCACCGATTGTGTTTTTACTGAGTTTTACTTTGTGTTTCGGGCATTTCCTGATCGGATTATACCTGAAATATTTCACGGGAGAATATCTTTGAAAACTGCGCTGATCACCGGGATCGGCGGTTTTCTGGGCGGACATTTAGCGACAATCGCGGCAAATCGTTTTCGTATAGTCGGATTATATCACACTTTTCCCGTTGAAATTCCCAATATCCGAACGCTTTACGGCTCGCTGACGGATCGAACCGCTCTTCTCAAAATTCTCAATAAAATTCAACCGGATGCAATTATTCACAACGCCGCTATGGCGAATCCGGATGACTGCGAAGCAAATCCGTCGGAAGCAGAAGCGGTCAATGTCGGTTCGTCGGAATTTCTTGCCAAATGGTGTGAAGAAAATCATCGGCGATTGGTTTTTATCTCCACGGATATGGTTTTTGACGGAACGAAAGGAAATTACCGGGAAGAGGACAAAGTCAATCCATTAAGCGTCTATGCAAAAACAAAAGCCGAAGCCGAAAAGACCGTTTTGGCTCATTGTGGGAATTCTTTGATCTGCCGCATCGCGCTGATGTATGGCAGAGGAGTATTGAATCGTCCTTATGGTTCCGAATGGCTTGAACGGAAATTGATCAAAAGAAAGAATGGCATCGAAATTAATCCGGTCGTTCTATTTTCCGACCAATACCGGAGCATGATTTCTGTCAGCAATGCCGCTGAGGCTGTCATAGAAGCGACGCCGAAGGATATTCGGGGAATTCTTCATGTTGCAGGTTCTCAGCGCATCAGCCGGTTCGATTTCGGGAAGAAATTGTGTGCTGTTTTAAATATCCCGGAGACTTTCATCGTCAGCGCAAAATATGACGACGCCAACATCCAAACGCCGCGTCCGAAAGACGTCAGCCTGAACATTTCCAAAGCACGCGCTCTATTATCGATTGAGTTCCCGGATATTGAAACCGGACTTCGACAAATCTATCGCTGAAAATGTCTGAATCACTGATTAAACAGATTACGCTGAAAATGTCTGTATCACTGATTAAACAGATTACGCTGATTTCGCTGATTATAGAGAATGAAACCGGGAAAGTGAATCTGTGAAATCCTTGAATCAGTGTAATCTGTGATCCTGACGGATTTGTGGATGCTGTGCTGGGCGACGCAATAGGAAAATGTCTGAATCACTGATTAATCAGATTACGCTGATTTCGCTGATTATAGAGAATGAAACCAGGAAAGGGAATCTGTGAAATCCTTGAATCAGTGTAATCCGTGATCCTGACGGTGTTATGATGGATGCTGTGCTGGGCGACGCTCTACGTTAGATTTGAGAATCTGACGCAATAGGGGAAACCTTAATCGTCATTAATATCTTCATCGTTCTGATCATCCGACAATAAATAAGGCGAATCATTTTCTCGAATTATCCAATCATTGATATTTGTCGAGTTTAAAAAATTCAGGATCGGCACAGGCTGCAATTTTTGTTCAAGATAGTCTCGTAACTGATCTTCTGGAACAGACAAAATTTCGGTATCGTAATTAAGTCGGGTTTTCAAACATCGCGCTAACTCTAAAGGCCAAAACTGCATACTCATCTGAATAATTTCAGTTCCGGATTTAAGAGCCGCATCGGTCGTTTTTGAGGTATTTGGCATCCTGTCAACGATAATAAATGTTTGCGAAAAATTTGCTATGCCATTCTGTTCGATTTCATTAGCATATCTTGTCAGTTTATCTTTCATAATTTCAGGATTACCTTTACCGATAAAACCAATATCAAATCTTGCCAATTTACCCGGACGTAATCGGATTGTTGCGTCACATTCTCGTAAGTCAGAACTATCAGACAACCAAAATACTTTTTTAAGTCTATTACTATGAGAGTTTTCTACATGATGTAAACCAAGTATCGTTAAGACAGATCCCATAATGAGGCGTTCAAACAACTTTCCATAGGTAGATTTTTCTGAACCACGAATTGTTAGTGTTGTAGCGCCAATTGCTGTAGATAATCGAGAGATGTCTTTCCAAGTCAAAGGTCTGGAATTATGTTTTAAATCACCATCGACAAAATACCCCAAGTCCATTGAAATATCGCCAAAATCTTCCTGACATCTTCGAGATGCTTCCTCGATAGCATTTTCAAAATCCTGAATATAACTATGGCGCATTTGAGGATTACTTCGCAAAACATTTTGAATACTTTTTCCAGTCAAGCCAATAAGCCACTGAGCAGGCCAAAATGTTTCTTTCCTGGATTGAGAAGTGTTGTCCATTTGTTCAAGGGCTAAAGTAGATAATTTTTCAGTAAAATCATCGATTAGCGTCCAGCCTTTTGCAAATAAAGAAATCATTGCTCCGGTTGCAATTGCAACACGGCGACGAGTCAAAGGCTCAGTTTGTGTACGAATATTTTCTCCACATAAAACGGCAAGAATGACTTGGCGAGCGGTCTCTACACCAAGTCTCTCAATAAATTCCTTACCATTTGCAGTAAGTACTAATTTTCCCTTTTCGGGGAATAGTTCATCAATTATCATCTTTTTTTTCCTCGAACAAGTCTATTTGCTTTTGAGCAGGTTTTACTGAATCGCAATTTATCCACATAACCGTGTTGAGATTTACATTTTTCCAAGAAATGATATCTTCACTCATTATGTCTATATACTCTGGGTTGTTGTCGAATAAAACAAATCTTCTTCGTAACCCAGATGCAGCATTGCCAACTGTACCTGAACCTGCAAAGGGATCTAAAACAACATCGCCTTTAAACGAATAGTAACGTATGACTTTTTCCGCCAATTCCTTTGGAAATGCCGCAGGATGTTTAGAGCTGGTTGATGGACTTATCTTCCAGACATTTGTCCTTTCATAACCATTAGCAATTTTAGAGTCGTTGACAATATCTCTGTCCGGATGATTACGGATGAACCAATCAATGAGCAGATCAGTATGTTTCCGATAAACTAAAACATATTCGGTTACTGGTACTGCTTTATATTGTAAAGGATTACGATCAGCCGCGAACCGTCTTCCACGCCCCGTTGCCCATCCTGCACCCTCGGGCTTTAACCAAATTATGTCATCAATAAAATCGAAACCTTCTTCAGTAAATATTCTGTGAATGTCAAAAGGAACTGCTATTCTTTTTGAAGATTCATTTCTTGAAGCCCGACGCAATAAAACCGGGGAAATATTAATTACGAAAAATCTACCTTCTCCAAGCACTCTATGACACCTTCTTATAATTTGTCGCATTTTGAACAAATACTCGTCGTATGCTTCATACTCAGAGTATTCCGGACGAGCATTGAAATACGGCGGTGAAGTAAAAATTAAATCTACGCTTTCAGAAGGCATTTCTTCGAGTAAGAGAGCAGAATCACCATATCCAATAGTATTTCTCAGTTTGGATAATTTATATTCTTTTTTATTCTGTTTTAATTCTTTAACCTTGGTCTCATCTTGCTTTAAGAGTCGGGCAGTTAGTATTTCGGGTTTCGTAGTTTTGGATGCAATAATTTCAGTACTATAAGCGTCAATTACGACCTCACCCATTTTAATACCACTTTTAGCACACAAAGGGACTCTCCAATAATCGTATCTATCGTCAACTTCAGGTAAACCAAACTTAATGACGTTGACAAGTTGAATTTCAGAAAGCCAATCCTTCACAATGTGCTTTGCTTGCTGAACATTTAGAACGAGATATTTTCTCTCTTCAGAAATTAATTGTCCATTAAATTTCATTTTACCATCTCTCTTTTTCAGTTTTCTTTTTGACTAAAGAAAAATGATATTTTATTTTTTTGTTCTTCATTCCGATACAATTTTACTCAATGATTTTTATGAAATCAAATAGAATGTTTGGAAAAAGTATTTCTGTTCCGTCAGGTTCTCAAACCTGACGGATTTGTGGATGCTGTGCCGGACAGGCCTATTCAACCTATTCTACCTATTTCACCAGCAAACACTTTTTCGTCGAGGTTTGCCCATTCATGAGAAGTCGATAGAAATAAAGTCCGGAACCGAATCGTTCGGCGTTCCACCGAACAGAATAGGAACCGGCGGATTGGCGTCGATTGACGAGTTCGATGATCTTTCGTCCGCTTGGGTCAAAGACTTCCAGGCAGATATTCGCCTCTTTCGGGATTGAATAGGTAATGGTAGTTGAAGCATTGAACGGATTTGGATAGTTTTGTTGTAAGCGGAAATCGTCGGCGTTGGCGATGAGAGGTCGATCGATTCCAGCCGGTCTCCCGGTGTAATGATCGATCGCCTCGGTGATTGTCATAAACCGGACACGGTCGCCGTAGGAATTTTTCAGAGAATCGATAAGTTCGCTGAACCAACGAATGACGATACCGTTTTCGTAACCCTGACGGATGAAATAGTCATGCGCAAGCACGCAATAAAAACCGTTCGTCTTGCCGAAACTGCGGATATTGGCGAGCGCCGCAGTGAGCTGGCTCGAATAATTCGACGACGTCATTTGCCAAGTGTATTCGCTTTGCATTCCGAGATTGAAGAGATTCTCGGTGACATAATCCTTGTACGGCGTCGCCATGGAAATCCGGTCGAAATGATTGTCGATCAGGACGTGGTATGTCGTTGTATCGACAGCATGACCGGGCGGAATGAAGAGTCTAGGCACGAATCCCAATTTATTGGAAAAGACCTGAATGCCGTTCTTGATCAGCGAATCTTGCTGATTATAAGTCAAGTGGCGCTGGTGAGTTGGACAGTAAAATTTGTGATTGGTACTTCCGCAGAAAATGCAGATGTGATTGTAACCGTGAAAAGCGACTTCGTTGCCTTTTTCGACGGTTTGAATGAGTTCCTGAACCAGCGTGCCATCGTCATTAGCCGTTTCGATGAGTCTGTGCGGGATGACGCCCCAGGTGACTTTGGCGCCGCGTGAATTGCAGGCAGACTCGAACGGCTGGATGCTTCGGGGAAGGATCGTCGTATTTCGGCACAGAATGTCGTCAACGCGAATCATGAAGATGAGTGAATCCTGAGCCAAGAGAGTTTGTGAACAGGCAATCCAAAGGAGTGTTATTTGAGCGAGTCGTTTGAACATTTAAAAAAGTCTTCTATTCATTGTTATAAAGTGTTTATTGAGAAAAAGTCAAAAGAATTTATCAAAATATTTTTGGATTTCTTAGATAAGACGTGAATTTACTATTAAATTCGTTGAGTGAAGATATTAACTTGGCAGTAGAATTTTCATGAGACGAAATTGAAAACTTTAGAGGATTACATGAATAAAAAAGAAACTTTACGCCGGTATTTTAGGGAACATCGGGAAGAGATTCATGTCCGAATTGTCGGACTGGTTCGTGAAATGGTCAAAGAACGAACGGTTAATGTCGTGACGGAGAAATTGCCAGAATTTCCATTTCTTAAAATCCGCGGAGAAGAATATCGCGTTGCAAAAATCGTGAAGCGCGAGTTAGATTCAATGGGTGTTTTTTATGAAGAATTTTCCCGAACCGAGGGCAGGCCGAATGTTATCAGCCGGATTGGGAAGAATCTAAATGGAAAACGGTTGTTGATGCCCGCTCACATGGATATTGTCCCTGCTGGTGACGGCTGGGATTCCGATCCATTTGACGTCGTCGAAAAAGATGGAATTCTGATTGGTCGCGGTACGCTCGACAATAAAGGACCATTGGCATCGATTCTCGTATCTGCGGAAGTGATTAGGAAATTAGGGATTGATAAAGAACTCGACGGAGAAATCATGATCGCCGCACTTTCCGATGAAGAAGCGACCGATCCGGATGGCACCGATTACGGGATCGGCTATTTGTTAGATGAAAAACTGATTAATCCGACATTCGCTATCGTTCCAGATATAGGCGGGAATATGAAAGAGATCGACGTCGGTGAAAAAGGACGTGCTGTATATAAAATCACGGCGTTCGGCAAACAGGCGCACGGTTCGACGCCGGAACGCGGGATCAATGCCGTTTTCATGATGGCAAAAATGGTTTGCGAAATTGAAAAATTAAAATTCGATTATCAGGTTCATCCGGTTCTAGGTCATCCATCGCTGAATCTGGGTGAAATACACGGCGGCGCCGCTCCGAATATCGTTCCCGGAACTTGCATAATTTACATCGACATTCGGACAGTGCCGGGAATGACAAAAGAGTCTGTCGTTCGGAAGATTCAAAATTGTGCCGATGCTGTTCCGAACGGGAAATTTACGATCGAAACTCAAGCGTGGAGCGAGCCGCATGCAATTGATCCGGACAATGTGCTGGTTCATTTGATACAGCAAAATGCGTTGGGTGTGCTTGGTTTCGAGCCAAAAGCGTTTGGAATGGGCGGTGGAACGTTTGCTAAAGAGCTCAATCTAAGTGGCGTAACAGCAGTTGGTTGGGGGCCGGGAGACGACGAAGCATTTCACATTAGTAACGAATATATTAGCATCGACCAATTGATTGATTTTACATTGATGATTTGTTTGGTTGCCGTTGATTTACTCGATTAAAATAGTTAAGAAACCGCAAATTAACACTAACGAACGCAAAGAAAATGTAAAATTGATCGATTATTTAACCGGATGATTTTCTATGGTTATAACCGAAAGAGATAGAAAATGGTAAATATAGGCAAGATGAACGAGGTGGTCGCTTCGCGTGTTTCGGACTTCGGAGTTTACCTGAAAAACGGTGAAGATGAAATCCTTTTGCCTAAGAAGTATGTTCCTGAAAACCTGAAGATCGGCGATAAGCTTTCAGTTTTTATTTATCCGGATTCCAAAGAACGGTTGGTCGCTTCGCTGACTCCACCGGCGGCTGTCGTTGGAGGATTTGCTTTTCTAAAAGTCAAAGCGGTAACAAATTTCGGCGCATTCATCGAATGGCATCCAGAAAGAGATTTGCTGGTACCGTTTCGGGAACAAAGCCCCGAAATGAAACTCGGCGAGTCGTATGTTGTTCGGATTTTTTTGGATGAAAAGACGAACCGTCTGGTAGCATCGGGCAATTTCCGCAAATTCCTGGATGCGGATTCTTCCAGATTAAAGGAAGGCGAAGAGGTTGACATTATCCTCTTTAAAAAGACCGATCTCGGCTATAAAGTAGTCATCAACGCAAGGTACGAAGGGCTTCTATACAATAACGAATTATATGAGCGAGTGCAAATCGGCGATCGGAAACGTGCTTATATTAAAACCATCCGTCCGGATGGGAAAATCGACGTGAGCCTTCAACCGGCGAGTTATAAATATCTAAGCGACGTTGAAGAAAAGATCATGGTTCTGCTTAATCAGAGCGACGGATTTTTGCCGTTTTCAGACAACACGATGCCGGAAGAAATTTATGCGAAATTTGGCGTCAGTAAAAAGCAGTTTAAGAAAGCAATCGGCGGTTTATTCAAAGAAGGGAAGATCAAGATTAGCGACAGTTGGATCAGACTCGAGACTTCTATAGATAAAAACCGCTCACCGCGTCTTCAAAAGCCCAAAAAACGTAAAAAATTATAATGGTTTTTTAACACCGGTCAGAAAGCGTTTCAATTATTTTTCGGGCGGTTTCGATATTTTCTTTCTTACCGAGGTCTAAACAAATATCGTCGAAATACTGATATTCTTTAATCTTTTTTTGTGGCGCCAAATATAGGTAATAATCGGTAATAGAAAAAACTTCTTTTGGATAATGACATTTGAATATTTCCGGACTGATGACATGAATTCCACCGAATGCGAGCGGATGAAGTTCTTTATATGAGCGACGCACGATAATCTTTTCACCAGTATGAATGTTTTCCCATCCGGACAATATTCCTTCTGAATCGAATAGCAGTTGCCGATTGCTTGGACGTTTCTGAACGGCTATTGTTGCTATGGCGTTGGTTTCTATATGTTGTTGAACTATCGTATGTAGATCAATCGTAGATAAGACATCTACATTATGGAGAAGAAACGGTTCTGTTCCATCCAAAAACTGAGCCGCATGAAAAAGTCCTCCGCCGGTATCCAACAGTTTATTTCTTTCATCGGAAATGGTGATTTCCGCGCCAAAATCATTGTTTTTTAAAAAATCGATCAACTGATCAGCGAAGTGATGAACATTGATGATAATTGAATGAAAATCATACCTGACTAACCTTTCGATGACGTGCTGGATCATCGGTTTATTTCCAATTGGAATAAGTGCTTTGGGAATCGAATTAGTCAGCGGCTGTAAGCGAGTGCCAAGTCCCGCCGCCAAAATCATCGCTTTCATGAGAATGCCGCCGTTTTATTCATTTTCAAGAACGAGATGTCTGACTTCCACTAGAATCTCGAATTTCGATTTGAGATGTTCGGCAAAGGCATTCGCGCAATAAACCGAGCGATGCTGTCCGCCTGTGCAACCGAAATTAACCATCAGGTCGGTGAATTTTCGAGCGATATAATTTTCAACCGATGGATCGATAACTTGATAGACGTTTTCGAGAAATTCGTCGATATTTGTTTCCGTTTTGAAAAAGTCTATCACCGGCGCATCGTTTCCGGTGAGGTTTTTATATTTTTCGTATCGCCCGGGATTCAGAATAGCACGGCAATCAAAAACAAAACCGCCGCCATTACCCGTACGATCCGCTGGAATGCCTCTTTTGTAGGCGAAACTGTTGACAGTGACTTTTAATCGATTTTTTACTCCGCCAATCGTTTTTAGTTTTGGCGAATCGGTGATGCTTTTCAAAACATTTGTCAGAGTTGGAAGATTGATCGGCAATTGAATGTGGGAGAGAATCCATTCGAGATTAGCTGTCGCATAAGGGATGCTCTTGAGAAAATGTTCTTTCTTCTCATAAAAACCGCGAAACCCATAGGAGCCCATCGCTTGCATGATTCTGATTAAAACATAACCCCAGAAATAGCCAAGAAATTCCTTCTCGTTGAAGTCAATGACCGTGTGGAGATTTTTCATGTACTCGTAAAGAAGTTCCTCTCGGATATGTTGCGGAATATCGGCTTTTGAGTCGTAGAGAAGCGAGGCGAGATCGTACTGTAACGCGCCTTTTCTGCCGCCCTGATAATCGATGAAGTATGGTTTTCCGCTGAACAACATGATGTTTCTGGATTGAAAATCGCGGTAGAGGAAATAATTGCAGTTTGCAGTTAGCAGAAAATCGGAAAATTTCTGGAAATCGTCTTCAAGTTCCTGTTCATCAAACGAAACGCGGGCAAGTTTTAGGAAATAGTACTTGAAATAATTCAAATCCCACATCATCGAACGCTTGTCGAAGCGGGAACGTGGATAACAGAGGGAATAATTTAAATCCCGTCCGGCAATAACCTGGAAGCGCGGCATAATCGCTACGACCTGTTTGTAAATATCAATTAAATTCTTTGGGAAAATGCCATTCTTGTAAACCTGAGTGAGAAAAGAGTAGAGCGTCGTGTCGCCGAGGTCTTGAATCAGATAAATCGAATGATCGAGTTCTTCATCGTAAATCTCCGGCACGTCAAATCCCTGCTTGCGGAAATGTTTTGAGAAGCCGATAAAGGCGATGTTTTCCTTCCGGTCGGGATTTAGAACGCCGAGAGCGGATTTCGTCTCGCTTTTGAGCCTGAAATATTCGCGATAACTCCCGGATTGCGGCAAAGGATCGAAAGAGAGTGCCGGCTCGTTCGACCATCTTTCAAACATTTTAGTTATCAATGCTTTTGTACTGCTCATCATAACCTTTGAATTTTAGAATTCTTTGAATAATTAAACAAGGAATTTGTCGGAACTTCAGATAGAATCGATACCAAACCACACCGCTGGACGTTAACAGGATGATTTTTTCATTAATTCATATTTTTAGTTAAATTCGCACGACGTTAATTTAAATGAAGGATAGTAGAAAATGAATCCGATAGTCATTGATTTGCGAAGCGACACTTTGACCAAGCCGACGCCCGGCATGCGAATGGCGATGTTCCGAGCCGAAGTTGGCGATGACGTTTACAACGAAGACCCAACGGTAAACGAACTCCAGGAGCGCGTAGCTTCACTGTTGGGAAAAGAAGATGCTATTTTTGTTTCAAGCGGAACAATGTCCAATCAAATAGCAATCAAAAGTCATACACAACCCGGACAGGAATTGATTTGCGAGTCGGATTGCCATATCTTTAATTATGAAGCAAGTGGAGCGGCTTTTCATTCGCTTGTTCAAATCCGTCCGGTCAAAGGACGATCGGGCGTCATGGATATTGAAGATGTCAAATTAGCAATCCGTCCTGATAATATTCATGCTGGGAAGACCTCGATGATCACGGTTGAAAACACACACAACCGAGCGGGCGGAACGATCTACCCACTCGAGGCGATAAAAAATTTGTCATCTCTCGCAAGATCGAGGGACATTTTGATGCATCTGGATGGTGCAAGGCTGATGAACGCTGTGGTTGCCACTGGAATTCCCGCAAAAAAGTGGGCGGAACATTTTGATTCCGTTAGCATGTGTTTTTCGAAGGGTCTTGGAGCGCCTGTGGGTTCTATTCTTGCCGGATCGGCAGAGTTCATTCAAAAAGCTAGACGCTATCGGAAAATATTTGGCGGTGGAATGCGACAGTCGGGAATTTTAGCCGCGGCTTGCATTTACGCTTTAGACCATCACGTTGATAGACTGGCGGAAGACCATCAAAATGCGAAAGAACTTGCACTCGGGCTCAGCCAGATTCCGGGTATCAAGGTGGATATGGATAGCGTCGAAACCAATATCGTCATGATTTACGTCCGACATCCAAAATTCAACGCAGAGTCGTTTTCCGTAGCGCTGAGGGAATGCGGAATTGGTATGAATCCGATCACTTCGGAAAAACTGCGCGCCGTTACGCATCTGGATATCACGAATCCGCAAATTTATGAAACCATCAAAGTCTTTAAGCAAATATTAAAATAGCGGGTACCGAAGACGTAATTGTGACATCCGACTCGGTGCTGATTAATTTTCTATCTCAGCAAAGCAAAGACAAGCGAAATCTCGTCGGCTTTTAAAATATGAGGATGGATTCAATGAAAGTTTTCATTTCGATAATTCTAATGTGCGGCTCGTTATTCGGTCAACTGATTCTTGAAAAAATCATTCAGCCTGATCCAGTTCTGAAAGGAGTACGGTTTTCAAAAATTGCTGTCTCCAAATTCGGCGACATATATTTAATAGACAGTAAATTCCATGAAATCTATAATGTCAATAATGACGGACTTATTTTAAGGAAAAATGGCGGATTTGGCTGGAACGAAGGCCAATTCGATACACCTACCGATATCTGTGTTTCTTCGGGATTAGAATTGCTTGTAGCGGATTTGAATAATCATCGGATCACATTGTACGATCGCAATTTGAATTATGTGACAGTATTTCCAAAAAATGGCGACGATCGTATAATTCCTTTCCCATTAAGCGTCGCCGTATCTGAGATTGGCGAAATGTTTGTTTTGGAAAATGAAAACCGTGACGTATTGAAATTCAATATCTTAAATAATCAGGTAACAACGTTCGCAGGCTTTGAATACGGGAAATATTCGTTGATGGAACCTGTTCAAATTCGGATAAGTTCGTCTGGAAATTTGTACGTTCTGGAAAAATCAGGAAAGGTCTTAATCTTCGACAGATTCGGAACGTTTCTGACCGAAGTAAAATCGCCAGAAAATGGAATTGCAATTGGAATGACGTTGATTAATGAAAACATCCTAATCTTTTTCGATGACAAACCCGGAGCGATTTTATATTCAAAACAGATCGACGAATGGTATGAACCCGCTCAAGTCGGCGGTAATTCGAATAAGAAGTGGATCGCAGGCGCTTTAAACGATTCAAAAATATACTTGCTTACTCAGACAGGATCGATTCTCGTTTGCGACATAAACGAATTGAAATAACAGCGATAAAAAATTGGAATGGTTGTAGTTTTTAAAAAGAAGAACCTATTAGATTTCGTTCAGTTGCGGTTCATTTTTTCCTTACTGTTTGCAATGCCGGCTTTCGTAAAATCTCAGACTCCTGCAACGGATCAAATTTACATTTCAGCCTCTAATACGATGATTCAATTGAGTCACAGATTCATCATTCCGTCATCAATTCATGTTAACACAGAAAATGCTTTGACAGATTCTATTATTGTCGGTAACCTAAACGCGAAAAACGGAACGCTTCGAATCGGTACAAAACTTCCCGATTCTACGATTGTACGGATTTCATATAAATATCTCGACGCTCATTTTCCTTATCAAGGCATCCTTAACTTGCCGCCGCGTTTATATATTCCAACATCTCAGCAAAAAGTGGACATCCAACCTCTCCAGCAGGAATCGCGATTGAAGACCTCAACGGAATATGACTTTCTAAAATCAGGGACGATCTATCGCGGCGTTACATTACGAAGCGAAAGCGGGCTTTCACTTCAATCTGGATTGAATCTTGAACTACAGGGAAACCTGAGCGACGATATTTCCGTTATTGGGACGTTGACAGACAGAAATCTTCCGATTCAGCCCGAAGGCAACACACAGGCTTTAGATGAAATTGATAAAGTCTTTATTACTGTCAATATGCCCAAAGAGAAAGTGACTTTCGGCGATTATGAATTGTCACTAACGAACGGTCAATTTGGGAGTTACAGCCGGAAACTTCAAGGAATGATTGCCGAAAGTAAGCGCGGAATTCTTCAGACTAAAATTGCCGGAGCAGTTAGCAAAGGTGAATATTATTCCAATTATTTTCTCGGACAGGAAGGGAATCAAGGACCTTACCCATTGACCGGGAAAAATGGCGAGACGGCGATTATCATTTTGGCTGGAACTGAGAAAGTCTGGATAGATGGCAAAGCGATGAGTCGCGGGGAAAACTCCGATTACGTCATCGATTATTCCACTGCAGAAATCATGTTTACGGCAAGGCAACTAATCACATCAGATTCGAGGATTACCGTTGATTTTCAATATTCTGATCTAATTTACCAAAATAACATCTGGCTCGCACAAACGTCAGTCTCAGGATTTTCAAATCGGTTGCATCTGTCGGCTGAAATGATCAATGAATCGGCAGACAAAGATAATCCAATCGACATGACTCTGAGCGAAGCGGAGAAGAAAACGCTCCGTGAAGCCGGAGATTTAGAGTCAATAGCATTTCGTTCAACGATTGTTACTGATAGTTCTGGTTCATATATACTTTCCGATTCTATTTTGATATTTGTCGGAAGCGGAAATGGAACGCACACGGCGGCATTTTATCTAATCGGCAAATCCGGTCAATATCGAAAGCGTTACACCGCCGATTTAATCTATTATGAATGGGTGAATAAATCGGATCCAAACTTATCCGAGTCCGTGAAAGAAGAAGCGGTTTATTCTCCGGTTAAACCACTTAAAATGCCGGAAAAACAAAGGCTTTTTCATCTATCCAGCGATTGGCAACCTTCGAAGTTTTTCAATCTGAAAACGGAATTTGCCAGATCGTCTCTTGATAAGAATACGTTTTCAAGATATGATGATAATGATAACTTCGGAAATGCAATGAGTGTTTCGGCGAATCTGTTGTTGCCAACGGAAAAATTCGGAAAGATTGATTTGACCGGAAAACTTCTCAATCAGGAGAAACGGTTTAACCCAATTGATCGAAATCAGGAGGTCGAATATTTCCGAAAATGGAATCTGCCTTCCGATTCAACCTCAGGTCAGCAAATGGTTGAAGGAAAGATGACTTGGCAGGTAAAGGACAGGTTTACGGTCGGGTTCGACGGTGGACAATTGACTCTCGATTCTTTGAAATCGGCTCGATACAAAGCTAATGGTTCGATTCGGTACGGAATTCTGGAAAACGGCTCAATCTCGCACGAAGAAATTCGATCATCGACACATCACATTTTCGCTACGGATTGGATTCGTCAACGTGCGAGTGTTCAATTCAAAATCCGTGGATTTCGGCCGTATGCTGAGTATTATTCAGAAAATTTGGTAAATGATTCATCAGAAAATGTGTCATTTCGGTTTGAGACAAAATCAATTGGTCTGATTTCACCAGAGGCAAAAAAACTTCGATGGAAAATTGAGAGATTCACGCGAACGGATGATAAACGAGATAGCGGATGGGTTAAAAATTCTGAAGCCGAAAACTTGATCTTTAGCGGCGAATTGCTGGATTGGAAGACGCTTTCTGCCAAATGGGACATCACTCATCGGAATAAGAAATATTACCGTGATAATTCAATACCGAATGCTGATTTCTATCTTCTTTCGGCAATGGTCCAACAAAATCCGCGAAATTTTCCAGTGCGTTGGGAAACGAATATGAAGATCGAAGAAGAGCGTACGGTTAAAAAAGAACGGCGATATTATTACGTCGGAGTAGGGAAAGGGGATTATCTCTATGATTCGACATTTGCTGATTACGTTCCACATGCGCAGGGCGATTACATTCTACGCATTTTGCCGACGGACATCAAAGAGCCGGTGACCAGCATTCAAAATGGTGTTCGGCTCCAGTTTTTCGGCAATGTGCTTCGGAACCGATTTGCAAACATGGTTTTTACAAGAATGACCGCAGTGACGGATTTTCGGCTCGATCAACAAATTCGAAAAGAACAAGGATCGCTCGGTTTGTGGACATTTCGGACCGCGCCCGTTGATACAAATTGGGCGTACTTTAACCGTTCGATCCAACAGGATATTTCGTATCGGCTAAAAAAAATACACGGCGATTTTCGATTTCGGGTACAACAGACAGACCAGATCAGCCAACTCGATGTGCGTGGAAAGGAAAATACACAGAACAGCGAAACATCATTGCGATATAAAGGACAATTTCTGAAAAATACAACTATTGACGCGACATTATCAGAAAAACAGTTGATCAGAAAATCGGAAATTAGTTCCACACGTGAAAGAAACATTCAGACGCTCGCATTTCAGAGTAAAATTTCAAGGTTGTGGAGCCGCATTCACTTGATCGACGGCGATTTGACGTTTAACCGAGATCGTGGAACCAGCGGTGATCCCGTTGTTGCTCTTTTGACGCAAACGAAATTCGGTTATGAGAGAAAAGTGGCGGGAAAAGGACGATGGCGAGTTTTCTCCGAAATCGATCAAATGAAAGTCACGCCAAAAGATACGGCGATTCCTTGGGAAATGGGCAGTGGCAGACGTGAAGGTTGGACAATTGGCTGGGGTGCGACATTCGAGTATCAGATCGGGAAAAATGTCAGCCTGCGAGCGGTTTATGAAGGATGGAACGAACCCGACCGAGATGTCTATCATGTGGGTAGTGGCGAAATCCGGGCGATGTTTTAATGATGAAATTCAATCTGACTAAGCACTTTCTTGGAATCACTCTGACTGGTAAATTCGGTTTGTTTTTGATGATGTTCTTAGTGATTTATAAGAACTGGCTTCTCCCTGAAACTCCACAAGATTCGACATTTTTCGGCGAAATCCGAATCGAATCGGAGCGAGTGATGATGGATAAACAACTCGACCAAATCCGAAACGAATTTTATAATGTCAAAGTCGATACTGAGGGATTTAACCGACTGACAGACGCAATCTTATCTATTCCCATTTCAGAAGGATTTTATTTTTCATTTTTTGAAATGACAGATGCGACACCTTTGGAAAAGATGGGTAAAATCTATCTGAATCCACTTTTTCGGATCAATTGGGGAGAGCAAGTCAGGATCGATACTTTTTATTTTGAAGGCAACGAAAAAACGAGTAGCCGGCTACTAAATCGGGAAATCCAACGATTTAGAAAAATGGTCTGGAGCGAATCGCTGAACCGGACAATTCGCAATTCATTCCGAAAATATCCATTTCTGGAAATTACTGCTCAGCCGGAAATCGTCCGCATAAAAGAAGGCGGTTACGGATTGGTCATCGGAATACATGAAAAACCTGATAATCGTTTTGCGGGCGTCATTGGCTATGTTCCGGGAAAAAATGATCAGAAAGGATATTTCACCGGACAGTTTGATTTGAAGGTCCAAAACCTGTCCGGAACAGGTAGGCGTATTTCGATTTATTGGTCTAAGATCAACCAATATTCACAGGAACTTTATGTGGCTTATGCGGAACCATGGATATGGAAAACTTCGCTATTTGGCGAAGGCGAATTCCAGCAGATTTTACGCGACACGGTTTTAGTTACGCGGCAAATTGAGATTGGCATTGGTAAGTATTTAACGAATGGCGATCTTCAGGCGAAATTCAGCCGGAAATCGACATTGCCAACACCCAGCGGACGAACAATACTCGGACTAACTTCTGCGAAAACGATGTCACTTGGACTTCAATTCACAACAGACCAAAGAGACAAACCACTGAATCCAACACGCGGATTTCAATTGAAAATAGAAGGTTTAATCGGTGACAGGGAACTTCAAGAAACACGCCGTCGAGTACAGTATCAGTCTGAAATCACGGCTGAATGTATTTTCCCGTTTTACAGGTTATTAGTCAGTACGATTGGTGGACAATACGCTGGGAATTGGATTTCTTCAGGGCAATTGACTTACGCCGATCAATTCTGGTTTGGTGGGGCAAAGAGTTTGAGAGGTTATTCAGATGATTTCTTTCATGGTACGGAAATCGGTTGGCTTTCATTTGAAATTCGCTGGCTGATTGGTAATTTAAGCCGTGTTTATATTTTTTATGATCAGGGATATTACAAGATGGCGCAGAAAACGACTTTTAAGGAAGGTTATCCGAGTTCGTTTGGAGCTGGGTTAAGACTGGAATCACGGATGGGCGTTATCGGAATTGATTACGGATTTGGTGAAAAAGACACATTTTCAACCGCAAAAGTACATGTTTTTTTGGAGAATCAATTTTGAAAAAAACTACTAAGAAAATTTCAGCAAGCGATACGGAAAGAAGATGGGAAGCGGAAATCATTACTCATCTTGCGAAAAACGAAGACGCTACTTTTAGACCGAAGAAGTTGGCAAAAAGTCTTCGTGTATCATCTGCCAATTATCTGAACTTCAAGCGATTGATTCGGAGATTGACGGCTGAAGGAAAAATAGAAAAAGGAAGGCGACAATCCATCTCAAAACTGGATCGATCCAGACAAACCGAAGGTATTATCTCGTTCACCCGCAAAGGATTTGCTTTCGTGAAAACACCGGATGGCAATGAGTTTTTCATTCCTGAGAAACAGACGCTGACTGCTCTTCATCACGACGTCGTTCGTATTGAAAAACATCGAAAACAGTCCGGTCAAAATCCCGAAGGGAAGATTCTGAGCGTTGTTAGCCGGTCAAAAGAACCGGTTTTTGCCGTTTTGTCGAGAACATCCTCAAAATGGTACGCTTTTGCCGAATCGCCGAATCCGCGCATCCGCATTGAAATCATTGGCGAGTATCATAATATTCGAAATGGAATGCTGGTAGAATTGGCTTCATTTTCATGGGAAAAACCACGAATAATTCCTCATGCGGAAATTAAACAAGTTCTCGGAATGCCTGACAATCCGAAGGACGATTTGACCATTTTAAAAAAAATATTTCGTTTGCCACTCGATTTTCCTCGGAAAGTTCTACTGGAAACAGACGCGATTCGTCTACCCGATATGGACAAAGAACTTACAGTTCGCAAAGATTTTCGCGACGACGATATTTTCACGATCGACCCCATTGAAGCGAAGGATTTTGACGATGCGATTTCACTAACTTCCAACGGTGATGAAAATTGGGAGTTGGGCGTTCACATTGCCGACGTTAGTTATTTTGTTACGGATGGAAGCGCTACCGATCTGGAAGCGCGAAAGCGGGGGACAAGCGTCTATTTCACGGAATCTTTTGTTCCGATGATCCCGATACGACTTTCCGGTTTGATATGTTCTCTCCAACCCGATGAAGATCGCCTGACTTTTTCCGTCGTTATGAAAATTTCACCAACAGGAGAATTGCTTAGGTACGAAATTCTCCCAAGCGTAATTCGCTCCAAACGCCGATTCAATTATGAGGAAGTTCAGACGATTCTGGACAACCAAATCGGCGATTACTCAGAAACCTTGCTCAAGATGCGGGATTTAAGCAAAGTACTTCGGGAAAAACGAAAAACAGCCGGCAGTATTGACTTTCAAATCCCGGAACCGGTGATCACACTAAATGAAAACAGTGAACCAATAACCATCCGACCGAGCGTTCGTCTCGAAAGTCATGAATTGATCGAAGAGTTTATGTTGCTCGCCAACCGATGCGTGGCGGAACATATTGCCGTTCATCGCAAAAAGGAGCGTTTGCCGCTGATCTATCGGATTCACGAACCGCCATCGAAGAAAGACGTTGACGATTTTTTCCTTGGACTGAAGCACTTAGGGCTAAACTTTTCAAAACCGTGTGAATTGACATCTCTTTATCTGCAAAAAATTCTGGAAACAAGTCGTGGAAAATCGTACCATAACTATGTCGAGCAGTTTGCACTGAGATCGATGACAAAGGCGATATATTCACAACAGCCGCTGGGACATTTCGGGTTGGCTTTTCAATATTACACGCATTTCACTTCGCCGATTCGGCGTTATCCGGATTTGATCGTCCATCGATTGCTGAAAGTCTACTCTTCTGAATATTCTAAAATGGATGTTGCACGTTATCGTCGCCAAATTCCACACATCGCGAAGCAAGCGAGCGAAGCGGAAATTCATGCTATGGAAGCCGAGCGCGAATATCGAAAAGTGAAACAAATCCGATTCATTTCTAAAAAGATTGGCAAGTGGTACAAAGGCGTTATCACCGGCGTGTTCGACTACGGTTTCTTTGTAGAAATCAGTGAATTTTTAATTGAGGGACTTGTTCATGTCCGAACGCTTGAAGACGATTTCTATATCTTCGATGAAGAGAGACGACAACTGCGTGGGAGAAAAAGCAGAAGAATCTTTTGCATGGGCGATGAAGTGTCTGTCAAAGTCGCAAGCGTATCACTCGCAGATAAGTTGATCGACTTTGAATGGGGCGAGTGAATCCAAAGAAAGAGTTAGGGCGGGAAGTTTATTCGGGCTAAATTTTAGTAACACAAGAACATTCGTTGATTTGAAATGATTTTTATTGGAGTTTTGGGATGTTCCGAAAAATATCTGGATGTATAATTGTCCTGACGTGTCTGACGATGTCAATGTGCGGCTATCGGCAGAAAGGGATTGGCGCCAGCGATACGATCTACGTTTTTTCCGACGAAGAGACCCGTCAAATCGTTGGTTCAGCCATCGACACGACTTTTTCGTTCGGATACAGGTCACCGGAATTTATCAAATTCTTCAAGACCGTTTGGAAACCTTTAGATTCTTTTCCCGAAGTGACGCGATTTAAAAATCTTATCGTCATCGCAGATTTGAATAAAACAGGCCTTGGGATGAAAATAGCCAAAGGGATTTTGCCGCCAGAAAAATATCATTTGGCGGAACAGGACAGCATTTTCATTTATGCAATTGATGATGTTTGGGTCGATGGACAGATGGTTGTCGTTATCGCCGGAAAAGATTTGAAGCGAATGAATCAAAATATTTTGGAGCAAAAAGGCTGGCTATACGAAAAGTTCAATCAGAAATTTGAACAAACTGAAAAGGCAGATATTTACTCAAAAGGCGAACAGAAGAAAATGTCCCGCACGCTTTGTGAAAAATATCAATGGACATTGAGAATTCAGCATGATTACGTCATCATTCGGGAATCGAATCTCAGAAAATTCGTCTGGATCGGAAGAGGCTATCCGTATCGCTGGCTTTCTGTATCATGGGAAAACGGGATCAAAACGGAGTGGCTGACCGCCAATGGATTGTTCGAAAAAAGACAGCAGATTGGGAAATATTATCAGGATACAGAAACAGACAAACGGTTTCTCGGAACCTATTTTACGCAGTTCGGTGAATGGAATGCATTGAGAATGTCCGGCTTGTGGTATCGTACGAAGGAAGCGAAAGGCGGTCCGTTCGTTACCTACGCATTTTATGATTCAAAAACCGATAGAACTTTTGTTATCGACATCGTTTTATTTGATCCAGGAGCAAATTCGTCCATTTTGCTCAGACAGGTTGAGATCATAGCAGAGACATTTACAACTAAGATGACCGATACTTATTATGACGACGTTTCAGAATATGGAAAATAACTCGTTGTTTGAAAGTATAAACTGGAAGTAAATTAAAATGGAAGTAATGAGAACCTTGACAAAAATATCAATAATTGTTGGAAGCAGTTCGGATCTCGCTGTTGTTGAAGACGCAAAAACGTACCTGAGTTACTTTGGAATTTCACACGAAATCAAAGTAATATCCGCGCACAGACAACACGATGAATTAATGCAATACATTCGTTCAGCGGAATCGGAAGGAGTACAAATATTTATTGCTTGCGCCGGAATGGCGGCACATCTTCCGGGAGTCGTCTCGGCTGTAACAACGCGCCCGGTTATTGGCGTACCATTAGATGCCTCGTCGCTGAACGGTCTGGACGCTTTACTTTCGATCGTGCAAATGCCCAAAGGAATTCCTGTTGCGACCATGTCAATCGGTTCTGCGGGTGTTATCAATGCGGTTGTCTTTGCGGCACGGATTCTTTCGCTATCTGATTCAATGATTCGAGAAAAATTAGAAACGTTCCAAAAAAACGGGAGCAACCTAAAATAAAATGAGAATTCTTATTACCGGCGCCAATGGAATGCTTGGAGAAAAATGTACAGATATTCTTGCTGAAAAACATAAACTGTTAGCGACCGATCTTGCCGATAAATTAACGTATTCAAACACAATCCCTTACATGCCTCTTGATATTACAAATGGTGAAGATGTCAAACGCGTTATATCCGAATTTCAACCGGAATTAATACTCAACTGCGCGGCATATACCAATGTGGACGGAGCAGAAAAGAATCGGGAACTTGCACACAGAGTTAACGTTGATGGCGTGAAAAATATTTTAATCGCTTTGACGGGAACCGACGCAAAAATTATTCATATTTCTACCGATTATGTCTTTGATGGAACGCGTGGTCCGTATCATGAATCCGATACGCCAAAACCGATTAATTATTATGGCATGACGAAATTATTGTCTGAAGAAGCGATCCGGCATTCGTCGATTCCATGGACGATTATTCGTACCAATGTCCTTTTCGGAGACTCTAATTTTCAAGAAGCAAGTTTTGTCAGTTGGGTTCTGAATAAAATTACAAACAGGGAAACCATTCGTGTCGTGAACGATCAGTTTGGAAATCCAACATGGGCGGACGGATTGGCAATGGCAATCGACAAGGTTATCGATAAACAGATTTTAGGACTGTATCATTATGCCGGCTCGGATTATATCAACCGGTTTGAATTTGCGTTGGAGATTGCATCGATCTATTCACTCGATCCGACATTTATTCGCCCGATTACAACGCGGACTTTAGGACAATTAGCGCCGCGACCTTTTAAAGCAGGATTGATAACAGATTTAATCCGGAAGGAAATAGACGTTAAAATATTTTCAATCAAAGAAGCACTGACGATCATGAAAGGAACCGAATAGTGAAATCGCTGGTCATCGTACCGACTTACAACGAAAAAGAAAACATACAAGCTGTTATCGAAAAACTTCGATCGTTGAGAATTCAATCGGACATTTTGATTATTGACGATAATAGTCCGGATGGAACGGCTCAAATCGTCCGAAATCTTCAACCGAAATTTGAAAATATTTATTTGTTAGAAAGACCGGGAAAATTAGGGCTTGGAACCGCATACGCCATGGGCTTTCAGTGGGCTCTGGAACGCGATTATGAATACATTATAGAAATGGACGCCGATCTGTCTCATAATCCGGATGACGTTCCGAGATTGATTGAAAAATGCGAGTCCGGTTACGATCTTGTCGTCGGCTCGCGGTATTGTAATGGCGTCAACGTTATTAATTGGCCGATTAAACGCCTTTTACTGAGTTATGGCGCTAATTATTACACGCGGTTTGTGACGAGAATGCCGCTGAAAGACGCCACCGCTGGATTTAAATGCTTTCGCAGAAAAGTGCTAGAAAATATCGATCTAAACCGAATCAAATCATCCGGCTATTCCTTTCAAATCGAAATGGATTTTCGCGCCTGGGATAAAGGATTTAATGTAACGGAAATCCCCATCGTTTTTGTTGAACGATCGGAAGGCAAATCGAAAATGTCCCGTAATATCGTTTGGGAAGCCATATTCATGGTTTGGAAATTGAAATTTCTTAGTTTAACACGGATGTTGCGCTGATGACCATTTCCATTATCATCGTCAGTTACAATGTAAAAGAATTCCTTTATCAGTGCATTGTTTCGCTGATCAAATCTTTGGAAGGTATTTCCGGCGAAATTATTGTTGTTGATAACAATTCTGCCGATGGTAGCGACGAAATGGTGCGGTTTAAATTTCCAGATTTCAAGTTGATTGCCAATAAAGAGAATCGGGGTTTTGCCGCCGCCTGCAACCAAGGCATAAAAATCGCCAATGGACAGTATATTTTACTTCTAAATCCTGATACTCTCATTCAAGAAGATACAATTAGCACAATGATCGACTTTTTTAGGAGTCGTGACGACGTTGGCGCCGCCGGATGCAAGATTCTCAACACTGACGGTTCGTTACAACAAGCATGTCGCCGAAGTTTTCCGACTCCGATGACGGCACTTCCTAAGATCATTGGCTTAAGTTGGTTATTTCCCAAAGTCAAGTGGTTTGGGAGATATAATCTAACTTACCTTGATCCCGACCAACTTGCAGAAGTAGATGCGATCAGCGGATCGTTTTTAATGTTCAGGCGTGCAGTTTTGGAAAAGATCGGCGGTCTGGATGAAACTTATTTCATGTACGGCGAGGATCTGGATTTTTGCTATCGGATCAAACAGTCTGGATGGAAGATTTTTTATGTGCCTTATACCAAGATTATTCACTATAAAGGAGAAAGCACTAAGTTAGCAACCTTTGATAATTTTATCACATTTTACAGGGCGATGGACATCTTCGTAAAGAAAAACTTCCGGAAAAGTTATTCAATATTTCTGGGAATTCCATTGCGCATTGGTATTTATCTCCGAGGCGTCATTTCAATCATCGGACGTCTTATTCACAAGCAGATTGTGATGTTGTTTGACGGTTTTCTATTGTGTGTGTCGATTTTGATCGCTCACCAATTGCAACCGCGTCCTCTTCCGGATTATTCCACATTGATTTCCATGCTGGTTTTTTACTTGCTGTTGTGGCTGGGAACCGGATACGTCATCGGATTATACGATCGTCGCGAATTGTCATATTCTCGAGCCATTGTCGCCTCCGTGACGAGTTTTGCGGCGTCGATCATTTTCAATTCGGCTTTTAAACAGTTAGTCTATTCGCCACGAATGATTGTTTGGAGTTTCATTATTGTAATGCTTCTACTTCCGGGATGGCGATTGATGATGATCATTTTTCAGCGAAGAAATATCATTCGACCGGCGTCTTCGCTATCCAAGGCATTACTGTCGCGACGTACGATCATCGCCGGCTGTGGTGAAGAAGGGAAGCGTATTGCCAAGAAACTGCAGACGCATATTGAGCACGGATTCGAGATTCTTGGTTTTGTCGATAAAAAGTTCGTTCACGAAAAAATCGCCGGTTTTTCGTTTCTCGGAACGATGGATGATCTTAAGGAAATCCTCCGAATTCAGAAAGCCAACGAAATTATTTTCACGACCGATCGCTTCAGCAACGACGACATTCTTAATGTAATTGACGACGTCAAAGGATCGCATGTCAATGTTAAAATCGTTCCGAAAAACCTCGATTTTATTCTTGGAAAATCCAGCGTTGAGAAAATCGAAGACATCCCGTTGATCGAACTGGATTATAATTTGTATTCGTTTGGAAATCGTCTTGAGAAACGGTTATTTGATATTCTTTTTTCAACTATAGGCGCGCTCCTGCTAACGCCTTTTATTTTTCCTTACGCATGGATTCGCGGGTATCGCTTGCGGAAAGTGGAATTTTTACGGGAAGAACACCGACAATTTATCGCCCGGTTATTCCAAAAAAAGTGGAATAATGGTAGTAGCATTTTTATCGAACGGTTTCCTTTGCTATTTTCCATTCTTTCCGGAGACTTGAGTTTTGTCGGTAACGATCTGTTGACGGCAAATTCCGACAACAGGATGTTTCGTTGTAAGCCGGGGCTGACGGGTTTATCACAACTACAGGGAAATCATCGTCCTGACGAACAAGATAAACAGAGTTACGAACATTACTATCTGCAGAACCACACGCTGTTTTTGGATTTAGAAATCATCTTAAAATCACTGTTAAAAATTTAGGCAAGATTATGTCTGAAATAGTATTGGATTTTGAAAAACCGATCATCGAACTCGAGAAAAAAATCGAGGAAATGTATGAGATGTCTTCACTCGAAAATGTCGATCTGAGCGCTGATATTCAAAAAGCCGAAGAAAAACTGAATAGAACCATCGTTAAAATTCATTCAAATCTAACGCGCTGGCAAAAAGTTCAGTTAGCAAGACATCCGGATAGACCGACGACATTGGATTATCTAAACCGGATTTGCACGGACTTCATCGAAATTCATGGCGATCGCTATTTTTCCGACGATAAGGCAATCGTCGCCGGTTTTGCCACGATTGATGACTTTCAGTGCGTCGTCATCGGCCATCAAAAAGGAAAGAATACCAAGGAAAACCTTTTCCGTAATTTTGGAATGCCGCATCCAGAAGGTTATCGTAAAGCCTTGAGAGCGATGAAATTGGCAGAGAAATTTCATAAGCCGGTCATCACATTTATCGACACGCAGGGTGCATTTCCGGGAATTGGCGCTGAGGAACGCGGGCAGGCGGAAGCCATTGCAAAAAACCTATTTGAGATGTCCAGACTCAAAACTCCGATTATTTGTATCATCATCGGCGAAGGCGCCAGCGGCGGCGCATTGGGAATTGGTGTTGGCGATAAGATTCTTCTTCTGGAAAACACCTGGTTTTCCGTCATTTCGCCGGAAGGTTGTGCTTCTATTTTATACCATGATTCATCAAAAGCGTCTGTTGCCGCAGAAGCCATGAAAGTCACCTCACGTGATTTGGAAAGTTTGGGCATCTCAGACGAAATTCTCCCAGAACCGCTTGGCGGAGCGCATCGGAACCCGGAACAGACGGCTCAGACATTAAAATCTGCAATTTTAAAATATCTTTCCGAATTAATAACAATTCCGACGGATGAACTGATTCGGAAACGAATCGAAAAATACAGCAAAATGGGCACATGGAGCGAATCGAACAACGTTCCGAGCGCAAATAAATCTTCAAATAACAGGAAAATCGAATGAATCACCTAACAGGAACGATATTCGACTGGTTAATTCCGGCCGTGATCGTTTTATTTGGATTTTTTATCGGTGTTCTCGTCGAAAGAATAATTTCTAACAAACTGAGAAAAGTCATTCAGCGCACTAAGTTGAATTCTTACGACATCGTCAATGTTTCGCTGAATAAAATTCCGACGGCTATGGCAGGAATTCTCGGAATTTACGGTGCGTTGGCCTATATGCCGATCAAGCATGAAATCTTTGTCATCATCAATAAAGTGCTGATCGTTTTGATCATTTTAATTGCGACGGTTATGATTTCACGGCTTTCCACCGGTTTCATTCAATTTTACGCGCACAAACATCAATTCCCGTCGGTTTCATTGTTCACCAATATCGCCAAAATAACTGTGATTATTCTCGGTATTTTGATAATTCTTCAATATTCAGGCATTTCAATTTCACCGATTCTGACCGCATTGGGCGTTGGCGGTTTGGCGGTTGCATTGGCTTTACAGGATACACTTTCGAACCTTTTTGCCGGAATGCATATCATAGCATCGCGATTGGTTTCGCCGGGCGACTACGTCAAACTTGAAACCGGCGATGAAGGAATTGTCAAAGACATCAATTGGCGGAATACGACGATTCAATCGCTGGCAAGTAATATGATCATTATGCCAAACGTGAAAATTTCGACTTCGATCATCACTAACTATAATAAACCAGAAAAGGAACTGACCGTCGCATTGCCGCTTTCGGTCGATTTCAAAATAGTCGAAAAATTGGTCATTCAGATTGCGCGGGACATTTTGAAAGAAATCCCCGGCGGCGTTACCGATGCCGGTCCGTCGCTCAGTCTGAATTCGGTTAACGATGGGAATATCAACTTCAATGTTTTCATAAAAGTTAAGGAGTTCACCGCGCAGTTTGCGATCCGAAACGAATTCTACCTCCGCATTCAACAGGCTTTTCAAGAAAACCGAATTCCGGGTCCGATGACCCAAAGCGGCGTCTTATTAAAAAACGCTGGTGGGGAAAGAGAGTGAACGAAAACAATGTTTGAATATCAAAAAAGTGGCCAATACTTTGCGTTGATTGCGGGTGGAATGGAAGAACACGGAGCGGAAGAATTTACCGAACTTGGTGCGCAGAACGTCAAACTTTCGTATCGCGGCATTCAGTTTGAAGCCGATCCACGAACATTATACATTTTAAATTATCAAACGCGGTTGGCGACACGGATTCTTGCGCCGCTTATCTCGTTCAATTGCCATAGTACGGATTATCTGTATAAAGTGGCGAAGTCTGTCGATTGGACGACGCTCTTCCGCGTGGATCAAACCTTTGCGGTCTTCGCGTCGGTCGCCAACAGCCACATCACGCATTCTCAATACGCCGCGCTCAAAGTGAAAGACGCCATCGTCGATTGCTTCCGTGAAAAATTCGGCAGTCGCCCAAACGTCGAACCGGTTACGCCGGATGTCTGGATCAATATTCATATCGAAAATAATCATGCCGTGCTTAGTCTGGATACTTCCGGCGGTTCGCTTCACCGGCGCGGTTATCGAACGGAAACCGGCGTTTCGCCGATGATGGAAACACTTGCCGCCGCCATCATCCGGTTGACCGAGTGGCAGGGTGAAAAACCTTTATACGATCCGATGTGCGGTTCGGGAACTCTGCTCTGCGAGGCGTTGATGTCGTACTGCCGGATTCCGGCGGGTTATCTGCGGAAAAACTTCGGGTTCATGTTTCTGCCGGATTTCGACAAAACCGTCTGGGAAACCGTCAGGGAAGAAGCCTATCACAACTTTCGGCAACTGCCGGAAGGACTCATTGCCGGAAGCGACGTTTCCGGACGAGCGACTAAAATCGCGATCGAAAATGTCAATCATATTTCTTCCGGCAACCGCGTCACAATAAAGATGTTGAATTTTATGAAAATCGACAACCTCGAAAATCGTGTCATCGTCTGTAATCCGCCTTATGGAATCCGCGAGGGAAATCCGGAAGAGATCGCCAAACTCTACACCTATCTCGGCGATTATCTCAAACAAAAATGCAAAGGATCGACGGCATACATCTATGTCGGCGACAAGGAATTGCTGAAGTTCATCGGCCTCAAACCGACGTGGAAAAAGCCGCTGGTCAACGGCGCGCTGGACGGTCGGCTGGCAAAGTATGAGATGTATTGATTGTGCCAACAGTTAATTCATCATTGATATGCAACATTTCCGTAGAGACGCCCGATCCGGGCGTCTCCTATACAAATTACCGCAAATCAGGTAAAAAGACGCCCAATTTGGGCGTCTCTACAATAAAAATAACAACCCATCAAATCCAAACAGAACGGTTTGGGAAACCGACAAAACAATCCATTCCAAACACAGAGGAAATGATTGACATAGTTTATTGTGCAGATTCTGAGATAAATTACCTTGAAGCAAAATAAAATACCCTTGAACTGAAATTATTTACCTTTGAAGAGAAATAATTTATCCTCAAGGAGAAATAATTGGTTGTGTAAATCAAAGTGTGTAAACTCATAAACAAGTTAGACATAATTCTTTAAAATTTCCTCAAAGTAAATTAACAATTGCGCATAAATAATTCCCCAATCTTCGTAAGTGTGGGTCCACTTCCG
>Ga0210017_1000447_pt1 | contig 34682 bp, 32 predicted proteins | sample CryGeyCG2014_020_FD_183966 | JGI IMG/M metagenome (GOLD analysis project Ga0210017, IMG submission 183966) | Groundwater microbial communities from aquifer - Crystal Geyser CG08_land_8/20/14_0.20 (SPAdes) (version 2) | ecosystem: Environmental > Aquatic > Deep subsurface > Groundwater | place... | reverse complement strand
GTTATAAAAACTGATGCCAATTTTTACCTGGGTTGTAGAAGCCCAGTCTGTTATTTATGCTACGAAGGGGACAATTTTTTCTTGGCAAATCACCTTTAGTATGTGTTAGATGAAGTGGCGGGTTCATAATTATTGTTCTCATTCTCTTAACAGCTTTTCCCATTTCAAGATATGTTCTTTCTTTATCTCTGTGGTTTTTGAGAATTCAATCGTTAGATTTTTTGTGTACCTTTTTATGAACTTCTTGGGATCCGGTAATAGCCTTAAATAATATCTCAGTGATTGTATTATTCCATTAACTATCACTTCACAACCATGTTCTCTTTTTATTTTTTCTATTTCAGTCTTGACTTTCTTTTCTTCTCCATCTTTAACATTGGGTTCTGCCGTTGTTAAGAGATAATAGCGTACAATAGGCGTATCCTTAAATTTTTCATACGCATCTCTTATTATGATAGGATCAATTGGTATATTATGCTTAATTTCAATACCCTCAAAATATTCATTGTTTTCATCGATTACCTCTATATCTCCAATACCTCTTGCCCGCATATCTGGAGATATATGACTCCTTATCGATTTTAACTTTTTGCCTTGATACCGCCTAACATCTTTCATTAATACTTCATATATCGAATATATTGCTATAACAGGTAATCGAGAGGCACCGGAAACACTATATTTTTGAAAGAAGTGCGAATTTAGACTCTTTATTATTATATCAATGGTTAGTTTCTCCGAAGAAAAAATATGGGTTAATTTTGTCGGAGATACTGCAGTTCTTTGCAGAAGGAGTATAAATAAACATATTAGATATTTTTGTGGGCTTGCTTTGTGTTTTTCAATATCATTTAGGATTTGTAAAAAAGATTCTTTTACTTCTTTATCTCTAATCTTGCCTGGAAAATCAAGTGTAAAGGCGTGTGGTTGTTCAATAGACCTAGTCAGCCATCCACTTTCCTTCATGGCTAATCTTCGAAATTTCTTCTTAAAAAAAGGAGTTACATATTTTGTATCATAAGTTCTTCCTGAATAACCCCCTTTTAATTCATCTTTGTGATATCTTACATCTTGTTTTGGGTCTTCTATTTTCTTAACAAGACTAGTTGTAAGTGCCGTCACTACTGCTTTAAGAGATTCAACTTTATTCCCAACGGTAAAAAGCCATTCTTGTCGTTTCTTACTGAGTGCCAGCAGAAAAGATTCACCGTTGTCTTTCTTAATCTCTTCACTTGCTATTATATAAGCATTTTCAAGTATTGTAACAGGGTTCTTTTTATCCATTATTAAAACAACTCCAGAGTTGATTGGAATTTAATATTACTTACTCTTTTTTCTGCATATTTACAGTAGTTAGGGTTTATTTCAAATCCAATATAATTGCGACCTAAGTTTTTGCAGGCAACCGCAGTAGTTCCAGACCCCATGAAAGGATCTAACACTATATCACCTTCTTGTGTAAGTAATCTAATTAATTGTTGAATTATATATTCTGGATATATAGCTGGATGTTTACATCCTTTTATGGTTTCTACTGGACATTCAATAACATCACGCTTTAGAGCATTCCCATGGATCCTTATTACTGTAAACCCTTTTTTCTCTAATTGAATTTTCCTGCCTCCTTCTTGTCCTCCAAAGGGTTTGGAATGGATACCTCTTATTTTCATACGGAAACTGTCTAATTTGCCTGTTTTAACCTCTTGTATTACTTTTAATAGTTCTTTCCTTGCCATACTCTTTTCTTTTTCGGATAGCGAGGATTCATTTATTAGATCAAAATATCTTTTACCTATTTTATTCCTATTACTGTTTCTACTATTGTGTTTTTTTAATCTATCAAGATGATTCATAAAAGAATCAATATTATAGTAATAATCATCTGACTTAACAAAATGTAAAAATGGTTCTGTGCTGCTTACAAGTCTTCTTTTAAATTGTCTCGGTGTAGGATTTAATTTGATCCAAGTAATATCATTCACAAGTTTTACAGGTTCTTTTTTTAATATTTCAATAGCAAATCTATATGGTGCTAACAAAAGATTCCCATTTTCGTATTTATCCCCTATATTAAATACAATGTTGCCATCTCTTTTAATTACCCTAACACATTCGTGAAAGAGTTGCCTCAATTTTTCAATATACTCTTCAATTGTTTCTTCATTTCCTATACCGCTGCCATAATCTCGCTGTTTATAATATGGTGGGGAAGTTACGACTAAGTTTATGAACTCATCTGAAATTTCTTTAATCAATTCCAAGTTGTCACCACATATTATTTTATTCACAAACTTTTCCATAATTAATCACCTAAATTAAACCGCCATTTCATATAACGTTCCGTAGCTATGCGAAGTGCCGAGCCAACGGCGAGGCATTTAGGCCGGAGCTTGAAGGGCAGAGCCGCATACCCACGGTTAGACGACGTAGCCAATTTCAATTTATGATCTATTAACAATTGATTCAACACAGTCTATCAGTTTTTTCATAAACTCTATATTTACATTTATATTCTCATTTCGTTCATAAAAATACCGCCACTCGACAAATGCTTCTGTATGTTTACTAAGCAGTATTTTGAATTCCTCTTCATCATATTCGGTTAATTTAATTATCTCCTGTTTTACTGTTGAATCAAGCGAATTAAATAAATCTAATAATTTATGACCTCTACACTGTTTTTTATTTTTAGTAAGTAAAAACTTGAGATAAAGTTCAATAGAAAAAGCTAAATTCACAACAGCAGGAACTATAAGAGACTCAATTTGTCCATTTGGAAGCGGTCTTCTTTCAAGACTTCTTTCGGCAGATTTCTTAAATGCGCTTGCATTATTTCTTAATAACTGCAATTCCACTTTTATACCTCCAGATTTCATTATTGGCTATGTCGTATAACGATTTGCGGATAAAAGAAGTTGCCGAAGGTAATTTGAGAAAATTTTTGATTTCCCTTTTATCCGCTGATAATAATTAAAAGGCGTCAAAATAATTTCTTGCCTGTCTGCCGACAGGCAGGACATGAAATCAATTTGCGTTGTATAATTATACAACACAATCCTGGTTTTGTCAACCCAAAAATCAGAAGGGAGGCTAAAATTACTAAATCCCAAAATCCACGGTTTGATACCCGGATTGTAGAAGCCTCGTCTGTTATAGTAGACATTTTTTTCTTGTCATAACGAAGTGAAGATCCCGTCTCTGGCGAGGACAAATCGCCTTTAACCTGTCTACCGACAGGTAGATATATGTTATGTGAAGTTCAGCAACATTTCCCCTGTCTTAAAATTTGGGCTTCAATCCAACCTGCTTACATAATTCGTTCGCTGTTATCCTATCAATCGCTCGATGCCTTTTGATTGGTATTGTCTTTTCGCTGTTAGTGTATATGGAGTGTTTTCTCCCTTCACGCAACAGATAAAACCCGTTTTCCTCCACATATTTGATTAAGTCCCGACGTTTTACAGACATCCTATACCTCAACGGGTATTTGTTCTAAGAGAGCTTCCCCAATAGGAATTTCTTTATTTTGCTCTCGATAGGCTGCTATCATCTCATGCAAAGCATCCTTGAGCATTTCCCTGCACTCTTCTAGCGTTTTTCCCTCTGTTATTACCTCTGGCCACTCCACCAACTGTCCCATGTAACCGGAACTTATTTTTGTATACTTGGCAGTATAGTTGCTTAACATACCATCACCTCCTCCTTATATCATCCATGTCACTATTTTACATATGCACCGGGCTATGTGAAGTTCGGCAACAGAAAGATAAAAGGGACAGGCTACTTTTTCACCTGGAATGAAATCTGTCTTTCATTTGTTCAAAGAAGGCATCGGCTTATTTCTTTCCTGGTAATCATCTGTCACCTACAATTAATAGATTGTTGATTATGGTTAAAAATATGGCAGCTTTGTTATATTATACAATATTTATATCTCTTTGTCAAGGGAAAAAATTACCTTCCCAGAACCTTCCCGTTTTTTTCCTTGACAGCAGTTTGAAATTGTGGTATAATATAAATTATACTATGAGAAGAAAGGTTCTGTACCTAATGCTTATCATCCTTCTTGCTGGTTGCAGCAAGAGAGATGATAAAGTAACAGAAGTAAAATTCTGGCATGTTATGGGAGGGCCTCTTGGCAAGGCACTTAACGAACTTATAGATGAATTTAATGAGGAGAATCCTAATATACATATTACATCTGTGAGCATGGGGAATTATCAGGCACTTACGCAGAAGATTATGGCATCTATACTTGCCAGGAATCCGCCGACCATTGCCCAGGTGTACGAGTCCTGGACAACAAGTCTCATGCAGGCAGATGCAATACAACCGATAGAGGATTTTATACGGGGTGAAGAGGGACTGAAAGAAGAAGAGATTTCCGATATATTTCCTGTGTTTATAAAAGACAATACCTGGAATGGAAGATTCATAACAGCTCCCTTCAACAAGAGCGTGGTAGCATACTTTTACAATATGGATATGTTTGAGAAAGAAGGGATAGAGAAATTTCCTGATACATGGGACGAATTTCTTAGAGTTGCGGAGAGGTTGACAAAGGATATAGATGGTGATGGCGAACCCGATATATGGGGCACTGCATTTCCTGTAAATGCTGGGATGTTTGCACAGATACTACATGCAAAAGGGGGAAAAATCCTCTCTCCTGATGAGAAACAGCCTGATTTTCAAAACAAAGAAGGTATTGATGCGCTCAGATTTATATATGACCTCATATACACCCACAAGGTTGCATATCTCACTACAGGCTATGAGCATCAGGATGACTTTATTGCAGGAAATGTTGCTATGATATCAGGCACATCTGTTTCTTATTCCTTCATAAAAGAGGCTAAGCCCAGTTTTAGAATAGGGGTTGCACCGCCTCCGGGCGATAAAGAAAAGGTGGTATTCATAATGGGTACGAATGTTACAATATTCAGAAATTCTGGAGAGAAGGAAAAAGAGGCTGCCTGGAAATTCATAAAATGGTTCATATCAAAGGAGATTCAGGCAAGGTGGGTGATTAAAACAGGTTATGTTCCCGTAAGAAAATCCACACTTGAACTCCCGGAGATAAAACAGCATCTGCAGAATGTACCCGGACTTAAAGATGTATGGGCATCGCTTGACTATGCATTGATAGAACCAAGAACACCTGGTTGGCTTGTGGGAAGGAGACTCCTCTCTGATGTCGGAATAGAACCCGTGCTGCGAGGAGGAATGGCAATAGAAGAGTCTCTCGCAAGATGCGCGAAAGAGGTAGAAAGGGCACTTGCCTTACAGTACTGAGCAGGTATTAGAATACCAGTAAATCAGGTAATCAGTAATCGGTCATCGGTATGTTGTAAACAAGGAGAAATGGCGAAAGTAGGAAGGGGAGAAAAATAAGGTTTTACTGATAACCGATATGTGGGTTCGGTATTATTGACGCATATTTTAGAGTAAACAACTATGCTACACGCAAATTTCGTTCACCTTCATCTTCATACAGAGTATAGCTTCCTTGATGGAGCTTGCAGGATTGATGATTTAGTGGAGGCTGCCTCAAGGTATAAACTTCCTGCACTCGCTATTACGGATCACGGTAACATGTGCGGGTGTATAGAGTTCTATAAGAAGCTTATGCACGCAGCTATCAAGCCCATTATAGGACAGGAAGTGTATCTTGCACCCCAATCAAGATTTGACAGGAAAGGAAAAGAGGTATATTATCACCTTGTTCTTCTCGTGAGAAATGAGAAAGGATATAAGAACCTTGTAAAACTTTCTACAATAGCGTATAAAGAGGGTTTCTACTATAAGCCGAGGATAGATAAGGAAGTATTGAAGGAATACAATGATGGACTCATAGGCATGTCTGCCTGTATCAGAGGCGAGATCTCATATCATTTACTCAGAGGTGACTATGATAAAGCCAAGAAGGCATTACTGGAATATCTTGCTATATTTGGGAAAGAAAATTTTTATCTGGAACTTATGAGATTGGGTCTAAAAGAAAATGAGATTGTAAACGGTGGACTCCTCACCCTGTCAGAGGAACTTGGTGTTCCCTGTGTGGCGACCAACGATTGTCATTATATAAATAAGGATGATAGTGAGTCACATGATATTCTACTCTGCCTCCAGACAGGAAAGGATATTGATGATGAAAGTAGGATGCGATTTGAATCGAATGAGTTGTATTTACGCTCACCTGAGGAGATGGAACAACTTTTCTCAGACCATCCAGAGGCGATTAAGAATACACTTGAAGTTGCAGATAGATGTAATCTTGACTTTCACCTCGATGAAGTGAAAGTGCAGCTTCCTCATTATGATGTACCTGAGGGATTTTCATCCAGTGACGAGTATCTTGAGAAACTTGCAAAGGAAGGATTAAAGGCAAAATATACTCACATCGACGAGAAGATTGAGGAGAGATTTAATCACGAGCTCAATGTGATCAAAAAACGGGGACTTTCAGGTTACTTCCTTATAATTACGGATCTTGTTAATTTTGCAAGAGAGAGTGGTATTCCCGTTGGTCCTGGTCGTGGGTCTGCAGTGGGAAGTCTCGTATTATATTCACTTGGTGTTACCGAGATAGACCCTCTCAAATACGGGCTTGTTTTTGAGAGGTTTCTAAACCCTGAGAGGGCAACAATGCCCGATGTAGATATAGATTTCTCTGATACGAGGAGAGACGAGGTTATATCCTATATAAAAAGAAAATATGGAGAAGAGAATGTCTCCCAGATCATCACATTCGGGACGATGGCAGCAAGGGCAGTTGTTAGAGATGTCGGTAGAGTGCTTAAGATTGCGCTTCCCGAGATAGACAGAATAGCAAAGACAATACCATTTGGGATAAGTCTTAAAGAAGCGCAAGAGATACCGGAGTTCAGGAATATAATAAATGAGAAGGAAGAGTATAAGAAACTTATCTCCCTGGCAATGAGGCTCGAAGGTATTACAAGGCACGCCTCAGTGCATGCTGCAGGTATGGTGGTTGCTCCGCATGAGATTACTGAATTTGTTCCACTTTATCGTATGCCGGATGGTTCTTTTGTGACTCAGTATCCTATGGAGGCTATTGATGCGCTTGGACTTTTGAAGATAGATATACTCGGACTCCGCACACTCACGATTATAAAGAATACGATAGAACTCTTGAAGAGAGAAAATAAGAAGATAGATATAGAAAACATCCGCCTTGATGATAAGAAGGCATTTAATCTCCTTTCAAAAGGTATGACGAATGGTGTATTTCAGCTTGAGTCAGAGGGAATGAAAGACATCTTAAGAAAGATAAAACCCGATTCATTCACTGATATAATGGCAGTTCTTGCGCTCTACAGACCCGGTCCTCTTGGTGGACTTACAAAAGATAGCTTTATAAAGAGGAAGCATGGGAAAGAAGCAATTAATTATATCCATAAGAATCTTGAACCAATTCTAAAAGAGACATACGGGATCATACTGTATCAGGAACAGGTGATGCAAATAGCATCAGTAGTTGCAGGATTTTCACTTGGAGAGGCAGATACTTTAAGAAGGGCTATGGGCAAGAAATTACCGGAGATTATGGATGAGAAGAGGAAGGCATTTGTGGAGGGAGCGTTGAGAAGAAACTATTCTGAGGAGGTCGCGAACAGGCTCTTTGATCTCATCATCCCCTTTGCTGGTTACGGATTCAACAAGTCGCATTCAGCAGGTTATTCGCTTATATCATATAGAACCGCCTTTCTGAAGGCACACTATCCGCAGGAATTTCTATCAGCAACACTCACAAATGAGTCTTCATCCTCGGATAAGATTGCTGAATTTGTAAAGGAGGCGAATGTCTTAAAGATTGATATATATCCTCCCAGTATAAATAAGAGTTTCTATGAGTTTTTACCTGAAGGAGATAGTATAAGGTTTGGATTGTGTGCAGTGAAGAATGTGGGAGAGAATGCCTGTATGTCGATTATCTCTACACGTAAAAGGGGCGAATTTAGGAGTTTTATGGACTTTTTGAACGGAATAGATTCGCGGATTGTAAGTAAGCGTGCTGTAGAAAGTCTTATAAAAGCAGGAGTCTTTGACGAGATTAAAAAGAATAGGGCAGAGTTACTCTCAATACTCAGTACCATCCAGAGAAGACAGGGCAGTGTTGGTCAGGCATCGCTGTTTAGAGGAGACGCCAGCTCTAAGGAGAAGGAAGCATTTTCAGTTACAGAACATCTCTCATTCGAAAAGGATTCGCTTGGGTTTTATCTTTCAGGACACCCACTGGATAGATATTCTGACGAACTTACTGCATTTACAACAACAACTTCATCGTCACTTGCTGCGTTGCCGGTTGGTAGTGAAGTGATTCTCTCGGGTGTAATTACAAAGAGGAGAAAAAGACGGGTTAAGAATGGCGATCTTCTGGTCATTCTTACATTGGAGGATCTTGAAGGTGTATACGATGCGACACTTTTTGGTGACTCTCTAATTGGTCAGATCCCTGAGAAGGATTCACCTATTCTCGTAAAGGGAAAGGTCGGTTTATTCAGAGAAAACAAGAATGTAAAGGTTGAAAAAATTATTCCGCTTTCCAAAGTGAGAGATGAGTTCGTAACTGGTGTAGAGATACGACTCAATCTAATCGGACTCACAGAAGAGACATTAAAAAATCTAAAAGCCATCCTGGAGGCCTCACCGGGGAATAAAGAGATATTTTTGAGGATGGAAGAGAATGGTAAGTACACTACAGCCCGATGCAAAACCTTAAAGGTTTCACCAAACAGGACAACACTGTCAAAAATAAGGAAGCTATTGGGGGAACATGCGATTACTCTGAAGGGAGAAATATGAGCGAATTTAATACAATAAAAGAGGCGATAGAGGAGATAAAGAAGGGAAAGGTCATCATAGTAGTAGATGACGAAGATAGAGAGAACGAAGGAGATTTCATCTGTGCAGCAGAGAAAGTTACTCCCCAGACTATCAACTTTATGGCAAAAGAGGGAAGGGGACTTATCTGTGTGGCACTTCCCAGGGAAAGACTCTCCTCTCTTCATATTACAGATATGGTAAGGGATAACACATCAAAGATGGGAACTCCATTTATGGTGTCAGTTGATGCAAGAGATGGTACTACAACAGGTATATCTACATACGATCGAGCACATACAATAAAAACGCTCCTTGATGATACAACAAAACCATCCGATCTCGTGAGACCAGGACATATATTTCCCCTTGCCTCCACACAAGGAGGAGTACTCCGCAGAGCAGGACATACGGAGGCATCCTGTGATATTGCAAGGCTTGCCGGGCTCTATCCTGCTGGAGTTCTGTGTGAGATTATGGATGAGGATGGAAGCATGGCAAGATTGCCGAGGCTTATCCAGATGAAGAGACGGTATGGGCTTGTCCTTGTTACTGTAAAGGATCTCATAGAATATAGAATAAGAAAAGAGAAACTGGTCAGGCGTGTAGTTGACACGAAATTGCCAACTAAATATGGGGAATTTAATCTTTATGTATACGAGTCTATAATAGAGAAATATCATCATCTCGTGCTTGTGAAGGGTAAAGTGAAAGGAAAAAAGAATGTTCTTGTGAGAGTCCATTCACAGTGTCTTACTGGTGATGTCTTTGGTTCGTTGCGGTGTGACTGTGGCGAACAGCTTGCAATGGCGCTGAAGATGATAAGTAAAGAAGAAAGGGGTGTATTTCTTTATATGAGACAGGAGGGAAGAGGAATAGGACTTTTTAATAAACTGAGAGCCTATGCACTTCAGGATAGCGGACTTGACACAGTTGAAGCAAACGAGGCACTCGGATTGCCTGCTGATTTAAGGGACTATGGTATAGGTGCACAGATTCTCGTTGATCTTGGACTCTCCACTATAAGACTCTTAACCAACAATCCCAAAAAGATTATAGGACTTGAAGGATATGGTCTAAAGATAGTCAAAAGGGTTGCAATTGAGGTCTCCCCGAATATTTTAAACCGCAGATACCTCTGTACCAAGAAGAGCAAATTGGGACATATACTTGATAATGTATAGTAGGGACAGACCTTCAGGTCTGTCCCTAAGAGTCAATTGGCACAAATTGAATTTGTGCCTACATGAGTTCTTCTTCATCATGCTTCTCGTTCGCTACATATTGAGAGAACATATTGCTCCTTTTTTCACCGGTCTTATCTTCCTCACATTTATCCTCATTATGAACAAGTTTTTCATAGTGATATGGGATATTGTGGGAAAAGGAATTCCAGGTGGTATGGTTCTGTCTATGTTGTGGCTGTCGCTTCCATCTATATTTGCCCTTACAGTTCCTATGGCAGTTCTCGTGGCGGTATTGATGGCGTTTGGAAGATTGTCAGCAGATTTCGAAACCGTTGCGATAGGGGCGGCAGGGAAAAATCCACTCACACTTATGATACCACCGCTTGCTATTTCCTTTTTTATAGCAGTGGGAATGGTATGGTTTAATAATCATATCCTGCCTGATGCAAATCACAGACTTAAAAATCTCACTATAGATATATCCCGGAAAAAACCGGGATTTAGGTTGCAGGCGATGGTTTTAGTTCGTGATTTTGAGGACTATGATATACTTGTAAGGGATATTGACCACAAAACCTCCAGGATTTATGATATTACAATAAATGAAAAATCTACCGGAAGGACGATACTATCAAAGCAGGGGGTTGTGAAAAGCAAAGGCGACATTGTATATATCAATCTTTTTCAGGGTGAGATACACGAAATAGACCCTCATGATGTGAGTAAATACAGGAGAATAGAATTTGCTCAGCATACGATAGCGCTTCCCTTAGATACTGCATTTATAAGGAAGGAGAGAACGTACAGAGGAGATAGAGAACTTTCTGCATGGGCATTGAGAAAATGTATTAAGGATGTATTGGTAAAGAATCCAGTAAATCCTTCGCAGAACAGGGAGATTGCAAGACTTTTGGTCGAATACCACAAAAAATTTTCAATCCCTGTCTCCTGTATCGTTTTTATCCTGATGGGTGTACCACTTGCAATCAAGGTGAGAAAAGGAGGAGCAACAGGAGGATTTGGTCTATCACTTATCTTCTTTATCTTTTATTATATATGTCTCATAGGTGGTGAGGAACTTGGGGATAGATGCATTATTCCTGCCTGGTTATCTATGTGGTTTCCAAATATTGTACTGGGGATTTTTGGAGTAATTCTCTGTATGAGGAGTAGATGAGGAGGAACTTACCTCTGGATGTTCACTGAATCACCTACATTCACATCATTTTTCTCAAACCAGCCCATCTCTACCTCAAGTGCATAAAGAATTGGTTTTGGGGGAATATATAATCTGTTTTTATACAGAGGCGCCATGTCCTGGATAGAAATTATTACCCCGTCTCTGTCTATAAAGGCAATAGAAAGTGGAATATGTGTGTCTTTCATCCAGAAGGGATATATATCCTGCTTTTCAAAGATAAATAGCATACCGCTATCTATCTTTCTCCTACCTGACAATCCCCTTTCTCGTTTCTCAGGCGAATCCGCTATCTCAACTTGCAAAGGTATCCTGCCAACATATATTAAACTCCTCTTCCCCTTACAGGAGGCAATAAGGCACAAGAGGAGTACATAGGGTAGGAGTTTATTCACAGCCTTCTCTCTACGAATATCTCCTCCTCAAGTTTTGAAAGGAAAGAGTTAAGTTTTTCCTCTGTTTTTTTCTGAGATAGATGTGCCTTTAGATTTTCTTTCACATCCTCAAAAGTTGGACGCCTGGATTCCTTTTTATCAAGGATTTTCATTACATAAACACCATCTTCAGCCCCTATTATCCGGGTCTCGTCTGGAGGGAGTTCCTCGAAGATAGGAGGCAGGGGTAGATAATTTTTGCCATCGGATATAATCGCAGTCCTATCACTTTCCAGTAAGAGCTCTCCTCTTTCAATAGAGTTTTTTATAACCGACGCAAGAGAGAAAGCATTTGATGTATCCTCTTTTGTGGGTGTAAGCTTAAACACTATATCCTTCAGGGATATAGTGTTGCTCATTCTCATATCGCACTGTAGAAGATGGATCGCTTCTCTCGTTTGCACCACCTTGATATCCCCGACATCCATATCCTCAATCTGTTGTCTAAATCCAGGATCGAGGTCGTTTATATTCATAATACCAAGTTTTCCTCCTTTTCCCTTTGTGAGAGGGTCTTCTGAATACATACTCGCAAGTTTGCCAAATTCTTCTCCACTGAGGAGTTCCTTTTTAATCTTTTCTATAAGTTTTTCCTTTTCTTTTAATGTCTCCTCGGGTATTATTGGTATGAATACGCCGACATAGCGTGCGGTTGTAGGAATGTCAGGTATTGAATCGGGGTAGGTGGTGAAAAAGTGAAGTGCCTCTATATCAGACACAGATAAATTTCCAAATTTTTTCTGGATAAGTGCCCTTACAAGCAGATTACCTTTTACATCATTCCTGTAATACTCTTTAAGATTTTCTTCTGTTATACCAAGTCTTTCAAGTTCAGAATAGAATGATTCTAAGGAGGGGAAATTCTCCTTCATAGAGGTTATTGTATTTTCTAATGCATCTTCAATACTTTCTTCACTCACAGAGAGTGTCTCCTTCTCTGCTGCAACAATGAGAAGTTTTGTCTGGATAATATTTTCCAGGATTTGTCTTCTTGCATCCTGTGTAATGGGAAGTCCGGACAACATCAGTTTTTCATCTACCTCGCTGAGTGTAATTGCTTCTTTATCCACTGCCCCTACAACCCTGTCAAGTTGAGCAAATAGAAGACTCGGAATAAAGAGTACTAATAGACATCTGTTCATAATTTTGGATGTATTACTTGCTTGATGGCAGTCAGGCTCTCTGTTTCTCCTTAAAGGGATTATTTTATGAGTTCGTAGTGGGTCTCTACAGGAATCTCCTCTCTCAGTTGCTGGAGGAGGCTGTCAAGTAGAGCCATCTGTTTTTGCTTAAGTAGTTTGTCTCTTACACTCTCTTTTACATCTTCATATGTTGGCGGGTTTTTTATCTTTCTTCTGTCAAGAAGTTTTATGATATGAAATCCCTGAGCAGTCTGTACGATGTCTGATATATTACCTATCTTTTCGAGTGAGAATGCTTCTGCCTCAAATGTAGGTAGTGCAGTATCACCCAGCTTTATATAACCAAGAACGCCCCCCTTTTTGCCAGAGGGGTCTATTGAGTATTTCATCGCAAGTTTCCCAAAATCCTCACCGTTATTTAGCCTCTTTTTTACTTCTGCTGCGTCCGTTTCTGTTGCAGTGACTATGTGTGCCACCTTAATTTCATTATTGTATTTTCCCCTGTTCACCTCATAGTCATTTCTTATGTCTTCCTCGCTCACGAATAGTCTATCATAAGTATATTTTGACAGCCAGTGGTTTATAACAATCTGTTTTTTTAATTGTTCAATTTGTTCTGCTACTTCGGGTTGCTTCAATGTGCCTTCTTTTACTGCCTTTTCATATATAAGTTCTGTACCTATCCAATTCTCCGTAAATTGTTTCTTATCCTCAGGCGAAACCCGCATTCGATATTCCAGTGGTATCGCTGAGTTCAGTTCTTCAAGGGTAAGTGTAGACTTACCAACTTTTGCTATAACAGTTCCTTTTTCCTTCTTACAACCAATAATGAGTAGGAGAAAAAGAGGAATCAATAGTGGTAGTATTTTTTTCATGTGACCCCCAGCTTAATTATATAGCGGTTATATGTTAGAGATTTACGAGGCTTATTATTTTACCTCTACACGGATTTTTGCCCTTAACTCCTCCATTAAATTTTTGGTTATTTCCTTTTTCTGTCTCTCCTGTATTTCTTTTATTATCCACCCTCTTACCTCATCCAATGGTTTTGTCCGCGCCTCTTTTCGGTCTTCAACCTGTATTATGCACCACCCAGATGATACATGGAATGGAGAAGTAATTTTATTTAGATGGACAGAGAATACCTTCTGGTCAAGTTCTTTATGCTGTCCTTTGGTTATCCACCCCAGATTGCCGCCTCTTGCCTTTGATGAATGGGTGGATACCTCCTTCGCTACCTTTGCAAAATCTTCTCCTTTCTTTATTCTTTCACTTGCTATTTTTGCCTCTTTTTCCGTTTTGCATTCTATAATTTTTACCCTTGCCCTTGCTTTCTCCTGAAATATTTTTATATTGTCTTTGTAGTAGGACTTTATCTCATCATCCTCGGGTTCTGTGACTCTTGCGTCTGTTTCATTCTGACGGTACTTTCTGACTATAATACTCATCTTTGTCTGTTCCAGAGTTCTTGCTACCTCAGGATTTTTATGTATCTTGTGTCTTATTGCCTCCATAGGAAGTAATACCTCGTATATAATGTAATTGGTAAGAAAGTTTTTTATATTTTCTGGGTCATCGAAGGGTGGTCTTCTTCTTTGCTCTGCAATCTTTACAAATTCATCTGCCGTGATATTTCCTGCCTTTGATATGAGGACAATACTACCCGGCCCACAGGATGATATATCCGGTAATCCAGATTTGGCTGTTGATTTTGCAAGAGTATTGACCACATCCTCGTTAAATTTTATATTTGCAAGTTTCTTGAGATGCTCCAGGAATGCTATTGAAAGTTCCCTCTCCTCCATCCTGCTGAGGGTACTTTTTATCCTTTCCTGTTCATCCTTATTTAATTTTGCTCCCTCTTTGTATTTTATGTCTTTCACCTTTATAATTACCCAGTTTTCACCTGATTTAAACAGAGACGAGATTTTACCCTTACCGAGTGAGAAGATTACTTCTTTTACATTGGGTTCTATCCTTGCTGTATACGGTACCCAGCCGAGGTCTCCATCCTTTTTTGCGGTTCTCTTATCTTCCGATTCTTTTCGCGCAATCTCTCCAAAGTCCTCTCCCTTAGAGAGTCTTCTGTATATCTGCTTTGCCTTTTCTTTGTCTTTTATAGATATTATTCCTGCATTTACTTCTTTGTTGGATTTATTCCAGTATCTCTTTATCATATATGGATGTATGCGAATTTTGTCTGTCACGACCTTCTTGTACAATTCGCGCACTGTCGTTGCCTTTTCATTTCTTTCTATTTCAGTCTTAACAAGTTCCAGATATCCCTTATCTAGTGCGTCTTCATACATCAATGCCTCTTCTACCAGTTCGTTAAGTGCGTCTTCCCTGCTCATACCTCTTGCCTGTCTATCAGCAACATCTTCTTCTCTTAAGATGGTATTTCCGACCTTTGCTACCCATTCTTCCTGGACACAACCAACAAGAATGAATACCACAACCAGTGCAAGCCACCTCTTCATACAACCTCCCTGGTATAATGTTTATTATACCTGATTACACCGATTTTCCAAAAGATTACACAGATTAGAATATAATTATCTTTACTTGGCAACTTTTATTACCTTAAGTTCTTTTTCTATTTGATATCGTAATCCTTCTTGCTCATCAGATATCCCGATCTTTATAGGATGTCTTTAGTAAAATGTTATGTAACTCAAGGCTTCAGCTTGATGGCATATTATAACACAAAAGGGAAAAAATGTCAAGAAAAATGTTATCTCTGTTCCAATACCGTTCTTACAATAGAAGATGCTACCTTCTCTGCCAGAGATTGTACGCCATCGTCTTCCGTGAGAGAGCGGTCATATGTTACCCATTCCTTTAATGTTCTTTCCCATATGCCTTCACTATTACTTTTCTGGTAAGAGAGGTTAAGTTGAACATCAATTCTGTATTCCTTGATGTTTTCATACTCATCAAATGTAAAAGGTCTGTTCTCATAATCGGTGATAACTACTGATAGGACAATCTCTGCTCCACTCTCCATAAGTTTTATCCTGCCGTCTCTTATAAATTCATCTACTGTATTCTGGTAGAAGATGTCGTTCAATTCATACCTCAGGGTATTGTTGGTAAAGGGATTTATTGTTATACTCTTGTACTCCACCGTGGCAAATCCCCTGAAACTGTATATACAGCCGCTCAAAAGTATAGGTAGTATGAATAACCCCTTTTTCATTTTAACTGATTGTTCGTTATTATGCTTTTGGCGTATTCAAGTTCTTCCTTTCTGGTGGGAAGTCTGCCATCCAGTTTCTCCCATTTTACCCTTAGCAGTATCTCCCCGACAAGTTTTCCTTCGCTAATGCCTAAATCTTTTATATCTTCTCCAGTAATTTCTAATTTTACAGGTTCAATTTCTTCTAAGTATGTGAATACTTTATCTTTTACATCCTCTTTTACACCAATATATGCAAGTGAATGTGGCGGAAATCCATGGAATATTGTATATAGTTCTCCCCTTCCTTTACTTTTCTTTAATAGGGGGATTTTTTCAAGCAGGATTTCTACGGCATTCAGGTATTTTCTTTCCCTTCCTGTTAATATCTTCCTGTTATGACAGCCATCAGTGAGGGCCATAAAATAAAGGGGTTCTTTTTTTATCCCGAGTTTTGTGGCAAACTCGTCAAGTTCTTCAAAGAAATCCCTATTGGGATAGATTATTCCCAGTTGTTCAAAAATGCCGAGTTGGGCTATCCTTTCCAGGATATTCCATCTTTTTATCTCCTTGAGACAGAGTGAGAGCTCATTTCTTATTCTTGCGGGAGAAATAGTAAGAAGTACCCTTTGTTCTATCGCGTCCCCTATAAGTGACCCTGTAATTTGCTCTATCTGGAAATCCAATCTCTCAGCAAATCTCAAAGCACGGAATATTCTCGTCGGGTCCTCTATGAAACTTTTGCCGTGTAAGGTCCTTATTAGCCCCTTTTTGATATCCTTCAATCCCTGAAACGGGTCTATTATTGTTTTAGTACCTACAGGGATTGCCATACTGTTGATGGTAAAATCTCTTCTTGAGAGGTCCTCAACTATACTGCCGGGTTCCACCAAGGGCAATTCCCCCGGTCCAGGATATGTCTCTCTTCTTGCGGTGGCGATATCTATTCTGAAACCAGATACAAATAGGATAAAGGTGCCAAATTGCGAAGTTTTCTTTATTTTCACCCCAACTTTTTTGCTGAAAGGTTCTGCAATCTTTTTCGCGTTACCCTCAACTGTGATGTCTATATCCATATTCTCAATACCCAGAATTTCATCTCTCACACACCCACCAACCAGATATGTGGCAATATCCTCCTTTGAGGCTACCTCCTCTACAAGATTTATAATATCATCCTTTTTCATTTATTATTAGAGACATAACCACAGAGAGCACAGAGATTAGACAGATTTCAGATTGTGGGCGAATAGCAATTCGCCCCTACGGGATTGTTCACCACACCTGTCTACCGACAGGTAGAAAGGGCACAAAGGGCAGATTACAGATTGTAGATTTTAGATTGTAGGAGGGACTTCCCAGTCCCGATAATCGCGGTTAGGAAACCGCTCCTACAATTACCTAATTACTCAATAACCCAATAACTCAATGACCTGATAACCTAATTACCCAATTACCCAATAACCAAATTACCTAATGACCCAATGACCTAATTACCCAGTAACCCAATTACCATATCTTATCTGCGACAATCAGCGTTAATCCCTGCCTACCGGCAGGCAGGTGCGTCCAATTTTTCTATATTTTAACACATTTTTTTCAAAAATGCAAACTTTTTTATTGACAAAATGCGTTTTTTCTGGTATTATATATTAACCCAGGATTATGCATTGATAAACACGAGATTGTCACAAGGGTAGAAATCTGGTTAATTGGTTGTTTTTTGGAATCCCAACTAACAAACTAACCAACTACATGCGAACTCTTGTAATCATACCTACATACAATGAGATGGAGAACATATCTTCTGTGCTTTCCAGGGTTCTTTCAATAAAAGATGATATAGATATTCTCGTCATTGATGATAATTCAGCCGACGGTACTGGGGAGTATGTAAGAGAATTATCCAGAAAGGAGAGACAGGTAAAATTGCACACACGTCCTGCTAAACTCGGACTTGGAACTGCATATATTGAGGGTTTCAGATATGCTGTAAGGGAGGAATACGACTACATATTTGAGATGGACGCCGATCTTTCACATAATCCGGATGATATTCCAAGATTTCTTGAGACAATAAAAAATGCAGACCTTGTTGTCGGTTCGAGATACTTCGATGGGGTATCTATAGTAAACTGGCCAATATCCAGACTTCTCCTTTCCTACTTTGCAAATATGTATGCGAGGATTGTCACAGGGGTGCCAGTTAAGGATATGACAAGTGGATATAAATGTTACAGAAAGAAGGTTGTCGAGATGCTCCTGAAAGAAAAAATAGTGTCTGATGGCTATAGTTTTCAGATTGAAACAGTCTTCTGGGCATACAGAAACAATTTTAAGGTGAAGGAACTACCCATTATATTTATTGACAGGGTGGAAGGTAGTTCGAAAATGTCAAAAAGGATTGTATGGGAGGCGTTCTGGGTGGTATGGAGACTCAGGTTTGTGGGAATGATGCAAAAGGCAAGAAAAGTAGGTATTCGGTAATCAGTCATCGGTAGTCAATTAAATCTACAATCTAAGTTATGCTCGTTTCTACTATTATCGTTGCAGCAGGAAGCGGAAAGAGAATAGGGACTTCCGTTCCGAAGCAATTTCTTGATATAAATGGAATTCCCATCCTCTCCCTTTCCCTTTTGTACTTTGAAAAAACTGAAATTGTGAATGAGGTAATCATAGTAGCACTCCCGGAATGGATAGATTATGTGAAGAAAAGAATTGTTTTGAAAGGTAGATTTAAGAAAGTAAGTAGGATTGTAGAAGGGGGAAAACTCCGTCAGGACTCGTTTCAAAATGGGCTTGCCGTTGCAAGTGGAGAGATAATTATTGACCATGATTCAGCGAGACCATTTCCCGGGATGCTGGATGTAGATGGAATGGTCAAGGAGTGCAAAAAAGTTGGGGCGATTATCCCTGTTATCCTTGTGAACGATACGGTAAAGTATGTAAAAAGTGAGAAGATAGAAAAGACGATTGACAGGAGCAATCTCTTCTATGTTCAGACACCACAGGTATTCAAGAAGGAGCTCTGCGAGAAGGCATACAAACGGGCAGAAGAGGATAGGTTTTATGGAAGCGATACGGCATCACTGCTTGAGAATGCGGGTATACCAGTATTTACAACTTTAGGGTCTATATTTAACATAAAAATAACTACAAAGGATGACCTTGTAATTGCCGGGCTAATCAATCAGTATTATTTCAGCCGCAGGTAGGTACGCCGAGTCATTGGGTCATTGAGTCATTGGGTCGTAGCGTCAATGACCTAATGACTTAATTACCTAATAACCTAATTACTATTTCTATCTGCGTCCCAATAAAATGTTATGCGTATTGGTATTGGATATGATATTCATAAATTTACCCCGGGAAGGCCACTCATATTAGGGGGTATTGAGATACCTTATAAAATGGGACTTCTTGCCCATTCTGATGGCGATGTACTGCTCCATTCAATAGGTGATGCAATACTTGGTGCATACAGCATGGGGGACCTTGGCAGACATTTTCCCGATACGGATGAGAAATGGAGAGGTATAAGCAGTGCTTTTATTCTGGAAGAGATAATGAAAATGACAGGCGCAAATGTAGTGCATATGGACTCAGTAGTCGTATGTGAGACGCCGAAATTGTCCACCTACATTAAGAAAATGAGAGAGAGAATTGCAGGCATAATGGATGTATCTCTTGATGCTGTATCAGTAAAGGCAACTACTGAGGAAGGACTTCTCTTGAGAGGAGAGGGAATTGCAGCGTACTCAGTTGTTCTCTGCTCCTGATGTATTGGTATCCAAGAAGTATTCCTACCTTCTTGTTATCTTTGCAAAGAGAATACTCAAGAGATAAAGTCCTATTATGGGCAAAGAGACCAAAAGAAGGGTTATCGGGTCCACTGTTGGGGTTATAATGGCGGCAAATACAAGTATTATTATTACTGTATACCTCCACTTTGACAGAAGCAATTCCGTATCTACAATACCGGATCTTGCAAGGTAAAATGTTATTACCGGTACCTCCATTACACTTCCAGACCCTATAATTAAAAAGATCGAAAATTTGAGAAAGTTATTTATCCCTATCGTCTCTTCGGCTATTCCTTTCCCAAATGAGAATAACACCTTCACAGCAAGAGGAAGTAGAAATCTGTATCCCAGATATGCACCCACACCAAATGCTACCACCCCAAACAAAACGAAATAAAAGACAGGCCCCTTCTCATTCTCTAGAAGGGCTGGCCACAGGAATATAAAGAGATGGAAGAGAAAGAAGGGAAGGGTAACGATGATACCGCTAAAAAGAGAGACATATATACGGGCAAGGAAGGGTTCAAGTGGTGTAAAGAAATGGAGTGTTAGATTACGAAGCAGAAAGAGAGAGAGCAATTTTGCAGAAAAAAAGTAAGAAATTACAACAGAAATAAAAAAGAATATAAGGATGTATATTATTCTCCTTCTCAGTTCCTCCAGATGTTCTATAAGGTCTTTTTTCTCCGTCATATTATACATTTAACACTGAAAATCACCGAAAGACACTAATTATTCAACACCGAAGAACACCGAAAAGAGATTTTTTATTTATTCCTTTCTTCAGTGACAATCAGTATTATTCAGTGTTATTAGTTATTTCTTAAAAGAAACTCCTCTGCAAGTTCAAAATAAGCCCTTGCCCCCTTTGACCTTACATCGTAAAGAAGTGCTGGTTTGCCAAATGAGGGTGCCTCTGCAAGTCTGATATTTCTTGGTATAGTTGCCCTGAGTACGCTGTTTTTGAAGTGTCTTTCAACTTCTCCCCTTACTTCTCTCGAAAGCAGGGGTCTCATATCAAGCATCGTAAAAAGAATACCTTCTATATCAAGATTTGGGTTCAGGGAGTTCCTTATCCTGGTTATAGTAGAAAACAACCTCGACAAACCTTCCATAGCATAGAATTCGCATTGAATAGGCACAAGCACAGAGTTTGCTGCAACAAGTCCATTTATAGTAAGTAGTCCGAGTGAAGGTGGGGAATCTATAAATATATAATCGTAATCATTCCTCACGCTGTCTATTTTTGATTTGAGTATACTCTCCCTGTTTTTCATATCTACGAGTTCTACCTCTGCGCCAGCAAGTGAAAGTGAAGAGGGGACAAAAAACAGGTATGATAATTCAGTCGGTATGATAGCATCTTTAATGTCTGTGTTTCCTATGAGTACATCATATACGCTCTTGCGTGCTTGTCCGCTTAGTCCGGTTGTCGCATTTGCTTGCGGATCTATGTCAACCAACAATACCCTCCGTTCTGTTACTGCAATAGAGGCTGAGAGATTGACAGCTGTTGTGGTCTTTCCAACGCCTCCCTTTTGGTTTGCTATTGAGATAACTTTACCCATAGTAAGATTGTAGTTACAAATTCAAATCTGTAAATCTTAAATGGCAGACAGCACACATATCGTTCCTTTCGTGAAAATTTTCTTCTGTATTTCAACAACGGAGAGTCCATATCGGTTGAGGGTCTCTTTTGCCTCTTCAAGTTCGGTAGCCAGTCTTTCCCCCTTGAATGTTATAATTCTGCCATCATCTTTCAAGAATCCTGCAGTCAGTTGAACTATCTTTTTAATACTGCCGACCATCCTTGCTGTTATAACATCATACAGCCTGTTGGATTGAAATTGTCTTATGTCCAGATTGTATATACGGACATCGTGAAGTTTGAATTCTCTCTTTACCTCTCTTAAGAATACCGCTTTCTTCTTTTTTGCCTCAACTATATCAAGAATTATATTGTTATTTAATATCTTCAAGGGAATTCCGGGGAAACCCGCACCGCTTCCAAAATCGAGTAGATAATTACCTTTTAGCAAATAATATATGGAAAGCGAATCTAAAATATGATTTTTTGCGATATCCTTCTCCGCTCTTGATACGAGATTAATTTTCTCATTCCACTGCAGAATAAGTTCGTAGTATCTAAGTAAATATCGGATTGTATTTTCCTTAGCAGGTAGCTTTAGTAGTTCAATACCCTCCTTGAGCTTCTCTATTGCAGTCTTCATAATCCTGATATGTTGTATTGTCTTCTTTTCCTTACTGATAATCTGATCACCGATAACCTGATTACCAATTTTATCATACTGATCTTGAGACGGTGTTCAATGCTTTAAAATTTGAACCCTACATCCAATTCAATACCTACATCCTCATAAAAGTTGTAGAAGTATGCATCCACAAATGCATCACCTATAGAGAGTGCCCATACTCCACAGGACAACCAGAGCCAATCATATCTTTTTGCAATATGGTAGTTGTAGTCGTTTTCCCTCCCTTCGCTCTCTGCATTCATTGCATAGATGTGTTCTCTTACGGTAAATCCAAGACAGATTGTCTGGGCCGTTGCAAATATGATACTTTTTATATATTTCTCATTATAGAACTGTCCTCCCCCCGGAAGAATAGATAAAAGCATTGCCTTTGTTGGGGATTTGCCTTCACTGAACAGCGATGCAGGAACTATGAGCATAAGAGCAAGGAATATTCCTGTTACATTTCTATTCATAGTATCTATCTTTAAGATATTTAGAAACCCTTTGAATCTCTTTTTTTAATATATCTCTGCACTTTCTATAGTCTTCTATTCCTTTGCCTACAGGGTCTTCTATCTCTTCTGTCTTTTCGTTCTTTCCAAATTCACCCAGAAGGAAGACCCTGCCTTCTATATCCGGGTAATTTGAGATTATCCATTCCTTCTGTGCTTCTTCCATACACAGGATAAGGTCGTAATCATAGACAATGTCCTTTGTTATCTGTTTGGATAACTCTGTCCGTATCTCTATACCAATCTCATGCATAACACTTTTGGCAAAAAACGAAGGAGGAGAATTTTGTGTGGCGAATATACCTGCTGAATTTGTATATATAGTCTGCGGTGCTATTGTTCTTGCCAACCCCACTGCCATCGGGCTTCTGCAAACATTTGCAGCACACACAAAAAGTATTCCAATTTTTGTCCCGTGGGGTAGCATAACCTTATGTCCTATCTTTTTTTCAATCTCAAAGATGGAGACCTTTCCTTTCCGTAGTAGTGTGGGTGGTGATACTCTGAGCACAGTTGATGGTATCTGTGATTTCGGTGGATTTCCTCCTATGATGTAATCTATATTGTTACCAAATACCCTTTTTATTTCTTTCGCATTTGAAAGCACTGGTAGACCCTCTATATTACAACTTGTTGTGACAAGCGGATTTGGATAATTCCGAAGAAGGATGAGTATGTGTTTCTCATCTGGAATCCTTATACCGACTGTGCCATTCTCCGCTGTGAATGGGATATCTTGTTTTGCCTTGACGACAAGTGTAAGTGGACCTGGCCAGAAATATTGCGATAATTGAAAGACAAGTTTTGTTACCCTTGGTGTAATTGTCTCAAGATGGTTGGGTGACGGGATAAACATAATGAGGGGCTTATTCCTTTTTCTGTGTTTTATCCGATAGATTTTCTCTATCGCCTCTTTATTTGTTGCATCGCATCCAATCCCATATACAGTATCTGTGGGGAACGCGATAACTCCTCCATCTCTCAGTGTGTTGATTGCTCTGTTTAGCCATTTCATATCAATCCTGTAGTCCGAGATTTTGCACGATTTGAAATCCTGACTGCCGTCAGGCAGGCGTGCCTACATACTTTTTGGACGCAGATTAACGCTGATACCATAAATCCGAAATCCTGATTTCTAAATTCTAAACAAATCCCAAATTCCAATATTTCAAACTGTTTGGAATTTGTAAAATTGGAGAATTAGAGTTTGTTTGGAGTTTAGGATTTCGTGATTAGAATTTCTCATATTTATCTGCGTGCATTTGCGGTTAATACAAGAATTATTATAACACAAATATTGTAATTTTGCAAGTTTTTTTTGAGAAGTTCCATCTGAAGGTAAGAGTATGAGGCGGGGTCAGTTAAAGAAAGATTAAATTATGAGCATTGCATCACCATAAGAGTAGAACCTGTATCTCTTTTCTATTGCCTCGTTATACGCTTTCATAATGAGTTCTCTCCCGGCAAATGCAGATACCATAATGAGGAGGGATGTTTTTGGAAGATGGAAGTTTGTTATAAGGCAGTCAACGACCTTGAATTTGTACGGAGGGTATATGTAAAGGTCTGTCCTGCCAGTGCCGGAAGATACTCTCCCATTTTTTGTCACGGTTTCAATTGCTCGAACAGTAGTGGTACCAACAGCAAATAGCCTGCCACATCGATTATTTATTTTTCTTGCAACCTCTTCTCTAACTTCATAGTACTCGTCTTCCATTTTATGCTCTTCTATCCTCTCTGTCTTAATCGGTTTGAATGTCCCGGGGCCTGTATGGAGAAGTATCTTGAGTACTATACCCCCCTTTTTCTCAATATCTTTAAGAAGTTCTGAAGAGAGGTGTAATCCAGCAGTGGGTGCAGCAACCGCACCCGGCACCCTTGCATAGATTGTCTGGTATGACTTCTCATCCAGATCTACAGGGCTTCTTTTTATATACGGAGGGAGAGGAACCTCCCCACAAAGTTCAAGTATCTTCTGAGGATTAATTCCTCCCTCAACCTCAAGGAGTGTATGTCCATTCTCAAGATGTTTTAAGACCCTAACACTTCCTTTATTAAACAATACACGGATGCCTGGCCTTATTCTTTTTCTCGGTCGTACAAATGCCTCAAAGACGTTGTTCTCTACCTCTCTGATGAAAAATACTTCTATTTTACCCCCTGTATCTTCTTTCTTTCCAAGCATTCGTGCCTTTACAACCTTTGTCTCATTCAAAAGGAGTATATCCCCTGGGTTTGTATATTCCTGTATGTCAGAGAACATCCTGTGTTCTATACTCTTATCATCCCTGTGAACCACCATGAGTCTTGCATCTTCTCTTCTCTTTGGGGGATACTGTGCTATCAGCTCTTTTGGAAGCTTATAATCAAATTGAGAGAGATACATAGAGAGTGAATAGTCATTGGTCAATAGGCAATGGTCAATCGGATTCTTCTTCCAGATATCTTTCAAGAATAAGGAGGGCAGAGATACTATCCTTATCACCCTTTATCCCTTTCTTTTTAAGGATTAATTTTGCCTCATCGCTTGTGAATCTTTCATCCACAAGCTTTGTTTTTATTCCGAATTGTTCCTCAATCTTGGCAGCGAATTTTTTTGCATTTCTTGCCATCTCTCCTTTTTCGCCATCAAGTGTCAGGGGAAGGCCAACCACAATAAGTCCCACGGAGTATATATCTATAATACTCCTCAATTCTTCAAATATGTTCACTCTACTGATGCTCTTCAGTGGTTGAAGGATTTTAAGAGGACCAGAGATGGCTAATCCAACAGATTTTATTCCGAGGTCAATTGCAAGAATCCGCATAAAATGAATTTTTTACCACAAAGACACAAAGGACACAAAGAAAAAATAAATAAAAATAATTCAAATTTCCAAATCCTAATTTCCAATTTCCAACAAAAATCCAAAATCCAAATGGCGAACGATTATAGGCTTGACAAGAAAAATTTGGAAATTTAGGAATTTGGCATTTTATTGGAAATTGGGTATTGGAAATTTGACATTATAAGCGGTGTCTTTATAGTGAATTCCTTACCACGACGGCACAAAATTGGGTCATTTGGTAATTACATTATTGGCACAATGACGCTAAGACGCAATGACACAACGACGTCTCAACTACAATCTGAAATCTTCAATCTTCAATCTGTAGCACCTATCCCCTTCTTCGCGTTTATATGCTCTTTGTGTGTTCTTGAGAATATATGAGTGCCATCCCCCTTTGCAACAAAGTATAAATAATCGGTCTTTGCAGGATGAAGAGCAGCAAGTATTGCATCTTTGCCCGGATTACAGATTGCCCCGGGCGGTAAACCGGGATGTATATATGTATTGTATGGAGAGTCTACGGTAAGATCCATATATAGTAATCTATTTTTCCTTTCGGGCAATATATATAGAATTGTAGGACAACTTTCGAGTTTCCTGCCATTTGCGAGCCGATTGTAATACACGGACGAAATTATGGGCATCTCTTCTTTTACCTTTGCCTCTAACTGGATGAGTGAGGCAAGAGTAACAATCTCATTCAGTGTGAATCCGAGACTATCCATCTTTGCCAACATAGAAGAATCAAACAGTTCAAAAAACCTCCTTAACATCATCTCTATCACCTTTCTTGGTGGAATAGAATCAAACGCAAAGTAGGTATCAGGAAACAAAAAGCCCTCAAGTGTAGGTGCGTTTATACCAAATCTATCCAAAAGTGAGGAATCCCTCGCAAGGTTTATAAACTCTGCACTATCCATACCCGTATTGGTTTGGAATATTTCTGCAATATCAAAGATGTTCGTCCCTTCCGGTATAGTCACCTTTATATCAGCAGTCTCACCCTTTACTATTTTTCTCAACGCATCCCTTAACCCACAAGGAGTTTCGAATTCGTATCTACCTGCCTTTATTCTTTTGTCATTCCCTGTAATTCTTGCCCAGACAGCAAACAGGACTGGTTGTCTTATAGCTCCACTCTCGTATAACTTTTTAGCAACCTCCTCACATCCATCTCCATTTTCTATCTCGATATAGACACGATTTGGAGAGGAAAGCAAAAGGAATGACAAGAAAAGAATCCCCATAAGTATAAATCCCAAACATCAAGCACCCTGCCTACCGGCAGGCAGGCCGACACCCTTAGAATGTCAAATTTCCAATTACCAATTTCCAATAAAATGCCAAATTCCTAAATTTCCAATTCTTCGTCAAATCCAGCTTCGTTTGGCATTTGGAGTTTGAGAATTGTTTACGATTTGTGATTTGAAATTTGTAATTTTACTCATTTTTATATATCGCGTAACTACCCTCAATTACATCTATCGATCTTACCTTGACCTTTATACCTCGTGATGCGAATATCTCTATGGTTTCGGAGGGGCGATGGGTGAAGTATTTCTTTCCCGTTATAACTCTTGTAAATATCTTGTGGGAGAAACTCCATATGGATTTTTTATAACCCACAAGGATGAAGTACGAGGGTGTAATTCTTTCAATCACATCAATAACATCTTCAATTGGGATGGTTGTAAGTCCCCCTCCCATTATAAGCACATCAAAATTGTCTGTCAGTGATGAGATATCCTCACATCTAAATTCTGTAGACGAACAGTATGTTGAAGCAAACTCTATCATAGATTTACTTTTATCAATTCCAACTATTTTTATGTTTGGGTATACCCTCTTTATCAATGTAGAGAGAAACCCGGTTCCGCAACAGATATCAATTACAGATAACGGGGGAGAGGGAAGGGAAATAAGGAATCTATGGACTTCTTTTTCCCACTCTTTCCTCCAGACGCATAAGGGAGGAATGGTTCTGAAGGCACACTCGTACATATGAGGAAATTTGTATATATCCATGTATGGGTTATTGGGTTATTAGGTCATTGCGTCATTACCTAATCAACCAATCAACTAATCAACTTAACCACTTTCCTTACAGATTCCATTATCCAGTGTGTATTCTCTTCTACATTTTCCGCAGGTTGTTTTTCCGCTGTCAAACACAAGTTTTTCGCCACATTCGCATATCCATCCAATCCTTTTTGCAGGAACACCTGCAACGACTGCATAATCAGTGACGTCCTTTGTGACTACGGCACCCGCCCCAATAAGCGCCCATCTCCCTATAGTAATACCGCATAGTATAGTAGCGTTTGCGCCAATACTTGCTCCTTTTTTTACGAGTGTTGGGATCCACTTCCCGCCCTTTGGATAAGGTGCCCTTGGATTGAGGTCGTTTGTAAATACCGCAGATGGCCCGACGAATACTCCGTCCTCAAGGGTTACAAATGTATAGACGGAAACATTGTTCTCAAGTTTCACGCCGTTCCCTATAATGGCGTCCTTTGCAACGAAACAGTTCTGACCAATTACACAATTTTTGCCTATGCTTGCTCCCCTCATAATATGAGAGAAATGCCATATCTTTGTTCCTTTACCAATCAATGCTCCATCATCTATCACTGCAGTGCTATGAGAAAAATAGTCCATATACCCCCCAGATAGAGATATCAAACCTGCCTGCCGGCAGGCAGGAATCAAAAATTAAAAATCAAAATTAAGTTTTACCACAAAGTTCACAAAGAACACAAAAAAACTTTCAATTGTCAATCGTCAATAGTAAATCGAAAATTAACAAGCTTAAAGACCCGCCAAGAGCAAGGCAACTATCCCCCCAAGCATAGTTGATTTGAGCAATTTACTCGCACGGCTGAACGATATACTATTTCTGTTTATCAGATAAAGGAGCACAGCGAGTGGAATGTTAACAAGAAGAAGGACTGCAACAAGGTATGGTAATCCGTAGATGCTTGCTATGTAAGGGAAAAAACTGAATGCTATAAGAATGACCACCAGTGTATTCACAAGTTTTATTGTCTTTTTTATACCATAAACGAGTGGAAATGTCCGTGCATATCTTCTATCTCCTTCCATATCCTCTATATCCTTTACAAGTTCTCTTGAAAGGTGGAGAAAAAACGCAAGTATAAAAGGTATTATCGTTGGTGTTATATACTTGACAGAAATTCCCCCATATATAAAGGGGAGTCCCCCAAGAAATGCAACTGCAATGTTCCCCCGGAGTCCTCTTCTCTTCAGAGAGAATGAGTAGAGGAAGAGAAGAATAGTTACAAGTATAGCCATCTTGAGGAGCTGGAACGATGCAAGACCTGCGAGGGCAATTCCAAGTATACACAGGAATAAGGAGAGAATAACTACCTCCTTTCCAGATAATCTTCCAGATGGTATTGGTCTTTCAGGTCTATTTACCCTGTCTATATCCTTGTCTGCAATATCATTTATGATGTTTCCTCCCCCTGTTATTAAAAAACAAGACAAGATGGCTAACCAAACTGTATGTGTGATACCCTCCTTGGTCAGTGCTGCACCTATAAGCACCGAAACTGCAGCTATCACTCCATTAAAGGGTCTTATTACCTCAATTCCTGCAATTATTTTCTGTTTCATTGGCAAAAGGTTAACGCAAGAATCCTGATAGATGCTTCCTTTGCGTGTCCAATTTTACAGTAATTATCATACCACAAAAACTGCAGAATGTCAAGGTTTTTTAATCAGAGGTCTCTGAAAAATACCCAGAGACCTCTTTCATTTTAATATTTACCCTATTCGTGCCCTTTGTGTCTTCGTGGTAAGGTCTTTTTTCTTTTTTCTTTTGTCTTCTGTCCTTTGTCCTTTATCTCTTATATTCTCTTCCCTGCCTACCGGCAGGCAGGCAAATCCCTGTCAATTTTTTTCTTGACATTTCTATAAAATTGGGATATAATTAAACAATGATATGTCTGGGTATAGATACATCTACATTTGCCATTGGTTTGGGGATAGTAAGGGACAACCAGACAGTTTACGATGTTTATTGTAACACGGGTAACCCTTCTGCAGACAGAATTCATACACTAATCTACGGAGCATTAAAAGAGAGCGGGTTATCTCTTGGAGACATAGACCTTTTTGCCTGTGCCATTGGTCCGGGTTCTTTTACTGGGTTACGGGTTGGTATAGCAACTGTAGAAGGATTGTCTTTTTCACTCTCCAAACCTGTTTATGGTATTCCGACTTTTGATGCCCTTGTATGGAAGTTCTCAGACTTCTGCAGACAGGTTGTGCCCATGCTTGACGCAAAAAGAGGGGAGATATATACGGCAGTATATAAAGGAGGTAAACAGGTATTTCCCGCGAGGGCGGTAGAGCCGTCTTTTTTTTTCAATACGATAGAAGGACATACACTGTTTCTTGGTGATGGTGTAAGAATTTATAGGGATGTGATACTGGACAGGTTTGGCGACAAAGCAAGTTTCTTAAATCCTAATGTAGATTCACCCCGTGGGAGTGATGTTGCCTATCTGGGTATACTTTCGTACAAAGGAGGAAAGCCTCACGATAATAGAATAGAACCTATATACATACATCCACCGAGGATAAGAAAAAAGTGTAGTTAGATTTTTGACAATATTGTATGTCTCTTAAGGAGGACATATGTTGGGACTTCTTGCACTTGTATCATTGTCACCGATATACATAGCCAAGATAGATGGGATTATAGAACCTATGGCCGCTGATTATAGCGTAAGATGTATAAATATGGCAGAGAAGGAGGATTCTCCCCTCATAATAGAACTTGACACACCCGGCGGGCTCGATGAAGCGATGAGAGAGATTGTAAAAGCTGAGTTGAACGCAAGTGTTCCAGTTATAGTCTATGTTACCCCATCTGGTGCGAGGGCAGCATCTGCTGGGGTGTTTATCACACTGGCATCCAATATTGCTGCTATGACTCCCGGGACAAATATAGGTGCTGCGCACCCTGTGGGTATAGGGCAACAAAAGGTCGATGAGGAGATGGTTGAAAAGGTGGTGAATGATGCGGTGGCATATATAAGGTCAATAGCAGAAAAGAGAGGCAGAAATGCGGACTGGGCAGAAAAAGCCGTGAGGCAGAGTGTCTCTGTAACAGAGAAGGAGGCGCTTGAATTGGGTATTATAGACCTTATTGCGGATTCGAGGGAAGAACTCATTTCTCGCATAGATGGTATGAAGGTTAAATTACCAAGCGGAGAAGAGACGATAAAGACAGAAGGGAGAAAGGTTGTTGAGATTCCCCAGACATTGAGAGAAAGATTCTTCTCAAAACTTGCCAATCCCAACCTTGCATATATATTTCTTATACTCGGTATCTATGGCTTGATTCTGGAATTTTCAAGACCCGGTACATTCATACCGGGTGTGGTGGGAGCAATCTGTCTGCTTCTGGCGTTTTTTGCGTTCAGGATACTGCCGATAAACTATGCTGGACTTGGATTGATAGTTCTTTCCGCTATATTTTTCGTCCTTGAGGTGCTTACTCCTACATATGGTCCTCTTGCAATAGGAGGAGTCGTATCGCTTATTCTTGGTTCTATGATGCTTATTCGTTCAGAGGCAGCATTCTTTCAGATATCTGTTCCTCTCATAATAACCACTGCAGTATTGATAGGAGGATTTTTTGTATTTGCGCTCGGAATGGCATTCAGGACTATGAGAAGAAAGCCAACGACAGGAGATAAAGGTATCATAGGACAGGTTGGAAGGGTGAAGGTAAGAATAAAAGGTGAGGGAATCGTTTCTGTTTTGGGTGAACTCTGGAATGCAGAATCTGACGAGGTTATAGAGGAGGGAGAGAAGGTTGAAGTCGTAAGTATTGAAGGTCTTACTTTAAAAGTAAGAAGGAAAAGTGAGTAGTCAATAGTCAATCGTCAATACTACTATGGTGGAGGGATGGCCGAGTGGACGAAGGCGCACGACTCGAAATCGTGTGTCCGATTTATCGGATCGGGGGTTCGAATCCCTCTCCCTCCGTAGATAATATAAAATCAGACACAGGTGCATCCAATTTTTTCTTGACGCTGTTCTCCACGCGAAAGCGGGAGAAGTAATTGAAGATTGAAAACTAAAAGCAATCGACAATTGTCAATCAAAAATAATTAATTAGACAGTGATAAAAGGCAGAAATATGACTATATTTATTGTAGATGATGAACCCTTAATACACAGGCTATTTGAGCATGTTCTTACGGTAGAAGGTTATGAAATCATCGGGCATGCGTATGACGGAATGGAAGCACTACGGATTTATCGCTCACTAATATTATCGTACAGGAAACCCGATGTGATTATTATGGATCATCTTATGCCAAAGAAAGACGGTATTGAAACAGCAGCTGAGATTTTTGATATTGACTCCTCCGCGAAGATACTGTTCGTAAGTGTTGACGAAGGTGCGAGGGAAAGGGCGTTAGCATTGGGTGCTATAGACTTTATTAAAAAACCATTTGAGGTATCGGAAGTTTTGAATGTTTTAGAAAACCTCAGAAGGAAAAAAGACTTGACAAAATAAAAAAAAGAGGTTATAGGGCTTCCCAAAAGTCATTTTGGGAAAACCGGATAATTAAAAGAGATTCTCTTCCATCTCCTTAGGAAATTAGGCACAAAAGATTTGACAAAACGGATTTTATCCTTGTATCCCGTTCTATACGCTGTAAGAGCTACTAATAAGACGGTAATATGCGCAATTGTACAGTGATTACTTACGGCCTGAAGCCCCCTGACTGTGGGATTTTGCATGGTAATAGAAAGTAGTCTTGAGAAAACCCGCTCTACCGATGTCCGTTTATTATAGATTGACTTGAATTCCTGAGTTCCATATGGAATTCTCTCTCGTATACTTGGACTTAAACGTAAGAGGACATTACACCCTTTTTGCTTAAAATACTTGGGATGCCCTACGGGACAAAAAAGATACCTACCCCGGAATTCTTTTAACCAATATAGTGGACAACTGTATTGACAATAGGTTATGCCCTTTGATGTCATCTTCCCCTTTCTATACATGGGAAGATTTGCTTGACAATATACCCCGTCCTTTTTAATGGTATATGGTGTATTCTGTGTGTTACGAGGGTTCCTTGGAATAAATGCTTTAGCTTTTATATCCTCGATAATGAATTTAAGAATACACTCGCTATCATAATTGGCATCACCGAGTACTTCTTTAACTGGAAGTTGAAACTCTTGATATAATTCTTTCAACATAGGTTTAGCCTGTAATTTCTCACTCTTGTTAGCCTGAAGAGTTAGTTCAATAACAGGTAATTCAGATGCTGTATCATTTATGACATGATTACGATAACCCCAGAAGTAATGGATCTTCTTTTTAAAAGGCTCTGAAAAGTATGCAATGACACCGAGTCTTGCTCCTTTATCACCTGATGGGTAGTGTTCTTTGTCATATCGATCCTTAACCGATGTTTTAAGATTGTTCTCTCTAACTGGAATTACAATAGAGCATGAATCCAGTGCTATTCTCTCGCCAGTGATAACTCCTTCACGAATAAGTTCGTGGACAAGTACTTTTCGTATTGCTTGTAATTCTGCATTGGGAGTTGAACGCAGAAAGTTAGAAAAACGTTCGTCCGACGGTGTTCTTTTAAACGGATCAAAGCCCAATGCAGCAGCCATAGATGGATTGTTATGCAACTCAAACTCTAATTCTACAAGTGTAGTTATGCCCCGCAGATTACGGTATATAAGTGATTTCAAAATATTATTCCTGGATACTGGCGGTCGTCCCTGCCGAGAATTGTCTTTGACAAGACGTGGTAGATTTTCAAAGAGCGTATGATATTTGACAGCAGGAGGTAAAGACTCTGGTGCAAATATATAACCCTGACCCATGGTATCCCCCTATTTTGGGAAGGTCGTTGAAATTCACTCTATAGAAGGATACCACAAATCTTGGGTTTAGTAAAGAAAATTTGTAATATTTTTGCATTTTATAAAAAAATATATGAGGGTTTCCCAAAAATAGTTCTTCCTAAACTACCCAAAAATGCCCCTAAAATACGCCATAAAAAGCCCGAAATACGGGATTTTTGACATAAGACAACAATACAAGGCCTTAAAATATAAGGACTTACATTGGTTTAGGAAATCGCCATTTTCGGCTTTTGTAAGTCACTACAATGTAAGGACTTAGAGTTTTGGGAAACCCTGAAAGAGGTTATAATATTTAGGAGAACAGGGTTCGTTATTAGAAAATTAAATATCAAAAAGAAAGACCAGAGACCTTATTGACAATTGACTATTTACGATTGACTATTGACGATTTACTTTGCACTTTGCATTTTGATATTTGATTTTGTTATTAGAGGTGTGATGGACAAGACAGAAAAGATCGATACATCCTATGTGGACATATCTAACCTTGAAATACCTGACGTTATCATACATCTTATTCCTGCAGACTTTGCCATAGCCCACAGATGTCTACCTATCAGAAAAAAAGGGAAGGTGCTCGATGTAATAGTTCCCGACCCATCTGATATCTACCTTTTATCCGACATAAGATTTATAACAGGTTGTGAAATAGAACCGTATACCACTTCGGAAAAGATACTCGGCGAAACCATTGCTCACCATTATGGCAGAGGGGCGGATCTTAGCACCATAATGGAGGATATAACCAAAGCTAAGGATGTGGAATTGGTTGAGGCAGACAGGGATGAGGCTGTGGCATCAGAATTACTCGCTCAGGCTGAAGAGGCGCCTGTTGTCCGATATGTGAACACTTTAATAAGGGAAGGGATAGTCAGGTCTGCAAGTGATATACATATTGAACCTTATGACAAATTTTTGAGAACAAGAATTCGTATAGATGGTAAACTTAACGAACTACCCTCACCTCCCTGGAAATTACACAGAGCAATAATATCGAGGGTTAAGGTGATGGCAAATCTCGACCTTGCCGAACGCAGGATTCCACAGGATGGTCGTATACTGGTGAAGTATCAGGGCAGGAGAGTAGACCTGAGGGTGTCGACTACTCCGACGATTTATGGGGAAAAAGTTGTGGTGAGGATTCTTGATAAGGCAGCTACTCCTCTTGAGATAGAGAACCTCGGAATGGACGGAACGGCATTGAAGAGGTTTATTGAAACGATAAAACTGCCTTACGGTCTCTTGCTTGTAACAGGACCAACAGGCTCTGGTAAGACCACCACGCTTTATTCTGCTCTCAATTATATCAACCGTCCCGATATAAACATTATGACAGCCGAAGATCCTGTGGAGT
>Ga0210017_1000446_pt1 | contig 34707 bp, 25 predicted proteins | sample CryGeyCG2014_020_FD_183966 | JGI IMG/M metagenome (GOLD analysis project Ga0210017, IMG submission 183966) | Groundwater microbial communities from aquifer - Crystal Geyser CG08_land_8/20/14_0.20 (SPAdes) (version 2) | ecosystem: Environmental > Aquatic > Deep subsurface > Groundwater | place... | reverse complement strand
ATAAGAACCTGCCCTTCGGGCAGAACCTTGAAACACTTCGTGTTATTCTAAGAACCTGCCCTTCGGGCAGAACCTTGAAACACTTCGTGTTATTCTAAGAACCTGCCCTTCGGGCAGAACCTTGAAATAACTAAAGTTATTATAAGGCGCGTTTTGCTTTTCTTATTTTTTCAAAAAAGAAAATCGGCCAATATTTAAAAGAAAGAGGATAATCCTGAGTTTTTACATATTCTTTTTTATAACCGCCGAATCCCATTTTAAATAAGGTTAATCCTCTCCAGGGATGTTTTGAATTTTCATCCGGTGCAATCCCCCAGAAGTTATACAGCCTGCATTCTCTTTTTCTCGCTTCTCTTATTGCTTCCCACTGTAAATAATAAGATGCTGGTATTTTTGGATACTTTAAAGAGGAGGCACCTTGATGATAAAAACCAATACCCGACCAGAAAATAATCATTGCTGCTGAAATTACTTCTCCTTTATATTCGGCCAAAAATATTGAAACTTGATCGTCTGGCAAAAAAGCTGAAAATTCTTTTTTCAAATAATCCTCTGAAAACGGCACGAAATGGTGGCGATCAACCGTTTCTTGATATATTTTATTAAATTTTCCCAAATCTTGCACGTCTTTACTCTGGATAATCTTTACGCCATCTCTTGGCGCCCGCCGAATTAAGTATCTCGTGGTTTCTCTCATTTTTTTCAAAAGCTCGCCCTCTGGCACAGAAATATCTAAATCCCACGTTACCTCAGCATGCATATGGATAGGAGAATTCCTGAAGTTTAATTTTTTGAATACCTGTTCATTTTCTTGATTCCTTTGCCAAATCGGACTTATTCTTATAAAACTGGCTTTTTCCTCTTTGGCAATCTCTTTCAATTTTGTTAACAGCACATTTAAAACTTCTTTTCTATTGACAGGCCCGCCCTCCTTCGCTCCGCCTTCGCTAAAGCTGCCTCCTTCGCCGAAGTAGCTTCGGCTACGAAGGCCGAGTCGGCGGACAGGTAAAGCTACGGAGGGTGCACCCACCTTTGCCAAGGCTACGGTGGGCGCGTGCGGTACAAACAAAAATGTTCCCCTTTTCGCCGCAATTTTAATTACTAATGCAACGCCTATTAAATCCTCAATTTGCAATTTGCCATTTGCAATCTCAAATATCCCCATCCTCCAAATCTTATTTCCCATCATTTTTTGGAACTCACCCCAACCCCAACTTTGCAGAAATGTTTTTTCTTCGCATTGCAGCAAAAAATTCTCCCAAATGTTCTTTTCTTTTATTTCTTTAATTTCAAGCATATTTCCTAAGAAAATCTATAACTTTTTTGGCGTCATTCTTTGAAATATTTATATGAGTCGGCAAATTAAACGTTTCTTTGGCCAGCTTTTCAGCCCTCGGACAGCTGCCCAACTTATAACCGACTTTTTCCAAATTAGTGTCGTGAGGCGCAACCGGACTAGTATACCAATCCCCTATTAAAATGTTTTTCTGCCAAGCTTCTTTTATAATTTTATGGGCTTTTGGATGTTTTATGGTAAAACGTAAAAAAACTTGTTTTTTATCTTCAGGATTTGGCGGCAGTTCAAAGTTTGAATCTTTTAATTCCTGATAATAAAATTCTGCGATTTCTTGCCTATATTCATTAAACCTCTCTAATTTTTCGAATTGGTTTAAGGCGAGCCTAGCCAGTGTGTTAGGAAGCTTCCTAGGGAAATAACTTGGTTTTTCCCCTCTTTTTTCCTTTTTATGAATCGCTTTTGATAAAACATTAAACCACTGCAACAGAACCAATAAGTATTTACCACCGATTTTATAAGTAGGCAAAATCAAATAGTTCGTCAAAACCGGATGTAAAAGTTGCTGTAAAATCCAGAAACTTGAAGGATAATCTAATTTTTCCTGAAAATCTCTAATTTTTTCAGCTAGAAAATCATCGTTAGTTGCTACCATTCCGCCATAAACAGATGATATTATTTTATCACGTGAAAAGCTAAAAAAAGAAACCTGACCAAAAGAACCAACCGTTTTGCCCTTGTATTCCGCCCCAAGAGAATGGGCACAGTCTTCAATTAAAATTAAATTATTCTGTTTGCATATTTCATTAATTTCATCGATATCCACCGGCAAACCAAATGTATGCTGAATTATAACTGCTCGGCTTCTTGTTGTTATTTTCCTTTTTAAATCTTCGGTATTGATGTTAAAATTTTTCTCGTTGCAATCAACATAAACTGGAGTTAGTCCCGACCAGATTATTGGATTAGAAACTGCATTGCAAGTAAAAGCTTGTAACAAAATTTCGTCATTTTTAGCAAAACCAAGCGAGTGTAGAATCGCCATCAGGGCGGTCCTGCCGCTACTAAAAGCAAAAGCGTATTTTGCGCCTAAATATTCTCTAAATTTATATTCTAATTCTTCAACGGCTTTTCCCTCCTTCCAACGTCTTGGTTTAAAGATAAATTTCAAAGCCAGCCGAATATCATCTTTTTCAGTATTTGGCGAAAGCGATATGGAAATAGGTTTAAATACTTGACAAAGATTCATATTTTATGTAAATTAGAAACATAGAAATCCGCCTATTGGAGGGTTAAAGCGTGAAAGGCAAAAAGTTCTTGGAAAAGCTGGCCGAACCATGGCTAAAGCATCCTTATGTTGTTAACGGCCTAACATTAATCATTGGCGTAATGATATTGTTTACTGCCATTGACGATCCCGAAATCCTTGGTAAAAATATGGATATTCTCGTCGCAATGTTTTTTGCTGTTCTTTTCATCGTTGGATCCGTCGCCAACATTTATCTCGCGATCCGCTACAGAAGTGCCCACTAGGGCACTTTATTTTTGCGGCTGGAATATACTCCGCCCTCCGGGGCGGGGTAGTTCATTTCTCTACAAGCAAATTGACTAAATCCTTCGGCACTCTGCTTTCTAAAAGAACTACCATTTCATTTCTTAAGTATTCCACCAGAAGCTCCTCGCTTATTTCTTTTTTTATTTTTTGAAACATTTCCATCGGATCTTCCATAAAAATAATTTTTTGGGGATCCATCCCCTTTTCCGTCGCTCCCTCTCTTATTTCTTTAAACATTTCTTTAGTGGTAACAATCGCTAAGTCGCAAACCTCTCCAATTTTTTCACCAATTTTATGATGTGCTTCTATCGCAGAAGAACCCAATTCAATCAAACAAGGAAAAACAATAATCTTTTTGCCTGACCAAACTTTCAAATATTCTAAGTCTGCAATCAAGCCGTCGGGATTTGCCGAATAAGTTGAATCAATGACGTTAAGGCCATCAACTCCTTTTACAAGCCTCAGAGGGCCTTGTTCCTGTTTAATTTTCCCGCAAGCTTTTGAAATTTGATCTAAACTCATTCCCAGTTGTTTGGCGCAGGATGTCGCAGCTAAAATATTTAAAATGTTATGGCCTCCCAGCACATTTACTTTAAAATCCGCAAAGTCGCCGGTTGTCCAAATACCGGGTGCTAAATTTGGTGATGCTGGTAAAGCCCGATTTTTGGAAAAAACTCTGAAAGAAATACTGCTTTTTCCTACCTTAATATTCTCGGCCCAAATATCTTCTTTTTTTGAAACAGAATATTTTATAACTTTGAATTCCGGCCCGCGGTTGCTGGTTTTTATTTTAGCATTTTGCGCAATTAAATCGTTTTCCCAGTTTAAAACCGCGGTACCATTTTCAGGCAAGCTTTCAATCAATTCAAATTTGGTATTAATAATATTTCGCTGCGAGCCATAGGTCGCTAAGTGCTGGGTATTAATTCCGGTCAAGATGCCAATTTTTGGTTTAACTATATCGCAAAGCAGTTTTATACCTCCCTTGTTGTAAGCGCCCATTTCCGCTATAAAAATTTCGTGTTCTGGGCTTAGTTCGTTCAAAACACACTGAGCTACTCCAATTTCCGAGTTCTGATGTTCTTTTGTTTTTAAAACTTTGTATTTTTCTGATAAAATTGCGGCTAAAAATTCTTTTGTTGAGGTTTTGCCATAACTGCCAGTTATTCCGATTGCAACAAGATTTTTAAACTCTCCTCTTTTTCTCTTTGCTTTTTCGATAGTTCGCATCTTCCACAAAACCGTAATCGGCTGCAGAAATAAAACCATAAGAGAAACAACCAATGGAGTGACAATATCCAATACAAAAAGCCAGGACACTAACCAGAAAGTATTTTTAAAATCTCCAAATAGAATAACAACACTAAAAACTTCCAAAGCCAAAGCTGTGAAAATTAATACAATTGTTTTTTTAGTTAGAACTGGAGATTTTAACTGTTTTTTAAAAAGATTTATAAAGCCCTTACCGCATTCAAGTGAATAAAGAACTACTAAAATCCACATCAAAGCCGACGGATAAAAGATTAAAGATGTCGTAAAAACCAAAGTAAAAAAAATAACTTTATCGTATAAACTGGAAAAAACGCGTTTCCCTTTTTCAGTGCCCAAATGAGCCAAAAATCTGCCAAGATGATATTCTTTTAATTGCCAAAGATAAACATAAAACAAAATAGCTTTTACAGATCTAATGAACCAAAGAATAATTAGAAGAAAAAACATACTCGCTAATAAAAAGCTAATTTTAAGCTAATATGAAGCGGATAAATTCGCTCATTATTCGCTCGATATTCGCTTGTAATTCGCGAGGAAATTAATGACGATTTCTGTTAATTTTCCGGGTTCTTCCAAATGTGGGCTATGGCCGCTTTTTGGTAAAATTTTAAGTTCAGAGTTCTGAATTTTTTCTTTAAAAATATAGGCATATTTTACCGGTACCATTCTGTCTAGTTTGCCCCAGATAATCAAAGTCTTTGTCTTAATTTTAGACAAATCTGGCAATAAATCTTCTGCCAAAACTTTCTTTATTGTTTCTTTCATTGTGCCATTGGCCTTAACATAGTCTTTATTTCTTAAAAAAGAATAAAAAGTATTTCTTGCTCCGTCTTTAAATCTTAAGAGGTGTTTTGGCGTAAAAATTGCGTTTCCAATTCTCGATAAAAAAAAGATAATTTTTGTTTTAAATCCCGACTCTGGTTTAATGCCGGCAGAACCACACAAAATCAAGGTTTCCACTTTTTCGGGGTATTTTATGACAAATTTAATTGCTACCCTGCCTCCAAAAGAATGACCTATTAAAAAAAATTTCTCTAAACCTTGCGAAGATACAAAATTATTTAACCAATTTACATATTCACTAACGCTCCACGCTTCCGAAGGTGTTTTGCTCTTCCCAAAACCGGGGAAATCCGGAATAATCACTTCATAGCCCTTGCTTGCCAAACTTTCTTGAACTCTAATCCAAGAATCTGAACTCCCGCCCCAACCGTGTAAAACTAAAATCACAGGACCTACTCCTGCAATTTTGTAATTCATTTGCAAACCATTAATTAAAATTTTTTCCTCTTTCATTTTTGTTGATAAACATTGAATGCAATTTCTTTGGCTTATAGGAATTCATCCGATAAATTTTTGTTTTTAAACCCATTTTTCTTAATTCCTTTGATAAATCCTTGGTAAACGTTTTCTGATCGTAACCTAGACAAATCACATCGGGGTTTATTTCTTCTATAATTCGGTAGGGATTGTTTTTATGGCCCAAAATTGCTTCATTAACCAATTTACATTGTTGAACTTCCTTTAACCTTCTTTTTTCATTTCTAATCGGGAGGTGATTTTTAACTTTCTTTACAGTAATATCTCGGGCGACTACCACTATTAAGTAATCCCCTTTCTTTCCAGCCTGTTTAAAAAAACAAAGATGTCCTTGATGAAGGCCATCAAAGGTCCCAAATACCAAAACTTTTCTCATATATTATTTACTCAGGTGCTATTTTATTCCTTCTTTCAATTTTTTTCAGACCATTTAAATAGGGTTGTAATACTTGAGGAATTGCTATGCTGCCATTTTTCTGCTGATAATTTTCCAGAATAGCAATCAAAATTCTTGGACTTGCTAGAACCGTATTGTTTAGAGCGTAGGCAAACTTTATTTTTCCTTCCTTGTCTCGGTAGCGAATATTTAATCTTCTTGTCTGCCAATCAGTTAAGTTGGAATCGGAGTGAGTTTCGCCATATGCAAACCTTGAAGGCATCCAGGTTTCAATGTCATACATTTTGTATTTACCCAAGCCCATATCGCCGGTGGAAATAGCGATAACTCGGTGCGGCAATTTTAGCTCTTTCAAAATTTCCTGCGAATAACCACGCATTTCTTCAAGCCATTTGTTTGATTCTTCAATATCTGCCTTGCAAATAACAATTTGTTCAACTTTCATAAATTCATGCAGCCTATAAAGACCTTTTGCATCCTTGCCGTAACTTCCGACCTCTGAACGGTAACATTGCGAAACTCCGCACGCTTTTATTGGCAAATCTTTTTCATTCAAAACTTTATCGGCGTAATAAGCGAGCAAAGACGGTTCGGCAGTGCCGGTCAAAAATAATGGTTCTTTTAAGGCTTCTCCTTTTTCGTCTTTTCCTGGATTTCCTATTTGGTACACTTCGTCACGACCTGTTGGAAAATGACCGCTGCCAATTAAAGCAAACTCACGAAGAATTGTCGGCGGAACAAACAGTTCAAATCCCTTTTCTCTCATTTTATTAAAGGCATACCACATCAAAGCAAGATGTATTAAAGCAGCCTCATTTTTTAAATAATAACCCCGAAACCCGGAAGTTTTAACGCCAGCTTCGGTATCAATTAAGTCCAAATCTTTCCCTAATTGAATGTGATCCTTTATTTTAAAATCAAACTTTGGTATCGTTCCCCACTTCTCGACTTCTTTGTTGGATTTGTCATCGGGGCCTACCGGTGAATCTTCCGAAGGAATATTAGGAACCAAAAGCATTAATTTTTGAAATTCCTCATCAATCTCTTTAAATCCCACGGTTACTCTATCTGAATTCCTATCAAGTTCCTGCATTTTTAAAATTATTGATTTTTTTTCTTTCTTATCTGAAGCTCTCTGGATTTCTGCACTAGCTTTATTTTTCTGGGCCCTCATATCTTCAAGGGCTTGAAGTAATTCTTTCCTTTTTTTGTCAACCTCTAAAAGATAGTCAATATCAAGCGCAACTCTCTTTTTTTGGCAAGCATCTTTAACAATTTGCGGATTTTGACGAATAAATTTGATGTCTAACATAAAAATTTGTTCTCGCGAATTATAAGCGAATCTAGAGCGAATAATACGCGAATAGAGAACAAAATTTGCTCTATATTCGCTTTAAATTAGCTGATTATTAGCGAGACTATCTTCCTTTTGGTCTCATCGTCGGAAATAAAATCACCTCTCTTAAGCTATGCGAGTTAGTTAATAAAGCCACTAATCTATCAATTCCCAAGCCAAAACCAGCCGAGGGCGGCATGCCATATTGCAAAGCCTCCAAGAAATCTTTATCCATTCTTTGTGCTTCTTCAAAGCCGGTTTTAAAGCTTTTCTCTTGTTCTTCAAACCTTTTTTTCTGTTCAATGGGATCGTTAAGTTCGGAAAAAGCATTAACCATCTCAATCCCAGCTATCAATAGTTGAAATCTGGCCAATTTCGAAGGATTGTCATCCAATTGCTTCGCTAAAGGAGCGGCACCTATCGGGTGATGAATAACAAAAGTTGGCTGCCAGATTTCAGGCTGGCAATACTTTTTATAAATACTATCGGCAATTTCTGCCTTCCCCGCGCCTTTTTCAACACCAATTCCCATATCTTTCGCTTCTTTCTTTAAAGCTTCAATATAAATCTCTTCCAAGTCTATTTTTGTGTATTTTTTAATTAATTCAAAAAATTCCACTCTGGGCCAAGGAGATTTAAAATTAATCTTCTTGCCTTCGTATTCAATTTCTGTTTTACCACATACTCTTTTTAAGAGCGTTTCAAATAATTTTTCAGTAAACTTCATTAATTCCTTATAATCTGAATATGCCCAATAAAACTCAAGCATGGTAAAATCCGGATTATGCGATTTATCAACCCCTTCATTCCTGAAGCATTTTCCGATTTCAAATACCTTTTCAAATCCCCCAACTAAAAGTCTTTTTAAATAAAGTTCCGGAGCAATTCTTAAATACAAATCGATATCGAGAGCATTTAAATGAGTTTTGAAAGGTTTGGCCGTAGCTCCACCGTAAATTGGCTGTAAAATTGGTGTTTCCACTTCCAAAAATCCTTCATTCCCTAAAAATTCTCTGATCTCTTTTGTGATTTTAGTCCTAAGCTCGAATTTCTTTTTAACTTCAGAATTAAAAATTAAATCCAAATATCTTTTTCTATACCTTTCTTCAACATCTTGAAGGCCGTGCCATTTTTCAGGCAAAGGTAATAAGCTCTTTGCCAGCATTCTATAATCAGCGGCTTCTATTGTTTTTTCTCCTCTTTTGGTCTTAAACAAAATCCCGCGAATTTCAATAAAATCCCCTATGTCAAAATTATCCAGGAAAAATTTATAGCTCGACTCTCCCAGTCTGTCTTTTCTGAAAAAAGCTTGGAGTTGGCCAGTGCCGTCTTCAACGTGTAAAAAGGTCGATCCGCCGTGTTCTCTTAAAGACCTAATCCTTCCGGTGATTATTATTTCTCTTTCAGATTTTTCAAGTTTTGAAAAATCTGAAACCGCTTCGCTTATTTTGTGAGTTCTGTTCGCCTTTCCCGGATAAGGCAAAAATCCTGCTTTCTTTACAGCCTCCAGCTTTTCCAGTCTGGTTTTTTTAATTTCGTCGATTGTAGCCATAATAGTTGATTTTTCCAAAAATTGAAGAAATTTGCTAAATTTATTCTAACCCTTTTAGATGCCAAAGTCAAAGCGCATTTACTTTAAAGTAAACGCGCTTTCTATTACTTGATTATGAACCCCTCCCCGCAGCAAGCTACGGGGTATCCCGTTGCGAACGGGACAAGTTCTTTTTGCGGCTTTCATCCCAACCGCTGCAAGCAGCGGGGTATTCTCGCCGCAAAAATAAAGTAGTTAATCAATTTTAATAATCTTATATTTTACTTTTCCACTCGGCGTATCTATTTCAACAAAAGCACCCTCGGGCTTATCTAAAAGCATTTGGCCCAAAGGCGAATTGTAGGAAATTTTTCTTTCTATAGGATTGCCTTCGTTGGCCCCGACAATTTCAAATTTTTCTTTATGCGAATTCGAGCTTACCAAAACAACAGATCCTATTTGAACCCAGCCGGTTTTCTCTTTCTTCTGAACTGACGTATTTCTTAAAAGATCTTCTAATTTCGCGATTTTTCCTTCCATAAAAGATTGAGCCTCTTTAGCTTCTCGATAAGAGGCGTTTTCAGTAAGATCTCCAAAAGAAATTGCCTGTCTTAACCTTTCAGCAATCTCTCTTCTTTTGATATTTTTTAGATAATCTAGTTCCTTTTTTATTTTTTCTAAACCTTCTGGTGTTAAATATTCCATCGCTTCATTTAAACATCTAAACATATGAACATTACGATACTTGTTTAAATGCTTAAATGTTAATATGTTTAATATAATTGATTATCTATTAAAATACCACTCCAGTATTTCTTTTGCAACAGGCAGGGCGGCAACCTGCAAATCCTTAACATCTTCTATCATAACTGTTAAAACTATCTCTGGATCCTCATAGGGAGCAAAAACTGTTACCCAGTTATTATAATGATCTGGCTCTGAAGTTTGAGCTGTGCCTGTTTTGGCGGCGGCAGTCACCGGCAAATCATTGAGCATAACACTTGAACCATAAGTTACACCGCCTCGCATTCCTTCTCTGACGATTTTAAGATTAGCAGCATCAATGAAATTTTCTCTGATTATTCTCGGTTCTATTTTTTCAACTGAGCTTTGCGAATTTGGAGAACCGCTAATTATTTCTTTCACCACGTGCGGCTCTAACAATTTTCCACCGTTAGCAATGGCCGCAAAAGAAGCAACCACTTGTATTGGAGTTATTCTAAGATAGCCTTGGCCAATCGAGAGATGATAAGTATTTCCTAGGGTCCAAGGCTCTTTTAGAACCTCTTCTTTCCAAATAGGGTCAGGCAAAAAACCTTCTGATTCTTGCGGTAAATCAATTCCAGTTTTTTGTCCCCAGCCAAAAAGTCCAAGGTATTCCTTGATTCTGTCTACTCCCAAACCCTCTTGGCCCTCGTAACCGCCGCCTAAAGTATAAAAATAAACGTTGCAGGAGACAGCAATCGCCTTTCTTATATCTACCCAACCGTGAGGCATCCAATCACGATAAGTATAAGTAATTTCTGGATCATACTCATGCTGAACTTCAATTAATCCTTTATCATAAATTTGCGTTTGAGGAGAAATCAACTTTTCCTGCAGAATGGCAGAAGCCATTAATGGCTTTATTGTCGAACCTGTAAGATATTCTCCGGCAATAACTCGATTAAACATCGGGTTTAAAGGATCTTGAAAAATCTTTTGAATTTCTTCATCTAAAGATCCTGTTGAAAAAATATTATTATCATAGCTTGGCAAAGAAACTAAAGAGAGAATCCCTCCTGTTTTAGGATCCATAGCTACCACAACGCCTTTTTTCGCTTCGATGCTTTTAAGGCTTTTTTCAAGGGCTTCGGTAGATTTTTTCTGCAATTTACTATCGAGATAAAGAACTAAATTTTTGCCAGATTCAGCGGTCTGAACTAATTGCTCTGATTTTTGATTGCCACGAGCATCCTTCTCCACTTGAAATATGCCGGACTTCCCGCGCAAAACTTCTTCATAAAATCTCTCAAGGCCTGCTTTTCCAATATAATCTGAAATTGAGTGGTCTTTAAAAATTTTCAACTCTTCTGGGCTTATCTTGCCCGTATACCCTAAAATATGGGCGAAAATCTGACTATCTTTATAGTCTCTGACTGTGTTTTTTTCAATCGTAAAACCTGAAAGCTCCTTAATTTTCGCTTCAAGTAAAATCAGTGTTTCATGGGAAACATTCTCGGAAATTAAAACTTTATAACCTTTAGTCTCGTCTATTTGTTTTTTCAAGTCTTCTAAGGGTTTGTTTAAAATTTTTGACACTATCTCAAGAATTATTTCTTTATCTTCTTCTTTTTCGGGAAAATCTCTTTTCTCTAAAACCAAATCAAAGCTAGGTTTGTTGAGAACAAGCTGATTCATATAACGATCATATATTACACCGCGTTCTGCCCTGATGTAATAACCTCTGAAGCGATTCTCTTTTGCCAGCAAAATATATTTTTCTCTATCCAAAATCTCAAGCTGAAAAGTTCTAAGGAAAAGCAGAATTCCTAAAATTAAAAATCCGAAGAAAAATCCCTTGAGGGATTTTTGGGAAAGAGGGACTTCAAATCTTTTTTCCGAGATTCCAAGCTCGGCCTCTTTTCTGTGCGCTAGTGTGTCTAGAAGCACCTCGTGAGGTTCTACTTCTTGATGATGCGCAAATCTCACCTTTAAGTTTTTAAGATGTGGGTTCATAACAATTTCTCAATCTAGATTGATATTTGGAAATATCTTTTTAAAATCTTCTTTATAAAAATAGAGGCTGATAATAAAATTATCGTATTTATCCCAAAGTATTTTCCGGAAAAAATATCTAAGAAAAAACCTCCCGCAACAGCTGCAAAAATGCCAAAATTGCCCTTAGAGCTTTCAATGATATTTATAAGAATCACTGAAATTAAAATCAGATTTAGCGCTATTCCTTTAAAAGTGAAAAATACTAAAAAACTACTCTGAATTAAAGCGAAAACATAGAAAACCAGAATTAAAATTAGCGCTTTTTTCACCCCGTTAGAAGTCTGTCTTAATATGACGTGTTTGTCAATTTCAGATAACTACTTTTATAATTACCCCGCGAAACCGAGGACGAAGTCCAAGGTTGGGCGGAGCAATTATTTGCTTGCTCATAATTACCCCGCGTAATCTCGTCTAGAAAGAATTTTAATAAGAACCTTTTTCCAGCAAGAACCTTGTTTCTCGCCGCGGCTCGAAATAAAATTTTTTCTGCCAAGACTTCTAACGGGGTTCATTTAATTCCCTGAATAATGAACAACTGATCTATTTCTTTAAAATCAAAGGAAGGAATAATTTCCGCCTGCTGAAAGGGTTCTAATTCGTTTTTTTTAACCGACTTGACTTTACCGACTAAAATTCCTTCGGGAAAATCCCCGCTCAAAGCGCTGGTTACAACAATATCTCCAGCAGAAATTTCTTTATCTAATGGAATAAGATCTAATAATAATTGTAAATTTCCTTTTCCCTTTATTAAACCAGAAACATTTTTGTCTTGAATCTTTGCATCAAAAGAACTTTCCTTATTGTAAATCAGTATAACCTCCGAAAAATTATCATAAGCCTCGCCAACTTTTCCGACAAGAACTTTTTGAGAAGTGATTACTGGCAAGCCTTTTTCGACTCCATCTTTTTTTCCTTTATTAATGAAAATGGAATCTTTAGAAAGGTCCTTCCCTGTGATATGAACAAGTATAAGTTCGAGGTCTTTTTCCAAGCCAACGCCCAAGGCTTGTCTTAATGATTCATTATCTTTCTGCACTTCCTTTAAAACAGAATTTTCGGCCGATAACTCAAGGTTTTTACTTTTTAATTCCTCGTTTTCTTTTTTCAGATTTTTTATTTCAAAAATTGTCTCGAAAAAATCAGACACACTATTTCCTGCCTGCCACAACTGCCTCTGTATTGGAGCTGATATTAAGTAAAAAAGATTCTTTACCTTTTTTGAGAAACCGGTCCGATTGAAAACAAAAATAATAGATATTAAAACGACTAACAAAACGACTTTTTTAAGACCCGAGGAAGATTTCATAGTCTTTGTTTATTATATAAACGAAAAATTTTATTGGCAAATTTTGTTAAAAAAGAAAAGCGCAGATATTGCAATCTGCGCTACGCGTGAGAACAAATCAAATTATGCTGTTTGTCTATTTGTTAAAGATCCAAAAAAACAACAAAAAAGAGGATAGCAAAGATTAGTCCATAAACCCACCAAAGAGTTCTCTGACTCGATGACACCCTGCTTTCAGTTGCTGAACGAATAAAGTTTCCCGTAGCTAGCATAGCGAGAGCAATAAGTATAACTACATAAATCACCCCCGTTATATCTTCATTGATTATGGTTATCATTCCACCCTCCTTTTTGACGTTGTAGATCTTTTAATGAATTACCCAACCGCAGCAAGCTGCGGGGATATCTTAGTTATATTATATTATATGTATTTTTTTAACTTCTGTCAACAGAAAGGCGCTCTGGTGGCACCCCGTACATCCGCCTTCGGCGGACTACGGGGCAAGACTACCTACGCCGTAAGAAGCCTGATTCGCTATTGCTCGAAACAAAAAAACACACGCTATTTATAAACATTGTAAGAGACCTACCTACTTTCGCGGGAAAAACCCACTATCATCGGCCTTGAGAGATTTCACTTCTGTGTTCGGTATGGGAACAGGTGGAGCACTCTCAGTATAGGCCTCTTACAATATCTACAAATTTTTGCGTGCGTTTTTGTTACGGGGTTCGGAATGCGAAGCGTTAGCGGAGCCCCGCACATAGCTTTGCTGTTGTGCGGGAGGAACAGGTGGAACAACACCAGTATAAGAACCTGCCCTTCAGGCAGAACCTTGAATACCTTCGGTATATTCTAGCCGCCACAACATAACTCCAATCTAATATAACGATTTATTTTTATATAGGGCTTCGCTTCTGTGCTGCGCTCCGTAGGAACGCCGTCAGAGCACCTATAAATAAATCTAGCCTTTTGAAAAGTCAAAGTTTCAATACGGGACAAGAAAAAGTATGATTTATTAGTACTGCTCGGCTTAATCCGTTACCGGACTTACACCTACAGCCTATTAACCTCATGTTCTCTGAGGAATCTATGAGTTCTAATCTTGAGGTCTGCTTCGCGCTTAGATGCTTTCAGCGCTTATCAAAACCCGACATAGCTACCCAGCAATGCTCCTGGCGGAACAGCTGGTACACCAGAGGTCAGTTCGTCCTGGTCCTCTCGTACTAAGGACGACTCCTCTCAAAACTCCACGTCTGCGGTAGATAGGGACCAACCTGTCTCACGACGGTTTGAACCCAGCTCACGTACCTCTTTAATTGGCGAACAGCCAAACCCTTGGGAGCTTCTCCACCCCCAGGATGAGATGAGCCGACATCGAGGTGCCGAACAGAGCCGTTGATGTGGACTCGCGGGCTCTACTAGCCTGTTATCCCCGAGGTAACTTTTGGCTGATGATCTTTGGATGTTCTACTAAAATCCATCGGTTCACTAAGTTCGAGTTTCCTCCCTGCGCGGCATATACGCCTTGCAGTTAAGCCGGCTTGTGCCTTTACACGACCGCTCCGATTTCCATCCGGAGTTAGCCGACCTTTAAACGCCTCCGTTACTTTTTAGGAGGCAAGCGCCCCACTTAAACTGACCGAGTAGCACTGTCCTCCGTCCCTCACTTTTGCTTCCAATGCGACACTAATCTGCAAATGACACACGAATGTACAAATTCACAATATTAGTAAATTCGTTGCTAATTAGTAATTAGTATCGCTTCCGGAACAAAAATGAGGGACGAAATTAGAATTGAGAGTTTAAAAGATGGGTGTTTCATTGTTGGCTCCATCCAGTCCGAAAACTGAACTTCAAAGCCTACCCACTACGCTACGCATCAAAACTCAAAACTCAATACTACCCTACAGTAAAGCTCTCGGGGTCTTTCCGTCTAGCCGCAGATAACCGGCATCTTTACCGGTATTGCATTTTCACCGGGCTCCTCGTTGAGACAGTTCCCAAGTCGTTAGACCTTTCATGCGGGCCAGAACTTACCTGGCAAGGGGTTACGCTACTTTAACACGGTTATGGTTACCGCGGACGTTCACTGGAAGCTTATAACACTCAGCCATACCTTGCGATACAACCGGCATCTTTAACATTCCAGCACTGGTCAGGCCTCAGCCCCTATACATCCTCTTGCGAGTTTAGCAGGGACCTGTGTTTTTGATAAACAGTCGCCAGGGATACTTTCGCTGCGTCCCCTCCTAATTTTGGATTGGAGTTAGATACTCCAAGACTACCAATTATATAATTCTCGGTTTAATTGATTTTTTCTCCAAAATTAGGAGGGGAAGTCCTTATTGCTAACTTACGGACACTTTTTTGCCTAGTTCCTTAACGAGGTTTCACCCGTTCACCTTGGTGTATTCACACCAACCCACCTGTGTCGGTTTGCGGTACAGACTCATCATCTAATTAATTCCTAAAAGGATTTTCTAGGAAGCTTGCTCATTTGAGTTCGCCCGATAAATCGAGCTTCCCGACAGCCCTTGAAAAATCTCAGGCTGGCGACAAAAATCCAATAATTTGCTCAAACTACTAAACTTCGTCCCCTTTTAGAATTAGATGAAGAGGGGCCGGAATATTAACCGGCTGTCCATCGGCTTCGCCTCTCGGCTATACCTTAGGCCTGCCTAACCCTTGGCTGATTGTCATTGCCAAGGAAACCTTGGGTTTTCGGTGTGGACGGATTTAACGTCCATTGTGGTTACTCATGCCAACATTCTCACTCCCTATCGCTCCACCCGATGCCTTACGGCCGGGCTTCACTGCAATAGAGACGCTCTCCTACCGAACGTACAATTTGCAAGCAAATGTTACGTTCCCTTATCTTCGGTACTGAGCTTTAGTCCCGTTAATCTTCGGCGCAGGATTCCTTAATTAGTAAGCTGTTACGCACTTTTTAAAGGATAGCTGCTTCTAAGCTAACCTCCTAACTATCAGAGGAAACCTACTTCCTTAGAAAACACTTAGCTCTCGGTATCTCTCTATAAAGAGAGATACAGATCCGCGAAATCGCGGAAGTTTAGGGACCTTAGATGAAGATCTGGGCTGCTTCCCTTTTGACTATGGAACTTAGCCCCCACAGTCTAACTCCTTGTCGTTTTTTTCAGTATTCGGAGTTTAATTAGAATGTCTGAGAAAACTCAAAACATTCCATTTAGTGCTCTACCCCTGAAAAAATCAAGACAAAGGCTAGCCCGAAAGCTATTTCGGAGAGAACCAGCTATTACCAAGCTCGTTTAGCTTTTCACTTCTTACCACAACTCATCCCAGAGTATTGCACAGCTCACGGGTTCGGGCCTCCACCCCGTTTTAAAGGGGCTTCACCCTGGTCATGGCAAGCTCGCTTTGGCTTCGGGTCCTTTTTACTTTCTTTTAATTTCGCGCTGTTAACGCTCGCTTTCACTAAGCCTCCCCCCGCCCTCTAAGCTCTATATTTTATAATTTGAGAAAAGAAAGAGTATTTTTCTCAAGGTTCAATGGCTTTCGCCGTGAACATAAAGCATAGAGGGCGGGGTTAGACAAGAAAGTAAAGAGACTCGTTGGCTCGTTCTGCAAAAAGCACGCCGTCACCATCCTACGCTCTTTACTTCGTAAAGAGCTACGGACTGGCAAGCCCCCATTATAACGAGGCCTGCTGTTCCGAAGCTCCTTGCGGAGCAAGGAGCGTAGGACAGCTCCGACTCTTTGTGAGCGAGATGGTTTCAGGTTCTATTTCACCGGGATCACCTCCCTACTTTTCACCTTTCCCTCACGGTACTAGTTCGCTATCGGTGAGATTGAGTATTTAGCCTTGGCCAATTAGTCTGGCCTGCTTCCCACAGGATTATCGTTTCCCGTGGTACTTAAGTACCCCAACCGCTCCGCAGTTGGATACGAATTTACGCGAATCTAGCTCACTTCGTTCGCTCGCTAATTTATACGAATTCGTACTAATTAGTGAGGCGCGAAGCGCCAAAATTCGTGATTATTCGTAGCCAGATGCGAAGCAGCTGGTAAAATATCAAGGAGCATAAAGCCGTTTTCGTCTACGGGACTATTACCCTCTTTGGTTGCCCTTTCCAGGGTCATTTAACTAACGAAGCTTCACCTAAATGTTCTCCCTCAGAAATCCAGCACATAAAATTATATGCTGGGCTCCCGACGATATTTACTTTCAACCCCTCCCAACTGCTTCGCAGTTGGATACGAATTTACGCGAATCTAGCTCACTTCGTTCGCTCGCTAATTTATACGAATCGTACTAATTAGTGAGGTGCGAAGCGCCAGAATTCGTGATTATTCGTAACCAGCTGTGAAGCAGCTGGAAAGTTTAGGCTACTTCCCTCTTCGCTCGCCGCTACTAAGGGAATATCACCGTGTCTCACTACCGCTCGCCACGGAAATCCAAATTTCAAAATCCAAATTATTCCAAATCAAGTTTAAAGTCCAAAATCCAAATTATGTTTTGACATTTAGATTTTAGATTTGATTTGACATTTGGGCTTTGGCATTTGACGTTCCGTGTCGAACAAAAGTGAGACACGGCATATTTTTTCTTTTCCTCCGCTTACTAGAATGTTTTACTTCAGCGGGTTCGCCGCGCTGCTTCGCAGCGCACTAAAAAACGTAAGAACCGAAAAACAATGAAACTTCTTTATTCTTCAGTTTTTTGGTTTTTCAGTGCGCAGCGAAACAGCGCTTGCGCAGTTTTGCTGCGCAGGGTTTCCCCATTCGGACATCCCCGGATCAAAGGTTGCTAGACACCTCCCCGAGGCTTATCGCAGTCACGCCACGTCCTTCGTCGCCTCAATCTCCCAAGGCATCCTCCATCCGCTCTTAAAATGCAATTTCTTGCCCCGTAGTGAAATTTCAACTTTTGAAATATACTACAGGGTATTTAGCTAGATTTAATTGTCAATGTTCTTTCCTATTGCTCCTCATTTCATTCGTCGCTTCTCCTACCAATTACGAATTTTATCGAATTACGAATACGTTTTATTCATAAATTCGTAATTAGTTTAGATTCGTAATTCGTAGGAAGAGCGAAGCGAAACAAAAACCGCTTATCTGGAAGCGGCATAAAAATACGACAAAAAAAGCCGACATTAACCGCTTCCTTTATTCAGGATCATTCTTAATTTTCTCATACTGCTGTAATTATAGAAAAACAAAAAGACCTTGTCAAGGGGGATTTCTATAAAAACCCCCTTTGACAACAAGGCCCAATTGTTAATTTATTTTTTTCTGAGTTTATCCTTCAAATCTTTCAAAAGTTCAGCAGCAACATCTTTACCTCCCAAGCCGAAAGAAAGACCAAAAGCAAGAACTAAAACCGCCACCAGGCCAGTAAATATTGTATTTACCAATTCTCTGAAAATTTGCAGTTCGCTAAGAATCGCTAAAATTGCGAAAAACCAAATTGCCCATTTAACAACTGTTCCAGCCAACAACGAATAACCCACTCCGGTTTTTTCCACTGATGCAACAACAATTTTTTCAACTACTTCTGCCACCATTGCCGTTACTGCCAGCATAAAAGCCGCAACGAGAACATGGGGGATGTAGCTGATTACCCCTCTCAAAAAAACGGCAAATTCAGATAAATGAAGGATCTCTACCGCAGGCATCAAAAAAACAACAATCAGCGTCAGCTTTACGATTTTACCAAGAAACTCTGCAGGATTTAACTTCAGTTCTGCTTTGGTAAAAGCGTCGTCCCAGCCAGTTTTATCAAAAATCTTATTGAATCCAACGCGAACTAGTACCTCTTTAACAATCTTTCCCACAACAGAAGCCACAATTAAACCTATCGCAAAAACAATTAACGCTCCGAGCAAATTGGGTATGAATTCAAAAAGCCATTGCCAAAAACTCTGAAGACTAAGTTGCAAATAAGAAATGTCAGGCGCCATATACTGTTTTACTAAAACTTATTAAAAAAGTAATTCTGATTTCGACCTTTTAAGTCTTATTCCGAGCGTAGCGAGGAACAAGGTTCTGCCCAAAGGGCAGGTTCTTAATTCATTATACTAATCTAGAAAGATAATAAAAATGTCATCTGTGGATAACTTTGCGTACGAATGTGTTTACCCCGTTAGAAGTCAGAAAGACAAAAGTCTTTAATTGAACTCTCTTTTACTTGTTTGTGCCAGGCCTTATTAATAAGCTATGTGTGTCTGACTTCTAACGGGGTTTACAAAAACAAAAGTGAGCAGTTTTTAAGACATGCTCGGGTCTTTTAAGTACGTCATAGGTGGCGCTGTCTCGGGTTTCGTTTGGCAACATGGCCCAACCTTGTCGCCCGAAGGCTTCTTGCTAGACACCTGCTTCTCGTAGCTTCTATTTCATTCGTTCCTCTTTGTCTGGTTTCTCTAGCCAGACACTTAGCGCCTAGATCTACCGCCTGCATAGTTACTCTTACTAGACCGCACAAATCGTTGGTACAGGTCGTTGACAAACACTTACCACTGTTCATCTTTTGCCTCCTTACGCATGAAATACTAAGAACTATAAATATTATAACAAAATTTACATTTTTTAAAACACAAAACTTGTGCAAAGAACCGATTTATTATTGAGGTAGTTTTGTGGACTATTCTTAAATTAGTTCGAACCCTCCTTCGTTTCCTCCTTCGCTAAAGCTTCGGACGGATAAAGAAAACTACGGACGGGCACAGCATTTTTCGCCCCTCGACAAGCTCGGGACGAAAACAAGCCCCCGTAATCTGCGGCTCGCCCGCGGGGCTCGCCGCGTTCTTCCAAAACTGCCAAAGAACCGGAAAAATATCGGCTCGAACCACATTTTACAAAACCAAAAATTGATTTTTTCTTTCAAAACTCCGTTCAATTTGGCCGCCGAGTCCCGACGACGCAGTCGGGACGAGGCGGAAAGGTTGACATATCCGAAAGTGTGGTGTTTATTGGAAAAAGTTAGAACTCATTTTCAAGAAAATCCCGCCGCCGACTTCTGAAAATTACGCTCGGGCGGGCAAAAAGGAAGGGGGTTGGGGGAAGGAATTTTTGCCCGCCCTCGCTTTTCGCCGCTTCTTTTTTCACCGCCACAATTTTTCGTGCCAGCGAAGCTGGCTCGCCGCCGTTATTTTTGTCAACGTATGCTCTGAACAGTTCGTTTATCTAGAACAGGTAAAATCTCTTTCACTTGTTCAATAATACGACTATTAGGAAAATCAGTAAAAGAAAAATTAGAAAAATCACAAAATATCCTTTTGAGACTTATATTCAAAGAAAAGTATTCTTTTAAATAATCGGGCGACAAATACGCACAACAAAAATCATAATGTCTAAATTTCTCGTCGCGATGGGCCGCAACCTTATGGCGAAGATTAAATGGCAAGATATTTTTTAATTTTTGTGATAACTCCCCAATTTGTTGCTTAAAATTAGTAACCTTCGATTTTTCTTTTTGGTCAAACTGATTTTCATATTTTTCTAGAAAATTAAGGAGCGATATTTCGTTTGGATTTTTAGAGAGTAATAAATTATTCAGAGCAATAATTCCCGTTGAATAATTTAGATTATAAAAATAAGGAAAGAAATGTGATACTAGGCCGTCTATAATCGGTACTAATTTACAAATATCAAAACATAATTCTGCAAGAAGAATTTGATTAATTATCTCATATTCGTAATCATTTTTTGGTCTGTTCATAAATTATAAAAAATTTTTGAAAGATATGTTTCTTTTAACTTCGGCAGATTGATTAATCTTCCCAAGCTTTCAATTGCACCAACCTGCACATATGTTGGCATACCAGCAAGACAATTTCCAGATTTCAAAAATGCTCCTCCTCCTGAATTTCCCTGCTCAATTTTCGCCGAGCTGACAAAATAATTATCAAAACTAGATACAGTATTACTAATAATTCCTTCGGTTGCAATTAAACGAGTATTTGGAACTCCCTGCAAAATAGAATCTCCGCCAATTGTAGGATAACCTAGGATAATGATTTCTTCACCTAATTTTAGTAAATTTTGGGAGCAGATTTTCGGAAAAATGTAAGTAGATAACAGGGTTGTTTCTGGTGTAGATTTTTGCGTTGTATATTTACCAGTAGTTTCATCATAATACATTGTTTCACTCGGTATAGGATCTTTAATCTCAATGAATGAAAAATCAATTAACTCATCGTGTCTTGAGAGGCAACGTTTGGATAGTAAATTGGTTGGCCATAGTAAAACTCATTAGATTCGCCTAAGCCAGCTCCACTCCCAACAACAATACATGGCGGAACTCCCGCAGGCGGCGTTTTAGCATATTTTGTAACATGATAATTCGTCAAAATAATAAGACCGTTCTGACTTCTCTCAATAACAACTCCCGACCCATAAACGCTTCCGTCTCCGGTTTGGCAAATAATATTAACGATAAATTTTTTGTTTTGAGAAACAATCTGTGCGGTTGAAAATGTTTTTTTGATTTCGGGAGTAACTGGCGGCTTAGTGTTTTCTATTTTTGCTTGTGATTTTTTAAGTTCTTCCACTTCGTGCCTCAACTTTTCTACCTCCGCTGCCTTAGCGTCCTCTTGTGCTTTCGTCTCTTTATCTTCCTTTTGTTTTTGTTCTATCGCTACTTTTTCTTTTTCAATTTTTTTGGCTTGATAACTTTGATATTGCCTTACTCCAAAATATCCTCCAGTACCAACAATTAAAACACTTATAATAATCGCGATAAGTATTGGGATTTGGATAAAACCTTTTGAATTTTTATTGTGTTTTACCAACATAAAATTAATTTATCAACTCATCAATACTCACCTCAAGAGCTTTGGCAATCTTCTTGAGCGTATCAAGCGTTGGATTCTGGTTTTTGCCAGCTTCAATTTTGATAATTGTGTTATTGGCGACATCGGCCAATCTTGCCAATCTTTCTTGGGAAAATCCTTTGACCCTCCTTAATTTTCTTAAATTTTTGGTAATGGTTGACATACTAATATCGTGGTAGTAGAATTAAAGTATGAGTAATATCTCTTTTCTCCTATTACAATGTTATACTAAAAAATGAAAATAGTAAAGGGCGAACGGCGTTTTTCGCAAAGCGAAATACGAAAAATTGTGGCGGCGGAAAAACGAGGACGGGCAAAAATTCCTTCCCCCCAACCCCCTTCCTTTTTGCCCGCCCGAGCACAAATTCTAGAAATCGGCGTCGGGATTTTCTTGAAAATGGGTTCTAACTTTTTCTAACAAATACCACATTAGACGATTTCTTTCGCCCTCGCCCCTCGCTTCGCTCGGGGCTCGGGCTAAGGCTTGCAGAAAATAAAGGTAATAAAAACGAAATTTTTAAAATTGCCGGTGCAATATAAAATTAAAAACTTCTAAAAACTATGATTAAATACTTCATCTATTGTCGCAAATCAAGCGAGGACGAAGAAAGGCAAATTTTGTCCATTGAGGCCCAGCTCGCCGAGTTGAGAGAGTTTGCCAAACAAAACAATCTTTTTGTGGTTAAAGAATACTATGAAAGCAAAACCGCTAAAGAGCCGGGCCGAGAAGTTTTTAATTTTATGATGTCGGAAATTGAAAAAGGCAACGGTTCAGGAATTTTAGCGTGGAACCCCGACCGCCTTGCGAGAAATAGTATTGATGGCGGACGAATTATTTATCTTGTAGATACTGGAAAAATTACCTCGCTAAAATTCCCCACATTTTGGTTTGAGCCAACGCCGCAGGGAAAATTTATACTTTCTGTCGCTTTTGGACAAGCGAAATATTATACCGACAATTTAAGAGAAAACATTTTACGAAGCATCAGGCAAAAAATCAGGCGGGGCGAACTTTCGGCAAAAGCCCCGCTCGGATATTTCAACGAGCCGAGATTAAGAACTATTGAGCCAGACAAAAAGACATTTCGTAAAGTAAAAGAGGTTTTAATGGCTTTTGCCACCGGCGAATACACTTTAACGAAAATTCAAAGCAAAATGTTTTCTCTTGGCTTGGTTGGCAAAGACGGAAAACTATTACATCTTTCTACAATTCAAGGAATTTTGAAAAATCCTTTTTACTATGGACACTTTCTCTATCGCGGGGAATTACATCAAGGCAGTCATAAGTCAATGATTCCAAAGAAACTTTTTGACAAAATCCAAGAAGCTTTAATCTCAAACGGCAAACCCCGCAAAAAGCGAGAACCGAAAAACTTTCGATTCCTTAATTTTGCGGCTTGCGGCGAGTGCGGGTACACCATAACCGCCGAAAGAAAAATCAAAAAGAGCGGCAAAAAATATCACTACTACCATTGCACCTTCAAGAGCAAAACGCAAAAATGCTCCCAAACTCGCTTTTTGCGGGAAGAAAATTTTGCCGAACAAATAAAAGAAACTTGTCAAAAAGTTTCTTTGCCCGACGAGTGGCGGGAAAAGTTTTTGGCAAAATTGGAAAACGAGAGCACGGAAGCCCGACGCTCGTCAGACCTTTTCGCTCAAAATCTTAAAACGGAGTTGGAAAAAGTAAAAACAAAAATAAATCGCCTGATGGACGCATACCTTGAAGGCGACTTGGAACTGCCGGAATTTCAATTGAAGAAAAACTATTTAATGAGTGAAAAGAAAACTTTGGAAGAAAAATTAAGCGATTTTGAGCGAAAAGGCAATTATTGGCTCGAACTCACGAGAAACTGGATAATTGAAGCTAACCAAGCCAAAAATTTCGCTTTGTCTGATAATTTTTCCGAGATGAAAAATTTCCTCAAAAAAATCGGCTCGAACCGCCGAATTTTTGACCAGTGGCTTTTTGTGGATTTCAAAAAGCCCTGGAATTACCTTTATTTTCTGCCCGACGAAGCCCGAGCCCCGAGCGAAGCGAGGGGCGAGGGCGAAACAAATCGTCTAATGTGGACCGAGTGGGACTCGAACCCACGATCTCCTCATTGCAAATGAGGTATTCTTCCTCTGAACTATCGGCCCACCAAAATATATCGCGGATCCTCGATTAAGAAACTTTAAACGAAGAACATTTTAAAATTTATTAATCGGGCCAAATGAGGCGTTCTACCACTAAACTACGGGCCCTCCTTCGCCAAGGCTACGGAGGACGAAGCCCTACTATAGTAAAACTTCGGAGGGCAAAGCCTTCCGCAAATAACCAAAATTATGTGCTTCGCACTACGAAGATTTAGCAAAGTAGTGGGCGTGGAAGGAATCGGACCTTCGACCTCGTTCTTATCAGGAACGCGCTCTACCACTGAGCCACACGCCCCAACTTCGCTCTGATTTACATCAGAGCTTCGATGGGCGAGCATACCTTGAAATTCTGTATGCTTGTCCGTCCGAAGCCCGAATGTAATGAGGGCGAAGGAGGAAGCCACACGCCCAGATTTCTATTTTTTCTCTAAAACAAAGAAAAATCTTTTTACTGGATAAGCAATATAAGCAATAGTATAGTTTGCCACAATTTTCTTTGAAAAAAAATTCTTTAGCCCAAGGTTAGCAAAAATTTCCTCCCATTCTTCTACCTTTTTAAAGTGGTGCTTTTGCTTCTTTTTCTGAAGGAAAATGTTGAAAGTTATCCCATGAAATCCGCATAGGATTCTGCCGAAAAAACCTTCGGGCAAATCTTCGTAGATAATAATATTTTTCCGGGTTACCCTCTTTGCTTCTCTTAACAGTGACATAGGATCTGATGCGTGATGTAAAACATAGGCAATTAAAACCGTGTCGAAGGAATTATCGGCGAAAGGAAGATTAACCCCGTCAATAATCTTGAATGGTATATTTTCAACTCTTTTGTCTTCTATATCTACCCCGATCACTTCTGCTTGAAAAAAATCTTGAAAGTATTTACCAATCACACCAGAACCGCAACCCAAATCCAGAATCTTAGACCCTTTTGCAATAAAATCTTTGCAATCTGCACACATCTTTTCGGCGGCTTTTCTATAATATTTAAGGAAAAAGCTGTAATATGTCATTTAGGCTTGGACAGCTGGCCAACGATTAAATCTGGAATTAATTTTTTAAGAATACTGGAGTTTATTTTCAGCGACAATTCGTAATCACCAGAGTTAATAAAAATTTTCTTATGCGCAAATAAAGACTTATCAATAAATGTCGGCATCCCCCACAAATTTCCAAAAGGAGGCAATGTTCCTAATTTTACTCCTTTAAATTTATTTTTTATCAATCTCTCTGAAACAAAATCTATCTTTTTTACTAACTTTTGTCCAGTTTTTTTCCGCCACGTATTTATTGCCTTTTTTAATTTATTTTTATCTAGATTTTTATTTCCTGAAATCATAACAAGCGTCAAATCATTATCTACTTTTAGAACCAAGGTTTTGCCAATGATATTAGGTCTTACCTTTAAAGTGGCTGCCTTATCATACGCAGTATACACAGTACGATGATCTATTGTGTCATATCTTACGCCATTCTTTTCTAGAAATTTTAAAATAGAATTAGGAATTGGCATACAATGTTATTTCAAGTGAAAAATTTGAAACAAGGTTCTCCGAGCGAAGCAAGGAGGTTCTTAATTCGAATGTTAGCGAGAATCAAGGTTCTCCGAGCGAAGCAAGGAGGTTCTTAATTCGAATGTTAGCGAGAATCAAGGTTCTCCGAGCGAAGCAAGGAGGTTCTTATATTATAGCAGATCTTCAAATTTTTTCAATTTCTGCTATAATTTTTAAAATTATGCAATATTGCTATAATTTCTTGAATTATGCATTTTTTGCAATAATTTTAAGAATTATGCATTTTTTGCAATAATTTAAGATTATGCCGTTTAGCTTTCCCGCGTTTATATTTTTTATTTTTTCAGGAATCTTTGGCGTTATTTTAGTTTATCTCTTGAGGGTTGAGTTAATTTTGGAAGAAAAAACAGCTTGGGGAATAATGCTGGGTTCTGTTTTTCTTACTATTTTTTCTTTCATATTCTCTCTCTTTTTTGGTTTTACTAAAATTACCATCTTATTGGTATTCTTTCTATCGTTTCTTACCAGTGCTATTTTTTGTTTTTTCTATCGCAAAAGAATTATTAGTGAATTAAAAGATGATATCGGAAATTTTCGAGAGAGAATCTTTGCCGGAAAGCTAAATCTATTTTTCCTAATTTTCATTGTGGCTTTTTTGTTCTTTGGTAGTCTGTGGCCAAAAGTATTTTATTTAGATAACAACCAAAACATATATACCATTGGAACTGCCGGTGTTTGGGGAGACTGGGGAGCTCATAACGCTTATGTTTCCCACTTTCTTTCATCTGATAAGATTTCATTGGAACATCCGTTATTTGTTGGCAGAAAATTCTCTTATACATTTATGATGGATTTTTTGTCGGCTTTATTAATGAAAATAGGAGCTGACCGGATTTCCGCGATGATACTTCCCGGCTTTATTTTTTCCATATTATTAATTGTAATCCTTTATTATTTTGCGTTCAGAATCTCAAAAAAAGAGAGTATTGCAATTTTAGCCATTATTCTTTATCTGTTAGGCGGAGGTTTTGGCTTCAATTATTTCTTCCAAGATATAAAAAATCTTCAGGGCTTTTCTGAGATTATTAATTTTCTAAAAAATTCACGCATCGAATATACCAATATTGATAAATACAATATTCACTGGACTGCCTTCCTTAACGCGCTTTTGCTCCCTCAAAGAAGCATGGCAATGGGATTTCCCCTGGGAATATTGATTTTATCTTTAGTTCTTATTGCCTTAGATAAAAAAAATAATAAGTTCTTATTGGCAGCTGGAATTATTGCCTCAACCCTGCCAACTATTCATCTCCATTCTTTAATATCTATCTGTGTAGTTGTTTTTTCTTTGATAATTTTTCAGAAAGAAAAAAATAAAAAAACTGTCTTTACAAAATTATTATCATTTTTTGGACCAATTGCGGTTTTAGGAACGTGGCAAGTGTTGATGTTGTTTTTTCCAAGTAATTATCATCCAAGAATCCTACTTTTTTGGATGGCAAAGAAAGAAAATGGATTATCATTCTGGCTGAGAAATCTCGGGCTCTATTTAATATTGATTCTACCTGCTTTCTTTCTAGCTCCAAAGAATCTCAAAAAAATCTATCTTTGCTTTTCTACTCTTTTTATTTTGGCTAATATAATTATTTTTCAACCTCACGACTATGACAATATTAAGATAATGACTTATTGGTTTTTGTTAAACACAATTCTAATTGCTAATTTCTTAGTAAAAATCTGGAATAAAAATTTCTTGGCAAAAATACTAATTTTTCTAATTTTTCCATTTTTAATATTTTCTTCTTTTCTTGATTTGCTACATCTTTATTTACATTCGGGTTATCAACTTTTCAGCAAAGATGACATAAAGCTTGCTGAATTCGTGAAAAAGAAAGCTCCGTCAAATGCTATATTCTTAACGTCCGACCAACATAACCACCCAATTCCAGCTTTGACAGGAAGACAAATATTAATGGGATACAGAGGCTGGCTCTGGACTTATGGTATAGATTATGGCTCTAGGGAAAAAGACGTAAGGACTATGTTTTATGGTGGTAAAGATACAAAAAATTTGTTAAAACAATATAGAGTTGATTATGTTGTAATTGGACCTAGTGAAAAATCTAATTACTCTGCAAACGAGACTTTTTTCGCTAAAAACTATCCTTTATTTTATCAACAAGATCAGACTAAAATTTATCAGATAAAGAATTGAACCCCTCCCCGCAGCAAGCTGCGGGGTATCCCGTTGCGAACGGGACAAGTTCTTTTGCGGCTTCATCCCTGCGGCAAGACCGCAGGGTATTCTGCCGCAAAATAAATAAAATGAAAAAGATATTAAATTATATTTCTCGGGCGGGGCTTTCCGATCCCCGCCCTGCGACCAAAGGGGGCACCCCTTTGGAATCCTGTTTTTATTCGCCGAAGGCGAAGAAAACTTCGGCGAATCCGAACTTTTTCGGGAAACCCAGCCGCTCTAAAGAGCGGGGATTTACCAAAAGATTAAAAGGAAAATGGCCGATTCTTATATTAATTCTTCTTTCTTTTCTAACAAGGTTTTGGCATTTGGAATCACCCTCACAAGTTGTCTTCGATGAAGTTCATTTTGGAAAATTTGTTTCCGCTTACTTTACACATAAATACTATTTTGATATCCACCCGCCACTTGGAAAATTAGTAATAGCTGGATTCGCAAAAATCGCAGGATTTAAAGCTGATTTTGATTTTTCTCATATTGGCGAAAATTTTGATTCAGGAAGCCTTTTCGGTTTGCGTTTTTTGCCGGCTCTTTTCGGCTCTATTTTTGTAGTGCTAATTTATTTTCTGATTTTATCCTTGGGAGGGTCTAAAAAAGCAGCATTTTTTGGCAGCTTTCTGGTCCTTTTTGATAATGCCTTTTTGGTCGAATCTAAATTCATCCTGCTTGATATATTTTTAATGTTTTTCGGTTTTCTATCTCTTTATCTGTTCATAATCGCAAAGGAAAAAGAAAATAATTCCAAAAAACAAATTATTTTATACTTAATTTCTGCAATTTCTGTAGCCTTAGGCTTTAGCGTAAAATGGACGGCTTTTTCTTTTTTGGGATTAATATTCATTTTAATATTTCTGGATTATCTTAGGAATTTCAAATTTAAACCATTTTTGGCAAAAGGGTTGATTTTTACTATAGTCCCTCTTTTTGTTTATCTTTCTGTTTTCGCTATTCACTTTAAACTCTTGGATCAGTCAGGGCCTGGAGATGCTTTTATGAGTCCAGCTTTCCAAAAAACTCTTAAAGGAAACAGCATAGGTGCTAATGTGAAACCATTGAGTTTTATTGCAAAGTTCGCTGAGCTAAACTTGCAAATGTATACCTCCTCGGCTAATTTAAAGGCTAGCCATCCTGACGGCAGCACTTGGTATGAATGGCCATTGGGCAAAAAACCAATTTGGTACTGGACCCAATCAAAGGATAATTTGAAAGCCAATATCTATCTTATTGGAAATCCCGTAATCTGGTGGTTTGTAATTGTAAGCATACCGGTTATTATTTTAAACCTGTCGGACAAGCGTCTTTCCCGAAAAACTATTTTCTGGATTTACATTTTATTGCTTGGATTTTTTGCGAATATTCTGCCTTTTGTTTTTATGAAGAGAGTTGTTTTTCTATATCACTATTTAATATCTTTAGTTTTTGGAATTTTAATTTTAACTTTGTTTATTGATAAAGATTTTCAAATACCTAAAGAAAAGGAAGAAAAACCATACAAAATTAAAAAGTGCTCGGAAAAAGGAAAAGAAATCAAAAGAAGAGACTTTTTTACTTTCCCAAGTAAAGGTTCTTTCTTTCTGTATTTTGGATATCTTACAATTGTTTTTCTAGTTTTTATTTTGTTGTTACCATTGAGCTATGGAATTTTTCTACCAGAGAAAATCAATAATTTTTACAGCTCCTTTATTAAATTCTTACACTAACAAAACAAAAAACCGCCCATGGGCGGTTTTTTGTTTTGTTAAGTTTCTTGGAGTTATCCCGGATCGATCTTTCGGATGTTCGATCAATATCCATAAGTTGATAATAGAATTCTCAACTATCAACTTATATCGACACTTGCGTTTTTAAACTTTAAAAAAGTTTAAAATTAAGTGATCCACCGACAGGTTCCCCTACCGGTGCCTTGTTACGACTTAGCCCCTCTCACTGAGCCCACCTTGGCTCCCTCAACGGGCACTTCGGGTGTTCCCAGCTCGCTTGGCTTGACGGGCGGTGAGTACAAGACTCAGGAACGTATTCATCGCCACATAGCTGATTGGCGATTACTAGCGATTCCAGCTTCATGAGGGCGGGTTTCAGCCCTCAATCTGAACTGAGAGGCCGTTTGATGGGATTAGCTCCGCCTTACGGCTTGGCAAACCCATTGTCGGCCCCATTGTATCACGTGTGCAGCCCAGGGTGTCAAAGGGCCGTGCTGATTTGGCGTCATCCTCGCCTTCCTCCCGGTTGTCCCGGGCAGTCCTCTGTGACAAATAAAACACAGAGCAAGGGTTGCGCTCGTTACCCGACTTAACGGTACGTCTCAAGATACGAGCTGACGACAACCATGCAGCACCTGTACTAGTGTCCTTGTGGGTAGTCTTGCATTTCTGCGAGATTTCACTAGTATTTCAAACCCTGGTAAGATTCCTCGTTTACCGTCGAATTGAGCCACATGATCCACCGCTTGTGTGAGTCCCCGTCTATTCCTTTGAGTTTTAGCGTTGCCGCCGTACTTCCCAGGCGGGACACTTAACGCGTAAGCTTCGCCACTTGAAGGGTCGACACTTCAAATAGCCAGTGTCCAACGTTTACAGCGTGGACTACAAGGGTATCTAATCCTTTTTGCTCCCCACGCTTTCGTCTCTCAGTGTCAGGGCCGCCCCAGCTGAATGCCTTCGCTTTTGGTGTTCCGGTCGATATCAACGGATTTCACTCCTACACCGACCGTTCCATCAGCCCCTAGCGCCCTCAAGCCTAGCAGTATCTCCAACAGCCCAAAAGTTGAGCTCTTGGGGTTTAATCAGAGACTTTCTAGACCACCTACAGACTCTTTACGCCCAATAAATCCGGATAATGCTTGGGGGTTCTGTATTACCGCGGCTGCTGGCACAGAATTTGCACCCCCTTATTCCTGAGGTACTGTCACCCTTGCGGGTTCATCCCTCAGAAAAGAATTTTACAGACCGAAGTCCTTCTTCATTCACGCGGCGTCGCTCGGTCAGGCTTTCGCCCATTGCCGAATATTCTCGACTGCAGCCTCCCGTAGGAGTATGGACCTTGTCGCAGTTCCATTGTTGGGGAACAGACTCTCATCTCCCCTACCCGTCATAGGCTTGGTAGGCCATTACCCTACCAACTACCTGATAGGCCGCAGACCCATCCTGAAGTGATTTACATCTTTATCCTCCTTCGCTCTTCACTTCGTTCCGAGCTACGGATGGACAAGCCCTTTTTTATAACTTAAGGGGGTTTATCCTTCCGAAGCTCTTTGCGAAACAAAGAGCGAAGGAGGAACTATGGGGAATTACCTAATCTTTCGACTAGCTATGCCCCACTTCAGGGTTGGTATCTACGTGTTACTAACCCGTCTGCCGCTAGAACGTACAATTTTGCTTGCGCAAAATGTTACGTTCCCGCACGACTTGCATGCCTTATCCACGCCGCCAGCATTCATCCTGGACCAGGATCAAATCCTCAAAAAAGTTTTACTCCGTTAAATAACCGAAGTTATTTTAACGGGATAAATTTATCGGGACAACTCTAAGAAACTAAACGAGCATCGCGAGTTTACCCCGCCCTCTAGGCTCTATGTGATTTATTTTAAGAATAATAAAGTCTATCAATAATTTTGTATTATCATTAACTTTGCCATACAGCGTAGAGGGCGGGGTTTCGACCTCGCATATGCTCGGTCTCAATTTTCAAAGTTCTTTCCGTCTCTATCCTTTACAAAACAAATCCCGAAGACATTCTTCCGCCTAGGCGGATAAAACACCTTCGGGAATTGTTTTTGAATGTCTTTAATTTTACTTTACCACATTTTTATAAGAACCTGCCCTTTGGGCAGAACCTTGTTCTTCACTGCGTTCGGAATAAGGTTGCTTGAGATTATTTTCATCATTATTCAACCTTTCTATTATCTGCTATCTATTTTACTCACCAGAAAACAGTTGTCAATACCCTATAGCCGGCCTCATATAGCATTTCAACAACTACTTTAAATGACTACTCAATTTTAGTTAAGTCTCCACCTAAAATAATGGGTTGCATTATAAATATCTCATGTGAGTATTTAGCGCTTTCAACAGGAGGAGGAGGATGAAGTAAAAAAATCTTTTTGTTTAAAAAATAAGCAAGTCCTATTTCCATTAAAGCCGAGGCGCCCACATAACCCTCTATCCCGTTTTTAGGGTAATTTAATATCAGAACTGCTTCACTTTCCGCTATAGAATTAAATGATTTTCTGATTATATCGTTTTCGATGCAGTGCCTATAGTTCTCTTCATGATTGTCTGTAGTTTTATCGGCGTTTTCGGCAAATTCTTGGGTATCGCAAGGTATTTCAATCATATGTCCTATTTCTTCTAATCTTTTTTTCGTATCTAACATCTCCTTTGAAAAATGCATACTTCCGCAAATCATTATTTTCATATTTTTGTTAAAATTTAATTTTATAATATGAGCCGGCAGCAGGATTCGAACCCGCGACCTATTGTTTACAAAACAATTGCTCTACCACTGAGCTATGCCGGCGAATTTTAACGGGACTTCGCTTCGCAAAACAGTTACGTAAAGCAACAGTTGCCACGCAACTTTACGTTGCTCCCTGCCCCGTTAGAAATTACGCAGTAATTTCTTTTCGGAGTACCATTGGGCTACCCCAATATAGAGTAAAATTTATTTAGATAAAGGCGGCTTAATTTCTTTGTTGACGGCTTTTGCTCCTTTCTTTTTATTAATTTTTTTCAATCTTTTCCAGTAACCGTCGTGGAAATTTTTTGTTTTTTGGCTTGACCTTTCTCGCAATAGTTGGAGCCAGCTTGCAGTTTTATTTTCTACCTTTAAGGTCAAAATTCTTATTTTCGAAAGGATTTTTTGCAAAATAGATTCAATAGAAAAAGATTTAATAAAAGAGATATTGCCCAGGTAGTTTTTGAAATGAACAAATAAACCTTCTTCTGATTTTCTTTGATTTACCGGTAACTCCGCGAGAACTGGAATTTTCCTAATTAAAATCACGGCCATTCCGGAAAGGCCAAAAATCAAAAAAATCATTGCAATTATTTCGGCCATAAACTTATGTTTTTCTAAATAAGTTAGATTTCATACCTAGAGAATCTCTCCACGACTATATTCTCGCCAATCTTGGCAATCGCCTCGTTAACTAAATCGTTTATAGTTTTTGTGTCATCCTTAATCCAAGCCTGAGACAAAAGGCAAATTTCTTCTTTATATTTCTTTAATTTCCCTTCAATAATCTGATCTACTATCTTCTGGGGTTTTCCAGAGTCTTTAACTTGTTCAGAATAAATCTTTTTTTTCCCATCTAAAAAATGCTCCGGAATATCTTCCTCCCTTACAAAGGAAGGATTCATTGCTGTTATTTGAAGGCATATTTCATGAGCCAGATTTTGGAATTCTTCTGACCTTGCCACAAAGTCGCTCTCACAGTGCAGTCCAAGCATCGCTCCAACTTTCCTGTTTGGATGAACATAAGCTTCGACTATACCCTGATTCGCTTCCCTTTCTTTTTTTTTGCCAGCCAAATCTTTGCCCCATTTTCTTAAAATTTCTTTTGCCTTCTCAATGTCGCCATTAGACTCTTCAAGGGCTTTTTTGCATTCAGAAATAGAAACTCCTGTTTCTTGGCGAAGTTGTTTGATTTGGTTTATTGTAATCATAAATTTAAACTTCAAAATCCGTTAATTGCCTCGCAATTACAAGGAGCGAAGCGACTGGTTTAAAATATCAAATCAATAACTAAAGCTCAAAACCCAAATGCGTTTTCGATTTAGGGTTTTTGATTTGTTTTTTCATCTGAGCTTTCGATTTTGGATTTCGCCTCTAATATTACTTCCTTAACCTTCTCTAAAATATACTTCACCGAAGAAATGGCGTCATCGTTTGCTGGAATTGGATAATCTGCCAAAGTCGGATCAACATTTGTGTCGGCTATTCCAATTACCTTTATTTTTTTTGATTTCGCCTCCTTTACGGCTAAAGCATCTTTTCTCATATCTAAAACGAAAATAGCATCGGGCAGTTTTTGGAGGTTTTTTACGCCTCCAAAATTTTTCTCAAAATCTTTCAGCCTAGTTTCAATTTTTGCTATTTCTTTTTTAGTATACTTTCCTAGCTCGCCATTCATTTTCCTCCTTTCTAAATCTTTAAATTGTCCAATCCTCTTTAAAATTACATCAAAATTAGTAAAAGTTCCTCCTAGCCACCGTTCATTAACATATGGTAAGCCGCATTCCAAGGCTATGTTTTTTACTAAGTCTTTTACCTGAATTTTTGTTCCAACCAAAAGCAGGGTTTTATTTTGGAGGATAAGCTCCTGTATAAATTTCAAGGCCTCTTTTATTTTTTGAGCCGTTTTTTCAAGATCAATAATGTGAATTGAATTTCTTGAACCAAGAAGATAGGGACTCATTTTCGGATGAATTCTCGATGTTTTGTGCCCAAAATAAAGACCGGCCTGAGTCATTTCTTCTATGCTAATATTTAAACTATTTTCTTTTTCTAGCTCTGTCATGCCTTTATATATAACATATCTTAAAATATAATCAAGTATTGATTTTTTGTAAATATCTGCTAAGATTAAACCTGTAAAAAGAGAACAACATTATTGTTCGTAAAATTCAAAGCTGTAAAAGATAAAATTCCCCGTAGAAGACAAGTCTTCTACAGAACGAGCATCCAAAACATTTAAAGTATTATGAAAAAAAACATACATCTCCCGATTTCTTTGCAAAGAAATCGAGGATCCTCGATTTTGTTTCATGAAACAAAATCGGGACAAAACATTAAAGATTTATGAAAAAAGATATACATCCACAATATTTTCCTAAAGCACAGGTTAAATGCGCCTGCGGAAATAGCTTTACTGTTGGCTCTACAAAGGAATTCATAGAGGTTGAAATTTGTTCTAAATGCCACCCTTTTTATTCTGGAAAAGAAAAAATCGTTGATGCCTTAGGCAGGGTAGAAAAGTTCAGAAAAAGACTTGCTAAAAAGACTGAAATCTCCAAGAAAAAGAAGAAATAAGAACCTTTCGCTACGCTCAAGAACCCTACGCTCAAGAACCTTGTTTCTCGCTACGCTCGAAATAAGAACCTGCTTCGCAGAACCTTGTTTCTCTCTACGCTCGAAATAAGAACCTGCTTCGCAGAACCTTGTTTCTCGCTACGCTCGAAATAAGAACCTGCTTCGCAGAACCTTGTTTCTCGCTACGCTCGAAATAAGAACCTGCTTCGCAGA
>Ga0210017_1000445_pt1 | contig 34773 bp, 34 predicted proteins | sample CryGeyCG2014_020_FD_183966 | JGI IMG/M metagenome (GOLD analysis project Ga0210017, IMG submission 183966) | Groundwater microbial communities from aquifer - Crystal Geyser CG08_land_8/20/14_0.20 (SPAdes) (version 2) | ecosystem: Environmental > Aquatic > Deep subsurface > Groundwater | place... | reverse complement strand
AAATAACATTGTTTTTAAACTTAAAGATGGTCTGGTGCGGCTAACGAGACAAAATTAAAATCAAAGGGCTGGATTTTCCAGCCCTTATTTTTTTTGGGAAGAAATTTTCCATCTTTTCATATAATTGACAAGAACTATAAATTAGAATATAAAGAAAGTAGTAATTTGAAAACTGAATAATGATTGTTTAGAAAATTAAACCAACAAGAAATATTGATTGAAAGGAGCAAGAAATGAAAAAGTTAATGATTTTCGGGATGTTTATCGGGATGATTGTAAAGCCAACAGATGCTTTCTTCGTAAGAAAGGAAATTGAGAAAATTAAAGGTAAGTTAGGATTGAAACAGGAGAAACCAATTATTGAAAAAATAGATCCCAACTCAGGGTCATTTGGAATTAAAGTAAAAATAGTTGGGAAGAACTTTGATTTAGCCCAAATGCCGATAACTACTTTCAGTCCGGTATATTTCGATACCGGGGTTGGAGGTGTTATTGGTGGGGCATATGCGGAAATAATTTCCCCTAGGACCGACACGGAAATTGTTGTTGAAGCGCCAGAAGGAAAAGGAACAGTAATGGTAACGGTAGGCAAGAGTAATGAATTCCCCTTTACTTATCTTCCGCCGGTTATAGATAATATAAATCCTTCTACAGGTTATATAGGCAAAAATGTTTTTTTGTCTAGTGAAGTAATATTAACCGGCAAGAATTTTGGCTTCCATCGACCAACCAATCCACTTATTCCCTGTTTATTGTTTGGGATTTCTCCAATTCATAAACTGGATATACCCAGTTGGACTGACGATAAAATAATCTTTAGAACACCCATAGATGGAGGAATAGGGCTTAATATACCGCCGGGTCTTTCAAAGGTTGTTGCAGTAACTGCCGTTGTGTTAGGTGCTGCTCCGGTAGCTATTGATATTGCTGATAAAATTGATTCAGCAACAGCTCTGGCAATCCAGCTAGCAGTGAATCAGGCTTCAAAGAAAGGCCGGGAAGTGAAAGTACTTGTGAAAATCCTTGACATAGAAAGTAATAAAGTGAAATTTGTTTATCCACCCACTGAAAAAAAATTACCAACTTTACCACTGCCTACTTGGAGAGAGATTCCAGTAGAAGATGGATTAGTCACTGCTTTGGTGATGGATAAGTCAGGGAGTATGACTGGAGAGAAGATTAGGCGGGCTAAAGAAGCAGCTCAGGTTTATGTTGATACTTGTGCCGAAGGGAAGGATATGTTTTCCCTGGCAGCTTTTTCGTCTAATGCCGCGAGTATCACTGAGCCAATTTCAATAACTGAGGGAAGGGAAATGCTTAAAAAAGACATTCTTTCTCTTTCAGCCGGCGGGAGCACTAATGTTGGCTCGGGGCTAACAATAGCGCTGGGTCATCTCTCTTCTTGTAACCTCAAAGATAAAAGAGCTGTTTTAATGTCTGATGGCATGCACAACACCGGTACCTACAAACCCGAGGTTGCTGAGTTTCAGAACAAGGGCTGGCCAATTGATACAGTGGCTTTCGGTAGAGATGCTGACCAAGAAATGCTTTCTTGGATTGCCTATCAGACAGGCGGTAGTTTTTACCCGGCCGAGACGTCTGATATTGCTAGCGTTTATCACAAGCTCAATGTTTTAGGCCACAATGGCTCGGTTTATCGGAGTTACAATGATTTTATCAAAACAGGAGAAAAGTTGACCTATGATATTCCGGTTGAGCCAGATATGAAAAAATTAGGATTTTTCACTAACTGGCAAGGAAGTAAAATGGAGACAATCCTCTTTTCTCCTAACAAAACAGTGATAAACCGCTCTAACATCAGCCAATATGGCAGATTTGTTGAAGGCCAAACCCACAGTTGCTTTGAGCTCAATAATCCTCAAGTTGGACCCTGGCAAGCTCTGATTACTGGCTATGACCTTCCTCCTAAAGGAGAACAGATTAACTTTCACTCTTTTTGCCAGTCAGATGTTTTCTCTAATATTTTGGGCTTTCAACCAAATTACTCCCAGAATCAAGAGGTCCGAATTGGGGTGAGGTTGGCAGAAGTGATAAACGGCCGTCTTTCTCCGATAAGAGGGGCCCAGGTTACAGCTGAAGTTAAGAAACCTTCTATGTCTTTGAGTAAATTTATTTCTGGTAATAGGCAGGGAAGACTCCAGTCAGCAGACCTCTTGGAGATTTTTAGAGAGATTTCCGGCTCTGCTCAAAAAATTACTCTTTTTGATGACGGTTCTCATCAGGACGTTAGTCCCGGAGATGGGATTTACGCCAATACCTATACTGACACCACTCTCAACGGTCCTTATTTAGTGACAATTGATTGCCAGGGTTCGACTTCTCAAGGAGGGCCAGTGAAAAGAACCCTTCAGGAATCTTTTCAGGTCGGACCAATTGAGCAAAATTCCTTCACGATTAGTGATTTCCTCAACTTACTAAATCAAGGGAGTATTGGTGAGCAAATGCCCCAGCTAATACCAGTACCAGGTCAGGAGCAACAAACTGATCAAATTATGAACACTTTGCTCAACCAGCTCCTCAGAAAGAAGTGATTGTTGGAACTAACTTTTTTTGGGTTTTGCTAAAATAAGATTATTCTACTGATTAATCTACTGAGAGTGTTTTTCAGTATAACAATTGCAAAATTAAATAATTTCAGAAAGGAGTAAGAAATGAAAAAAGTAAAGTTAGTTTGGGTAATAGTTATTTTGATTAGTGGGTTGCTTTTGGGAGGTTGTGAAAGCGAGGCCGGCAAAGGAGCAGCTCTTGGTTCTCTGGCCGGCGCCGGTATCGGCGCTATTGTTGGCCACCAGTCAGGCAAAACCACTGAAGGAGCTCTAATTGGTGGAGCAGTAGGTGGTGGCGCTGGTTATATCTTTGGCAGCCAAAAAGACAAGAAAAAAACAGATGCTGAAATAAGTGGTATTCGTCAGGAAATGAATGTTGTTACAGTCAACGTCACAAACAGCAACGGTTCAATCACGCCAGTCCAACTAACTAGACAAGGGGTTGGATACGTAGGCCCCAGAGGTGAATTCTATAACCATTTGCCTACCCCGGACGAATTAAAACCAATTTACGGCTTTTAGCCGAAAGGCGCGGGAGATGAAAATCTCAACCGCGCCATTTTTTTAAAAAATTTGACAAAGTTCTTTCGGTTTGTTAAATTAAAATCAGTTGCTGAGAGCGTTCCTCGGCAAAAACAGAACCTTGAAAATTGAATAAATTTAGAAAGAAAGGAAAATATTATGACAACAAAGATTGAGTGGGTTAAGAAAATTTCACCGGCAATTTATGGACTCGCGCTTGTTTGTTTTTTTCTGCCATTTAGTCACATTTCCTGCCAAGGAGAAAAGATTGCCACACTTACTGGAGTTCAGTTGGTGACGGGCACGACAATTGGATCACCGGAGATGTCCTTCGGAAGTAGAGAAAATAGGCAGGTTGATCCAGAACCATTAGCAATTTTGGCATTTCTCTGTACGTTTGGGGGAGTTGGTGTGAGCGTCCTAAGAGGGAAGAAGGGCGTACTGGCCTCGGCTATAACTGGTTGTCTGGGACTAACTTCTTTGCTTCTCCTTAGAACAAAAATAGATAACGAAGTGCTAAGAGAAGGCGAAGGGGCGTTCAGGGTAGAGTATGGTATAGGATTCTGGTTGGCATTGCTCCTTTTTATCGCTGCTATCGGACTTAATGCTTTCCTCTTTTCTCAGTTGAGAAAAAAGGAAGAAGAGACAGTTATAGATGATTTATTGATTAGACATTAGTAATTAGAAATTAGAGCATTTCAAACAAGGGCTGGATTTTCCAGCCCTTCTTTTTTGAATTATAAGAAGAATTGTGATAAAATATAATCAATATGAAACCTACTTCTCTAAAAGATGTAAAAATAAGAAAGGTTCGTAAAAGTAGGCTTTAGATTATCAAAGATATTTATTTTTCTCAAGTTCTAATTTCCTTATATCAGCCAACCTCGTTTTTATGGGTAGGTTGTATTTCTCAGCTAATTTTTTACATTTTTTTAATCCTTCTTTAACCTTATCTGTCGCCTCAACTCTAAAACCATTCTTCGCCAAAAATATGCTATTTCTTCCTTCAGCTGCTCCAATATCTAAAGCAATACCTTTCGGCGCATATTTTAGTACCTCTTTTAAACCCACTTCTGGTTTTGAACCCCAATAAAATTTCTTTTCTTTATATTCTTTCGTCCACATTTTATTTTATGTCTTTAATTTATTCATTATAACATAATTAAAAAAACAGTTATTATTTTTGGCAACCTTTCTGTTTTAGATAGAGTTTATTTTATGGTATAAAATTGGTTCTGAAAATTTGACAAGGTTGGTTGATTTGGTAAGATAAAATCGTAAACAGAACTTATGCCTAGGAAAATAACTCAACAATTAAATAAAAAAGAAATTGAGAGGCTCCTCAACCAACAGACCGTTGTTATTCTTAACGCAGTAGATGAGAAAGTTGGAGCTTTAGATAAAAGATTTAATTTAGTTGACCAGAGATTTAATTTTGTTGATCGAGAGATAATAACCCTAGAGAAAAGACTTGAGAAAATGGAAATCCGGATAAACCAGAAAATTGATAAACTTACTACCACTTTGGATAAATTTTTAAAAAGAATCACTGATTTAGAGGACGAATTTACATTAATGAAAGCTGATCTTAAAAGAGTTAAAGTAATTCTCCGAGAAAAATTAGGAGTGACATTAGATTAACAGAATTAATATCGATTGTTTCAACTGCCGGAAGGCAGTTTTGTTTTAGTCGGAATCCAATTTATGGTATAATTGGTCTCAAAAATTTGACAAGATTGGTTGGGTTTGGTAGATTAAAATCAGCACGTTGAGAGCGTTTCTCAGCTTTGAAAAGTGAACCTTGAAAACTTAATAAAATAAAGGAGATGTTAAATGAGACGTTTATCTGAAAATCAAAAATTAATAGCCTCGACTTTTACGCAAACAATAATAAATAAGAGAAGTGCTATTATTTATCACTCTCTTTTTGGCAATCCTAATATCATTACTTTCCCTGCATTAAAGCTTTTTAAAATTTTTCATCGGGCTTGTTCTCTTGCAGATGTGAGGAGGAATTTTGATATAGAGGGGTTGGACGAGGCAATCCAAATTTTAATAGATGGTTTTTTTCTTAACCCCGAGGGCTTTAATGAAAGAGGGTTTTTGCACAAATTAATGCAAAGATATAAAAAAGAGGTAAAGAATGGACATTTAATCAATTTTCTTTCTTTGGTTATGTCAGAGGTATGTAACTTTTCTTGTTCTTATTGTTTTGCCAATAAAAAGCTTATCGATAATGGTTTTTCTAACCAGCGGTGCGAATTAATGGGTTTTAAAACTGCGCAGAAAGCAGTTGATATATTCTTTGAGCTGATGAAAGAACATGATAAACAAGATGTTACGATAAATTTTGGTGGGGGCGAGCCGTTGCTTAATTTTAAAACCATTCTTCAAATACTATCTTATGTAAAGAGAAAATATTCTGGTCAGTATAATATAACTTTTGTCCTAAATACTAATTGTTCAAAAATAACAGAGAGAATCGCTTCAGTATTAAAACAATATAAGGTAAATATTGCCACTAGCTTAGACGGGCTTAAACCAGGAAATGATGCGGTTAGGATTTATCGTGATGGCAGAGGAACATTCGATGATATTTTAAAAGGATGGAAGATGTTGAAAAAGATAGGAATTCTTCCGGACGGATTTATGGTAACAGTTAATCAAGCCAACTTTCATTTAATTGATGAGCGTCTAATTGATTTTGTTAGCGCCAATCAAATGAGAGACGTAAGGATAGACATAGATGTTATCCACCAGATTAACATTTCCATAGAAGACGTAGCTTGTAAGCTTCTTGCCTTGCGGAGATATGCAGCAAAACTTGGAATTACAGTTAATGGTTTTTGGGACAGACCATTAGAAAATATTTTTAATCCATCTTCGAAAGAATTTACTGCCTTTTGCGGTGGGATTCGTGGTAATAGCCTTATCGTCAATCCTCGAGGAAAAGTATATCTATGTGGTTATAGCTCAGAAGTGTTGGGCGATATATTTATAAATTCGCCCGAGGAAATTTTTGGTCCAGAAAGTAAATATTATCAGATTGTTTGTTCAAAAATGCCAGGAGAAATTTTAGCTTGTCGAGGGTGTGCGATTGAGGGCCAATGCGTGGGAGGATGTTATGTAGCGTTTGAGACAGAAAGACGTAAAAAAAATAATGTAGTTGCAAGAAACTGCGAACTGTATCGTATAATGACCGAAGAACTGTTAAAAGATATTACTTTCAGTCAGTAGAAAGGAGGTGATTAATATGAAGAAGGTAATTAAAGGTGTTAAGGTTACCCCTCTTAAGGGTCCGAAACCTTGTAACACCTGCCAATTACCGAGTAATTGCCGGCATTAAAAGTCGGCAAAAAATCGTCCTTGCTTATTTTATTGAGCTTGGACGATTTTTATTTTATACTATAGCGCGGAAATATCTTTTAGCTGAAAAGTTTTTTATTGTTTTAATCTATTATTAAATATATAATTAATAATAAAATGAGAATAATATTAAGGAAATTAAAACCGAGCGATATAAAATATTTCACCAAATGGTGGCGGGATAGGTTTTTATTAAAGCTTACTAGCGGAGTTTTAAAACCGATTTCTAATCAAGAAGTTGAAAGGTGTTTTAACAAGATGTTAAGTAATAAAAAAGACCAGCACCGTCTTATTCTGTTGAACAATAAAAATGTAATTGGTCACATCGCTTTTTATAGAATAACAGATAAAATTTGTGGAATTCAGATTATTATTGGAGAAAAAAAATATTGGGGTAAGGGATATGGAAGTAGTGCTATCAGGATTGCCCTTAAGGAAATTCGGGAATATAAATATAAAAAAGTTTGTTTAGAAGTTAGACCAGATAATTTGAGGGCGATTGAAGCATATAAGAAGTGTGGTTTTAAGCCCTGCGGTTTTAAAAAATATCCAAAAAACGAATTTTTGCCAATTGTTTTAAAAATGTTTTATGATTTGAAAGAATAAACAAAACCGAGGAGCTTAGCTCCTCGGTTTTGTTTTAGCAAAGATTTTGCGGTATAATGGGAATATAAGGCAATAAAATGTTAGACGAAGAATTTTGGGGAAAATATGAGACAGAGCCCCTTTTTTAATTAAAAAAGCTTTAAAAATTTGACAAAGTTGGTTTGGTTTGGTAAATTAGAATTAGTATGCTGAAGGCGTTCTTCGGCAAAGGCTCTTTAACAACTTTATATTTGAAAGGAGGTGAAGTCCAGTGGAAACAAAGAAAAGGGTGAAATCCTCTTCCCTACGCAAGAAAAAGACAAAACTTCGTCTAACCCAAGCTTTAAACGCTGGGGAAGTCGGGACATAGTCCAACGGCTATGGGAGTTCTCTTTTTTTAAAAAAAGAGAACTCCCATTCTTATTAGGAGATTGATAAATGGATATACTTAAACATTTCGGTAGGATTGTATTAGTAGACAAAGAGAAGGCGTATACTTTTAAAAAATTGAAAGGAGATGAAAATGAACCTATCAAAGAGGAAGTTGAACAAGCCGGGAGAGTTAAATCGAATCAACGGGCAAAGAAAGGATGAAATGTTTCTTACGCTATCTAAAAATTTTGCAATCAAGGGATATAATGAAGAGTCGATTTTGTTCAACCTAATTACGGGAGAGAAATATGAGTTGGACAAAGATCAAGTTGATTTTATTCTTCTATGTGACGGAAATGCAACATTCGCAGAGCTGATGCAAGATTATGAACAAGAATCTAAAAAGACAGTGTTTGACTTCATAAAAAACTTGGAAACAATAGGAGCAGTTGAATGTTCTCAAGATTCAAGACCAAGGGTTATTTATGTAAATACTGTTCCAGAATTGAGATTACAGTTAGTTCATCTTGAAGTCACAAGCCGATGTAATATGTGTTGTTCGCATTGTTATCAAGGAGAGATGTATCCCGTCAAAGAAAACCTCGGTATTGAAGAAATCGTTCCCCTTATTAGAGCAATGCAGATAATGCAAGTAGAAAATATTGGTATTAGTGGAGGAGAGCCTTTTACCGATCCGAAAACTCTTGATATTGCAAAATGTGCTGAGGAACACGATATAAGAATTTCGTCGTTTTTTACAAACGGAACTTTGTTGAATGAAGAGTTAATTGAGGAGATTCTTGTTTTAAGAAGTAGCCCAACTTTTTATGTCAGCGTAGATTCAATTACCCCGGAAGGGATGATATTCAGAGGAGTAGAAGACATAGCCGAAGCTAATAAAATAATTGACAGGATTTTTAGGAATATTAAAGTCCTTGTTGAGAAAGGTATTCGTGTGGTCGTTAATACCGTAATGAATACTTGCAATATCGATAGTTTAAAACGAATGCATGATGCTATGGAAGAATTTAAAGTGAGTAGTTGGAGAATTGGTTATCCAAAGAAAACAGGATTCTTCAAAGACAATCAAGAGTTTGCAGTAGACTTTCAAAAGGCGCTTCAAGCTTCTTTCGGTCTGCTACAATATCATTTCATTAAGGGAAGTCCGTTTGATCTTCAAATAGAGTACCTTTACCGTAGGGCTTTACTCGATAATTTTAAAGAGGTCAAAGATAATGATTTCGTTTGTGATTATGAGTCAAGAAGAGAGAGCTGTTGTATTAAGCCAAATGGTGATGTAGTGGCTTGTGCTTATTGTAATCAGATGCCCATGGGAAATATCAGAAAAGAAACTCTTTGGGATATCTGGTATTCAAATGAGATGCAGGCTATTAAAAACACTCGCGTTAAAGATGTTAGTGAGTGTGCTGATTGCGAACTACGTTCTCTTTGCGCGGCAGGTTGTCGAGCAAATGCTTATTTTTTGAATGGTGATTTCAAAAATGGTAAAGATAACTATGCTTGCAAAGCCGTACAGTTTTTTAGAAACGATATTGTCCCATTACTTGAAAGAGAAACAAATTTCAAAATAAGTAATTTAATTCCCGGCAGTTCTTAATATTGTCGGGAATTTTTTAATAAGGTAAAATAAAACATAGATTATGTATAAAAAAGACTTTGCTTCAATGTACGATAACATATATAAAGATAAATTTTATAATAGTTATGCTGTTTTTGTTAAAAGAATTATTAAAGAGGAGAAGATAAAAAAGCCATTTATTTTAGATGTTGCTTGCGGGACAGGAAGACTGATTAACAAATTAAACAAAAAAAATGTAGAGATTGAAGGGCTTGATGTGTCGGAAGATATGATTAGTATTGCTAAAAAAAATAATAAAAGTGTAAAATTTTATATCCAAGATTTCGTTAATTTTTATACGAGTAAAAAATATAATATTATTACTTGCACCTTTGATTCTATTAACTATATTAGAAATAAAAAAAATCTGTTTAAATTTTTTAGAAATGTAAATAATCATTTAAAGGACGGAGGAATTTTTATTTTTGATTTTAACACTATTTACAAAAAAATTGCCCAAAGAACAATCAAACAAAATGTTTTTTATATTACTAAAATAAAAAATAAGTACTGGTTTATAACAATAAGAATTAAAAAAGGTAGAAATTTTAGCGAGGAAAAACATATAGAGCGTTTATATTTATTTAGCGAGATAAAGCCAATTATTAACAAAACAGATTTCAGAGTGGTTGGTTTATATTCCGATTTTAAAAATAAAATAAAAAATGTTGATAAGTATGGAAGGTTAATAATTGTATTAAAAAAATATTAATCTTTTGTGTTTTTTTTACGAATGCAAGGTAAACTTAAGGAGCTGAGCTCCTCTGTTTTGTTTTTGGCCTGAAAATGGTAGAATTAAAACAGAAGATTAAGGAACTGGAAGAGAAGTTGAAGGAGAAAAAATAATAAAAACTATGCTAAATGAAAAATTTCGTGAGAAGTATTTTAGTTTACGGTGTTTAAGAAACGGGTAGCCCCGTTTTTTTAATTCCACAAAAAATTTGACAAAGGTGTTTGGTTTTGTTAAATTAAAATCAGCACGCCGAGAACGTTTCCCGGCGATAAAAGAACCTTGAAAAGTGGATATCGATTGAATATCAAAGGAGAATAAAATGGAAAAGATTGTTCCGAAAGGGGCTTGGTTGACGGTGAATCAACAATGTAATCTGCGTTGTAAATGGTGTTATGTTTTAGCAGCCGGTTACCAAAAAGATAATGAGATGACTTTTGATTTTGCGAAAGAAATAACAAAAATTATTCATGGATTAAATATCCAAAGTATTATAATTTTAGGAGGCGAACCGACATTATGGGAATCTTTGTGCAGTTTTAATAAATTTTGCAAAGAATTAAAAATTACCACAACCCTTGTGACGAACGGATTAATGTTTGGTGATGATAATTTTTGGGAAAAATATATTCAATCCCCAAACGATAGAATGGGCATTTCTCTTAAAGCCGGCAACAGAGAGCAGATGTTTAAGGCTGCAAGAAGCAGAAAGTTTCGCACTCTCGAGAAAGGCGTTTCTCGGGCGTTACAGTATCTTGATAACTGTGGCGTAAGTATAACTTATAATAGCTTCTATTCAGAAAACCTGTTGGAGGTAGTAAAGTTTGCGCTAAACTGCGGCGCTAAATCTGTGAAGGTTGATTTTTGTTCTACTGTGTTTGTAGCTAATCAACCTTGTAGTAAATATATGGTGGAGTCGTCCATTTTGGTTGCGAACATACTTCGCGATTATCCGGAACTAGAGAGAATTACCGACGGGCATATCGTATTCGAGATGAATTTACCATTATGTATATGGCCCGAAGATTTTATCGAGAAACTTTTGGAAGAAAAAAGAATTATTACAGTTTGCCAACTACTGAAAAGGGAAGGAGTAATTTTTGGTACCGATGGACGGCTTCAATTATGTAATGCTTTGTTTGACTACCCTGTCGGGCGTTACCCAAAGGATTTCTACGATTCAGCGACCCTACTTGATTTTTTAAATACTCGTCGAATGGCCTCTTGGTATGACCGGATAGCGAGATATCCTTCATCAAAATGCAAAAAATGTGACAGGTATCCAGTTTGTGGTGGCGGATGTCCTTTAAGGTGGGCAGTAGACGATCCTAAGAAAATAATAAAAGGCAGAGTGCCAGAAAGGAGGTGATAACATGAATGTGCTATTAGAAACAGGTCAAACAAAAACGCTAGATGATTTAATCCCGATGCTGAACTTAAGTAGCGGGAAACCATCTCAATTACCCACTGGCTTAAGGGCAAGAAACCAAAAGAATTTTATTTCTCTATGCTCTTATTGCGATTGCCAATGCGATTGCGGCTACTGTCCTTGTAGCGTATGCCACTACGAATAGGGTGATACCTCAAGGAGAGAACATATTAGTTCTCTCCTCTTTTTTTGGACATCAAATTATTATAAAATAACTATAAAGAAGTAAAATATGCCAAAAGTTATTTTTAGATACGATTTTAAAAAAGATGCCTGGAGTTGGGTTGTTTTTGCCAGGAGGAAAAGCAAGATATACGGGTTGAAAAACCGATTGGATTTTATTCATTTTAAGTTGCTTAAAAAAATTAAAAATAAAAATAAAAAATCTGCGGAAAAGTTGGTATATGACTATTTGATTAACAATCCAAAAAAGAAAATTAGAAAAATAGTTATAAGACAAGAGATGAGTGTTTTAAGAGATATTTGGCGGAAATTAGAGAACAAATTTTTAAAGAGATTGGAGAAAATCACACAAAAACCGATTTTTACCAGCAATTTTAGATGTTATTTTACAACTGGTTTTATGTGTCCCTACAATGAAAAAGAAAATTGGTTTATGGTTTCAATGTGGCATAGTATCCCGATGAACATTACAACTATTTGCCATGAAATTTCACATCTACAATTTCTATACTATTACAAAGAATACTGCCAGAAATTTCTTTCTGAAAAACAAGTAGAAGATTTAAAAGAAGCCCTAACTTTTTTACTTAATACTGATTTCAATGATTTAATTTTGAGCCGCGATGTGGGTTACCCCATTCATAAGAAATTAAGAGTTAAATTAGAAAAAGCCTGGAAAAAAGAGAAAAATTTCAAAAAGTTTTTAGACAAAGCAATAGAAATTGTAAAAAATAAATAGAATTTTAGTAAAAAATAAAATAAGCCGTATTACTCCTCCGCCTTTTGGGCGGCGGGGGTTTTGTTTTTGACGCTGTGGTTTTGGAAGTAATTTTAGGGTATAATGGAAATAGAAATATCGGCCGGGAGCTGAAAATGGTAGAATTAAAGGAGAAGATTAGGGAGCTGGAGGAAAAGTTGAAGGAAGAAAAAATAATAAAAACTATGCTAAACGAAAAATTTTGGAAGAAGTATTTTATGGTGTATGATTAAATAAAGGTTGATAAAAAATAATTAATTAAAAATTATACAACGTATGAAAAACAAAAAAATATTACTTGGTATAACAGGCGGTGTAGCCGCTTATAAGGTTTGCTCTTTAATTAATATGTTTTTTAAAGAGGGGGCGGATGTAAAAGTGGTAATGACTCCAGCCGCTACCGAATTTGTATCACCTTTAACATTCCAAACATTAACCAATCACGCTGTTTATACCGATATGTTTAAAACTATTAATAAAGAAGAGGTAGAACATATCTCTTTAGCCAACTGGGCGGATATTGTGCTTATTGCTCCTACTACTGCTAATACTATTGGGAAAATTGCTCAGGGCATAGCAGATAATCTTTTAACCACGATTGTAATGGCTTTGCCGACTAAAACCCCAGTTGTTATAGCGCCAGCAATGAATAATAGAATGTGGGAGAATCCAATTGTCCGGAAGAATATAGAAATTTTAAAAGGCCAAAAAAATAAATATATTTTTATTCCACCAAGAAAAGGTGTTTTGGCTTGTCGCTATGAAGGTAAAGGAAAAATTGCTGAAAATGAAGATATTTTAGTAGTAGTCAAAAAGGCTTTATCAAAAAACAAATAAAAATCGTTTTCATGGAAAATGATATAGAAAAATTTCTTTGCGAAACTAAATTTTGCAATTTTAATAACCCCGAAGTTAAAAAATTAGCCAAAGAAATTACAAAAAATTATTCTAATGAAAAAGATAAGGCTGTAGCTTTGTTTTACTGGGTTCGAGATAATATTTTATATAGAGTCGGGTTATGGAAGAAAACGGCATCGGAAACTTTAAAAGAAAAAGAAGGAACATGTACCAATAAAGCCAACCTTTTAGTCGCCTTATTGCGAGCTAACGATATTCCAGCAGGTTATGGAGTAATGAAAGTTTATGGAAGATATTTTGGTCCGATTGCGATACCGATGCTAAGAAAATTTATAGGGAATATTTCTGTACATACTTACGTTTTTGTCTATTTAAACAACGAATGGATTAAATGCGATCCGTCGGTTGATAAAATATTAGGCGGTAATATTAGTTACGTTGATAAAGAGAATAAAATAGTAGAGTGGGACGGAATAAAGGATGCTGTATTAAATTTTAAAAAAATTGATATTATTAACGATAGTTTTCCTTTAGCGAATATCGATGAATGTTTTACTAAAAAACCAAGGCACGCGAGAGGTTTTCCATTAAAAATAGCAAACATTTATATTAAATTTGTTAGAAAAAATACAGAAAAAATTACCAATGCTTTAGAATTAGAAAATTTATTTAAGAAATGGTTAAAAGTTAACCATCCCTTTTATTTCTACTTCTTTTTTATTATTTCTTGGCTAAAATATTTTAAAACAAAATTTAAAAAAGATGGAAAAAATTCTTAAAAATAAAAATATTATAGTTACTGCTGGTCCAACTTGGGTACCAATAGATAAAGTTAGAGTTATTACTAATATTTTCGGTGGAACCCTAGGTTATATTATAGCCAAAACTGCTTGGCAAATGGGTGCAAAAGTTACTTTATTAATGGGACCGGGTAGAGTTGATTTACAACAACCTGTTGAAGGTTTTAGAGTAATCAAATTTAAATACTTTGAGGAGATATTAAAATTAATAAAAAGGGAAGTGGCTTCTAAAAAATATAATGTAATTATCCATTCAGCGGCTATTGCTGATTACGCCCCAGTTTTCTTAGAAAAAGGCAAGATAAAATCTGGTGAAGAAAATCTCGTTATCAAATTAAAACCGACTGTTAAAATTATTGATTTAATTAAAAAAATAGATCCCGCAATTTTTTTAGTTAAGTTTAAATTAGAAGTAGGTTTAACTAAAAAACAATTAATAGATGTAGCTTATAAGAGCATGATTTTTTCGAAAGCTGATTTAGTGGTAGCTAATGATTTTAAAAATATATCTACTGAACACATAGCATTTATTATAGATAATAATAAAAATATAATTGAATGTAAGGGCAAAAAAATAATCGCTCAAAAATTACTTCGTAAAATTGCAGAATTATTATGAATTTGTTTGCTATTTCGTGTCTTATTACAGCTATCTTAACAGCAATACTCGGATTGCTAACGTTATTAAAAAACCCTCGAGACAAAATAAACCAATCCTGGTTTTTGGTCAGCGTTGGTGTTTTTCTCTGGACGATTGGTCTTTTTGGAACCGTTATTGTTGGCAGTAAAGAAAGTGCACTTTTCTGGCAAAGAATTTTATATATTGGAACAATTCTTATCCCAATATTATTTTTCCGTTTTTGCAGTATTCTTTTAAAAAGAGGGCGTCGAGAACGAATAATCTTTTATTTCGGTTGTATCTTAGCAATAATATTCTTAATTTTATTGTTTAGTAAGTATTTTATCGTAATAACTCAAGAGAGAACTAATCTTGGTTATTGGCCGGTCAAAACAGGATTTCTTTACTGGCCTTTTTTGCTTTATTTCGCTTTTTACGTAATTTATTCTGTTATTTTACTGAAAATCATTTCTAAAAAAAACAGTGGAATTTATCAAAAACAAATCCAATTCGTATATTACGCAGCACTTATTGGTTTTGTTGGAGGTTCTACAAATTTTTTACTAGATTTTAATCTCAATATTTATCCATCTGGTAACTTTTTTGTTTCTTTTTATGTGGTAATGGTAGCATACGCAGTCTTTAAGTATCATTTAATGAACATAAAACTTATTGCTACCGAAATTTTGACTGGCTTGGTAAGTTTAATTCTTTTAGTTGATCTTTTGCTTTCAGATAATTTGCCGTTTATATTATTAAAATCAGGTATTTTGATTGTTTTTGTTTATTTAGGAATTTCACTTGTTAGAAATGTTCTAAAAGAAGTCAAACAGCGGGAGCAGATGGAAGTGATGGCTAAAGAAGTTCAGAAGGCCTATGAAGTGGAGAAGGCGGCGAAGGAGGAGGTGGAGAAGCTGACTGAGGCTAAGACCCAGTTTATTATGGCAACCCAGCATCATTTGAGGACTCCTTTAACATCTATAATCGGTTATTTGGATTTGTTGTTTGGGGGCACTTATGGAAAAGTACCGCCCAAGATTAAAGAGACCCTTTTAAAGTTTCAAGTTTCAACTAAAAGATTAATAAGAGTGGTTAATGCTTTGCTTGATATTTCTCAGTTCCAAATGGGCAAGAGAGTGGTGGCTCTTGAGCCGAATATTGATTTTGAATCTTTAATAAAAGAAGTGATGGAGGAGCTTAGTTTTGAAGTTAAGATGAGAGGCCTTTATTTGAAATATGAAAAAATAGGACAGGTGCCGGCTATTAAAGCAGATTCAGAGAAACTAAAAGTGGCCTTATTTAATATTATTGATAACGCTATTAAATATACTAAACAGGGAGGAATTATTGTTAATTTAAAGCAAGCCGGCAAATTGGTTCAGCTTTCGGTGAAAGATACCGGGATCGGGGTTGATCCGAAACAGGCCAACAAGCTGTTCAAAGAGGCGTTTGCCAGAGGAGATGAAGCGAAAAAGGTTTATGGATTTGGAAGTGGTATTGGTGTTTATGTAACCGGGCATATTATCAGGGCTCATAACGGCAGGATCTGGGCCGAGTCAGAAGGCAAGGGCAAGGGGAGCACCTTTTTCATTGAGCTGCCAATTGGGTGATTTTTGACTTTTATTTTTTGATTTGTTAAGATAAATTTGTATGGAAAAAGTTGTTACTATTCCTAGAGAATTAGCGGAAAATGGTAAATTAGTGATAATTCCTCACGAAGAATACGAAGAATTTTTGCATTGGAAAAGAACAGTAAAGACCTACAAATCCACTGCTGCTGAAAAAAAAGCATTAAAAAAAGCAAGACGGGACTTTGCTCGGGGGGAATATCTTACCTTAAAAGAATTAGAAAAATGAGCTGGAAGGTTCTCATTCGTTCTAAAGTAAAAAAGCAGCTGAAACGTTTTCCCAAAAAGGATGCCGAGCGAATCGAAGCATCCTTTTATCAATTAAGAATTAATCCGTTTATTGGTGATATAGAAAAAATGGAGGGCGAGGAAAACGTTTGGCGGAGACGAGTTGGCTCATATAGAATTTCTTACGAGCTTTTTTCAAAAAAGCAAATAGTTTTTATATTTAGAGTCGAGCGCCGGACTACCACTACTTATCACTAAAAAAATAAATATAAGAGATGGCAAAAAAGATATAATCTGGGCAGAGTCAATTGAGTTGCCAGCGGGGTAAAGATTTGTTATAGTAAGATAATGGGGGCTAAAAAATTGATTTTATTTATTGAGGATGATTTGGCGACTATTGATGTTTATAAGACGGCCCTGGAAAAAGCTGGTTTTAATGTTAGCCCGATACTTTTAGGAGAAGAAACGATTAGAAAAATTAAAGAAGTAGAGAAAGGAGAAATCAAAAGACCGGATTTAATTTTGCTTGACCTGATTTTGCCGGACATCAATGGCATTGAGGTTTTAGAGGAAATAAGAAAACAAGAAAAGACAAAGGATATACCGGTTTTTATTTTAACCAATTATACGGATTCGGAACTGGAGCAGAGGGGGATGAAATTAAAAGCTGAAAAATATCTTTTGAAAACCGACCACACCCCCAATCAGCTGGTTAAAATAGTTAAAGATACGCTTGGTAAGTGAAAGAAAGGCTCGCCGCGCCCAAGCCCCACGATTTAAAAAACTTATTTTTTCACTTTTACTGTTGACAAACAGCTTTTGTTTTGATAACTTAGGATTATAGAGATATGGTTATTTTGTCCGTTGGAAAACGGACAATTTTTATGGATATAAAAACTTTTAAATCGGCGATAGCTCAAATTGCAGAAGAAAAAAGCATTACTTCAGAAAGGGTAATTGAAAGCATTGAAACAGCGATTGCGGCTGCCTATAAAAAAGATTACGGCAAGAAAGGACAAATAATTAAAGCAAAATTAAATCCGGAAACCGGAGAGACAAAATTTTGGCAGGTAAAATTAGTGGTTGTTGAAGATATGATTTATTCTGAAAAAGAGTTGGAAGAGTTGATAGAAAAACAAGAAAAAGAAGAAAAAGAAGAAAAGAAAATTAGATTTAACCCGGAAAAGCACATTATGCTGGCAGAAGCTCAGAAGATTAAGCCCGAGATCAAGGCCAGGGAAGAATTAGAGATGCCCTTAGAGACCCATGAGGATTATGGCAGAATAGCTGCTCAGACAGCCAAACAGGTGATTTTGCAGAAAATTAAGGAAGTAGAAAGAGAGACGGTTTTCTCAGAGTACAAATCAAGAGAAGGGCAGCTCGTTTCGGGAATTATTCAAAGGCTTGAAGGAAGAAATGTTTTTGTTGATATTGGTAAGACCTTGGGGATTTTACCAAAAGAAGAGCAGGTTTACGGAGAGTTTTACAAACCAGGCCAACGGCTCAAATTTTATATTATGAAGGTTGAAGAAAGTTCAAAGGGTCCGGCTGTTTTTTTATCTCGGGTTTATCCAAAATTAATATCGCGACTCTTTGAATTGGAAGTGCCGGAAATTTCTCAAGGTCAAGTTGTGATAAAAGCAATTGCCAGAGAAGCGGGCTTTAGGTCAAAAATTGCCTTGGAATCCAAGGCTGAGGGCGTAGATCCCATTGGAAGCGCAGTTGGTCAGCGAGGGTCAAGGGTGATGGCAGTAATAAAGGAGTTAGCCGGTGAAAAAATTGATATTATTGAGTATTCTGAAAAACCAGAGGAATTTATTGCCAACGCTCTTTCTCCTGCCAAGGTTCTGGAAGTAAAAATTATGCCAAAGAACAAAGCTCTTTGTTTGGTGCCAGAAGACCAATTGTCTTTGGCTATTGGCAAGGACGGTCAGAATGTACGTCTGGCGGCGAAACTTACTGGTTGGAAAATAGATGTCAGGCCGCCGGAGCAAGAAGAAGCAGAAAAAGAGGAAAAGAAAAAAGAACCAGAGAAAAAGAAACCCTCCTTCGTTAAAACTACGGAGGGCAAGGAAGAAAAGAAAAAGAAGAAAAAAACTAAAAAATAATTAAAATTATGATTTCAATTCCAATTATTATATCTATTTTATCCTTATTTTTTGTTTATTACTTGATTTCCTGGATTAAAAAGCAAGATATGGGTTCTGAGAAAATGCAGGAGATATTCAGGGCGATTAAGAAAGGAGCCAATGCTTTTTTAGAGAGACAGTATAAGGCCATTGGTCTAATGACAGTTATTTTAGCTCTGATTTTTTTTGTAATTTATAGTCTAGCTGGAAACTGGCTTTATGGTCTTCAGTTATCCCTTGCTTTTATTTTCGGTGCTTTTTGTTCTGCCCTTTCAGGTCTTATTGGTATGTGGATAGCTGTTCGGGCTAATGTCAGGACAGCTTCAGCCAGCCAGACCAGTTTTAGCAGGGCCTTAACTATTGCTCTTCGGGGAGGAGCGGTTTCGGGAATTGCTATTGTAGCTATCAGTTTGATTGGGATAACTTTTCTTTTTTTAATTTATACTTTTTTAGGATATGAACCAACCAAGGTTCCTTCTCTTATTATTGGTTTTGGTTTCGGAGCAAGTTTAGTTGCTCTTTTCGCTCAGTTGGGAGGAGGGATTTACACCAAGGCAGCTGATGTTGGAGCTGATTTGGTTGGCAAAATAGAAAAAGGAATTCCGGAAGATGATCCTCGCAATCCGGCTGTGATAGCTGACCTGGTCGGCGATAATGTTGGCGACTGTGCTGGTAGAGGGGCAGACCTTTTTGAATCAACGGCCGCTGAAAATATTGGAGCTATGATTTTAGGAGTAGCCCTTTTCCCCCACTTTGGAATTAAGGGTATTCTCTTTCCTTTGGTTTTGAGAGCATTTGGATTAATTGCTTCTATAATAGGAGTTTTAATGGCTAGAGCTAAAGAGGGGGACAATCCCCTCAGGGCTTTAAATAAGGGCTATTTTGTTACTACCTTGCTTGCTGCCGTAGCTTTTTATTTCCTAACTCTTCAGCTTCTTGGCAATATTTGGTTTTTCTACGCTGGCTTAGTGGGTCTTTTAACTAGTATTGCCTTTGTCTATATCACCCAATACTATACTGAAGTCAAATATCGACCAGTCCAAGAAATTGCTAAAGCGTCTCAAACCGGCCATGCCACCAATATTATTAGCGGGTTTTCAGTAGGGCTTGAATGCACAGGCCTTACTGTAATTACTATATCTTTGGCTTTAATTACTGCTTTTAAATTAGGTTCTATGACAGGGTTTTCTGGCGGAGGGCTTTATGGGACAGCTGTTGCCACTATGGGAATGCTGGCTACGGCTGCCTATATTTTAGCCATGGATACTTTCGGTCCAATTACTGACAATGCTGGGGGGATTGTTGAGATGTCTGGAGCTTCAGAGCAAGCCCGTAAGATTACCGATAAATTAGATACAGCCGGCAATACTACCAAGGCCTTGACTAAAGGATATGCTATGGGAAGCGCAGCCTTAGCAGCTTTTTTACTCTTTTCAGCCTATTTAAAAGAAGCTAATTTGGAAATTGTAAATTTAGCCAAAGTAGAAGTTTTTATAGGAGGGCTAATTGGGGCAATGTTAGTTTTCTTTTTTAGCGCTTTTGCTATTAGAGCAGTAGGTAAGGCAGCTTCAAAGATAGTGGAGGAAGTTAGGCAACAGTTTAGGGAAAATCCTGGGATTATGGCTGGAACCAGCAAGCCAGATTATGCCAGATGCGTAGATATTACTACTAAAGCCGCTTTAAAACAAATGGTCTTACCAGGCCTCTTGGCAGTAATAGTCCCAATAATTGTTGGAGTTGTTTTAAGAGCCGAGGCAGAGGCGGGTCTTATTATGGTAGGAACTATAGTCGGCGTTCTTTTGTCTACTGTTTTGAATAATGCCGGTGCTGCTTGGGATAATGCCAAGAAATTTATTGAAGCAGGAAATTTAGGTGGGAAAGGTAGCCCGGCTCATGCCGCTAGCATCACCGGTGACACGGTTGGTGACCCATTTAAAGATACAGCTGGTCCCTCTTTGCACGTTTTGGTTAAATTGTTAGGTACTTTATCTTTGGCTTTAGTAGCTTTATTTATATAAAAGAGTATACTAAAGAAGTAATTAGACATGAATCTTGTTCCCACTGTTATAGAGAAAACAAAATACGGAGAAAGGGCTTATGATATTTATTCTCGGCTTTTAAAAGAAAGGATTGTTTTTTTGGCCGGGCCGATTGTAGACGCTTTGGCCAATTCGGTTATTGCCCAGCTCTTATTTTTGGCCAGCCAAGACCCAAAGAGAGATATTCAACTTTATATTAATACTCCCGGCGGTTCGGTAACAGCCGGTCTGGCGATTTACGATACTATGCAGTATATAAAATGTCCGGTTGCTACTATTTGTTTCGGTTTAGCCGGTTCAATGGGAGCTGTTTTGTTAGCTGCCGGAGAAAAAGGTAAACGTTTTGCTTTACCAAACACCGAGGTCTTGCTTCATCAAGTGGCCGGCGGTGCTATTGGAGCGGCAATAGAGATTGAGATTACAGCCAAACAGATTATTAAAATTAAAAATAAATTAAATCAAATCTTGGCTAAACATACCGGTCAGCTGTTGGAAAAAGTAGAAAAAGACACGGATAGGGACTTTTATCTTTCAGCTGAAGAGGCAAAGGACTACGGCATCATTGACCAAATCATAAAAACCAAAGAATAAAAAAGTAATCATGATAAATAACCAAATTCTTATTAAATATGTATCAATTTATCCTAGTTTTAATAGGTGTTTTTACTTTAGCAATAGGTTCAATTTTGGGTTACTTTGCCCGACAATCAATTGCCAGAAAGAGAGCGGACACCATAGAAACAACTCTTCAAAAGAAAATTTCTCAAACAAAAAAAGAAGCAGATGAAATAATTTCCAAAGCCAGAGAAAAAGCAGTTCAAATTTTTGAGGAAGCGAAAAAAGAAAGAGAGACCCAGCACCGAGAATTTTTTAAAACAGAAAAACTTTTATTGAGAAGAGAAAATGTTTTGGCTGAAAAAAGTTCCAAATTGGAAGAAAAAGAAGCAGAATTTTTACAGAAAGTCCAAAGACTTCGGGAAATAAAAGCAAGCCTGGAGGACTTAAAACAAGAGGCCGTGAAAAATTTAGAGAGGGTTTCCAAACTTTCCAAAGAGGAAGCAAAGAAAGAATTATTTGAAGACCTGGAAAAAGAACAACAGAAAGAAATTATTGAGAAAATGGAAAAATTAGAAAGAACTGGCTTTGAGAAACTTGAGAACAGGGCAAAGGAGATATTGGCCTTGGCAATTCAAAAGTGCGCTTTTTCCCAGGCCCAAGAAATGACTACTACCACCGTAGCTCTTCCGAATGAAGAAATTAAAGGAAGGATTATTGGAAAAGAAGGAAGAAATATTAGGGCTTTGGAGCAGGCAACCGGCTGCGAAATTGTGGTAGACGAGACGCCAGAAGCAGTGATGATTTCCGGGTTTGATCCAGTTAGAAGGCACATTGCCAAAATTGCTTTAGAAAAGTTAATTCATGATGGAAGGATACAGCCAGCAAGGATTGAAGATACTGTGAAGGCGGTGGAAACGGAAATTGCCTCTCAAATAAGAGAGGCAGGAGAGAAGGTAGTTTATGACACGGCCGTAGTTGACCTTGACCCAAAGCTCGTTCAGCTTTTGGGAAGGTTGAAATTTAGAACCAGTTACGGCCAAAATGTTTTACTTCATTCTTTGGAAGTTTGTTATTTGGCAGCAGCCCTTGCTTCAGAATTAGGAGCCAATATCAAGGTGGCTCGTAAAGCAGGTTTGCTTCATGATATTGGGAAAGCAGTGGACCATCAAATTCAGGGTTCTCACACAGACATCGGGATTAAAATCTTAGAGAAATTTGGAGTGGAAAAAGAAGTGATAAATGCCATGAAGTCCCATCACGAAGAGTATCCGGCAGAGAGCTTAGAGGCAGTTTTGGTTCAAACAGCAGATCAAATTTCAGGAGCCAGACCAGGGGCAAGAAAGGATACCCTTGAAAATTATCTTAAGCGGTTGGAGGAACTTGAGGGAATAGCTTTATCTTTTAAGGGGATAGAAAAGGTTTATGCCATTCAGGCAGGTAGAGAGGTTCGTGTTTTTGTAAAGCCCGGAGAGGTTGATGATTTAGGAGCAAAGAAATTAGCCCGGGAAATTGCCAATAGAATCCAGGACGAATTGAGATATCCCGGGGAAATAAAAGTAACTTTGATTAGAGAGAATAGGATAGTGGAGTATGCTCGGTAAACCCCGTTAGAAAGAACATATTTTCAAACTTAAGGCAGTTTTGTTATCATTGCTTAAATAGTAGGACTTTAAACGCTAATAAAATAATTAAAAAGCCCGTCTCATTTTGAGGCGGGGTTTTTGTATACAATCCGGTACCATTTTTTATCAGTATATAAGTCGTGAAAAGCCAAACCGCCAAATAATCCTAGCCAAAAGAAAGAAAGAGATGAAAAAAAGAAAATAAAAAACATTCCTAAGCCCCCTAATATCCAATGATGGAGATGGATTCTTCGCTTCCCAAACGGCAGGTCTATTCCTTTCACCATTCCTGTTTTTTTGATTTTTCTGCGGAAGAAAAAAGCTGTACCAAGATAGCCGATAACAGCGCCGATGGTAAAGACAATTGACAAATAAAAAGAAGCGATTAAAACTATTCCCGGAAAAGCAAATTTTTTAATTTTTTTTGCCATATTTTTGGAGCGGGTGATGGGAATCGAACCCACATAAATAGCTTGGAAAGCTATCACATTGCCATTGTGTTACACCCGCTTTCGGGGTGCCGAGATTTGAACTCGGACTAAATGCTCCCAAAGCATTCGTGCTGCCGTTACACCACACCCCGTATTTTCTAATATTATCATCCTATTTTCAGCTCGTCAATTATTCACTTTTCAGCTTTTGCTGAATTTTTTATTGTGCTACAATGAATATAACAATGTTAAAAGAATCCCTTGCTCAATTAAATATCGTTACTCAATGCCGGCGCTATGGTCTTTCTCTCTGGCAGTGTCCCCAGTTTCTTTTCGTGGTAATGGGAATTATTATTATTTTTACCTCTATTTTTTCTTATTTGCTCGGCGTTCACTATATAGCTAACGTAGAAACGGTTATATTTATTGTACTTATTATTGCTATTGTTTTGTTTATTATATCTTATATTATAACCCGCAGTTTTGAGAGATTGGCCGAGGCCTCAAGGATGAAATCAGAATTTATTAATATTGTTTCCCATCAGCTTCGTTCCCCTCTTACTAATATAAAATGGACTTTTGAACTTTTAACTTCCAAAGACCTGAAGGTGCCTACCGGCAAAGTAGAAGAGTATATGGAGAACGTAAAAGAGAATATTGCCAGGATGGTGGAATTAATTGATGATTTGTTGATAGTTTCTAAAATTGAGCAGGGGAAAGTTCCAATAAGCAAAAAAGAGGTTTTTTTAGAGAACTTAATAAAGGATTTGATTGAACGATACAGGATTTTTTCCGAGGCCTCCGGCATAGAGTTAAATCTTTATTTTCAGGAGCAAACGTCCCAGGTCTTTACTGACCCTTCTTTGATAAAATTAGTGGTTGAAAATCTTATTGATAATGCTATTCGTTATACCAAAGGACCGGGAAAAGTGGAAATTAAACTGGCAAGGGAAGACAAAAGAGTTTTATTTTCAATAAAAGACACTGGTGTCGGCATTCCCCAGAAAGAGCAAGGATATATTTTCCAGAAATTTTTCCGGGCAGAGAACGCTTTAAAAGAAAGAACCCGGGGAAGCGGTTTGGGATTATATGTTTGCAAATCAATTATTGACAATTTAGGCGGAAGAATTTGGTTTAAATCAGAAGAGGGCGTAGGGACAACCTTCTATTTTACATTACCAATTAAATAATTTACACGACACCAATATACGAATTGGCACTAATGATACGAATTCGTAACATTCGTGTTTATTCGTAAATTAGTGTTGAGTTTTATGAAAAAGATTTTATTCATTGAAGACGAATCTGTTCTTCAAAAGGCATTTGGAGATGTTCTTCAGCAAAAGGGATACAAAATACTCAGCGCTTTAGATGGAGAAATAGGGTTGAGAATGGCAAGGTCAGAGAAGCCAGATTTAATATTACTGGACCTTATTTTGCCTCGTCTTCATGGTTTTGAGGTCTTAAAAAAATTAAAAGAAGACCCTGAAACAAAAGAAATTCCTGTTATCGTTCTTACCAATCTTGAAAAAATGGAAGATATTAACAAGGCCATTGAATTGGGAGCGACTACTTATCTGGTCAAAACTGAGTATAAAATAGAAGAAGTAATTGAAAAAATTAAAAAAATTATTGGATAATAGGGTTATGAGAGTAGAGTCACAAAGATTAAAGGCATTTATACTCGATGCCGGACTCATTACTAAAGTTCAGTTTGAAGCGGCTTTTAAAAAAGCAGAAAAAACCAAACAAAAACTGGAAGATGTTTTAGTTTCAGATGGTTTGGTTAGCCAAGAGGAATTAACGAAATTAGAGGCCTATATTTTAGGCATCCCTTTTGTTAATTTAGAAAAAGAAAAAATCTCGTCAGATGTTTTAAAAATGATCCCTGAGCCAATTGCCCGGAGCCATAATATTGTTGCCTTCAAAAAAGAAGGACAAAATTTAGAAGTGGCTATGTTAGACCCGGAGGACTTAAGAACAATTGAATTTATTAGAAAGAAAACTGATTTAAAGATTTCGCCGCGTCTAACGACCCTAGACAGCATTAGAAACGTTTTGGGGCAGTATCAGAAAACCCTTGAAGCAGAGTTCGGAGAAATCATTAGAAAAGAAGCAAGAGGAATAAAATCCATTAAAGAAGAAGAGTTTAAAGATGAAAGAGAGGATCTGAAGAAAATGGCAGAAGAGTTGCCGGTAATCAGAATTGTAGATACCTTACTCAAGCATGCAATTCTCCAAATGAGCTCTGATATTCATATTGAGCCGATAGAAAAAGAAGTGATTGTGCGCTACCGAATAGACGGTATTCTGCACGATGTCATGATTTTGCCGAAAATAACTAGTTCTGGAATTGTAGCTAGAATTAAAGTTCTTTCCAATTTAAAACTTGACGAACATCGTCTTCCTCAGGACGGAAGATTTAAAATTGAAAGCGGTGATTACAAATATTCTATCAGGGTCTCGATTCTGCCAATTTTTAGCGGTGAGAAAATTGTAATGCGTCTTTTGCCAGAAACAACTCAGGCCTTTACCTTAGAGGGTTTGGGTTTAAGAGGAGAGTCTTTAGAGAAAGTTGAGCACGGTCTAAGGAGACCAGTTGGAATGATTCTAATTACCGGTCCTACTGGCTGTGGCAAAACCACTACTCTTTATGCCATGATGGAGATTTTAAATACGCCCGGGGTAAACATCTCTACTGTTGAGGACCCTATTGAATACAGAATGCCGAGGATTAACCAGACCCAAGTTAACGCTAAAATTGGTTTAACTTTTGCTTCCGGCCTTCGTTCTTTAGTTCGGCAGGACCCGGACATTATTATGGTTGGTGAAATTAGAGATGATGAAACAGCTTCGTTGGCTATCAATGCTGCCCTAACCGGACATCTGGTTTTATCTACCCTTCATACTACCAATGCTGCCGGAGCTATTCCTCGTTTGGTTGATATGAAAGCTGAACCATTTTTGATATCTTCTACTTTAAGCGTGATTATAGCCCAGAGGTTAGTACGCCGGCTTTACTCAGAAAATGAAAAATATACTTTAAAAGATTCAGAATTAAAAAGCTTATCAAAATATTGCGATTTACAGAACGTCCTGAATGTCTTAAAAGAAGAGAAAATAGCCAAGCCTGGAGCTACTACTTTAAAAAGCATTCCTTTTTATAAACCCAAGCCATCCAAAGATTGCCCGGAAGGTTATAAGGGAAGGATTGGGATTTACGAGGTCTTGAATGTTACCGAAAGCATAAAAGAGTTAATTGTTAAAAGAGCAAATACTGACCAGGTTCAGCAGCAAGCCCAAAAAGAAGGGATGAGAACAATGATTGAGGATGGTTTTATAAAAGCGGCCCAAGGGATAACCAGTATAGAGGAAGTCCTGAGGGTAATTATAGAGTAAACATGCCACGCTATTCTTATATTGCTAAAACTTTAAAAGGGAGAACAGAGACAGGAATTATGGAGGCTAAGAGTGAACATGAGCTTGCTAATATCCTTCGCCAAGAAGGATGTATTTTAATAAAAACCAATTTGGAAGAAAAGGGTCTAAAAAAAGGATTTTCAATTTCAATTCCCTTTATCAATTGGATTCCCCTGAGCGAAAAAATAATGTTTACCAGAAATCTCAGGGTTATGGTTTCAGCTGGCGTCTCTTTGCCAAGGGCTTTGAACATTTTAGCCGTTCAGAGCAAAAACAAAAAATTTAAAAATGCCATTTCCAAAATAAAAGAAGAAATTATTCAAGGAAAGTCCTTTTCTGAAACCCTTGAGAAATATCCTGATATATTTTCTGAACTTTTTCACAGCATGATGAAGGTTGGGGAGGAAACCGGAACTACGGAAGATGTTTTAAAAGTTCTAACTAGCCAGATGGAAAAGGAGTATCAGATAAGAGCAAAAATTAAAGGAGCAATGATATACCCGGCTGTCATCGTTTTAGCAATGCTCGTTATTGGAATTGTGATGTTAATTATGGTGGTGCCCAAATTAGCCTCTGTTTTCAGCGAGTTAAACGTTGAACTTCCCTTGACTACTAGAATGGTAATTTATATAGGGAATTTTTTGGCGAAATTTTGGTACACCGTGCCTTTCATGATTTTAGTCGTAGTTGTTCTTTTAAGACTGCTCCCAAAGACCAAATCAGGAAAATTGGTCTTTGATACTTTGGTCTTAAAACTTCCTATTATTAGTCCGATTATAAAAAAAACATATTCTGCCCATACGGTAAGAACCTTGTCTTCTTTAATTATTGCCGGGGTTCCCATCGTCAGGTCTTTGGAAATTGTTTCAAACTCTTTAGAAAATTTATATTACAAGAAAGCTATAACGCAGGCAGTTAAGCAGGTAAGAAAAGGAGGCAAATTGGCTGAGGCCTTAAAGGGCCGTGAAGACATTTACCCGAATTTGGTGTTTCAGATGCTCGAGGTTGGCGAGGAAACAGGGGAGACAGCTGATATCTTGAAAAAATTAGCTGAATTTTACGAAGAAGAAGTTGGCAATGCTACCAAAAATCTTTCAGCCGTGATTGAACCCGTCTTAATGCTCATTATCGGAGCAGTGGTCGGATTTTTTGCCATTTCTATGATTCAACCAATTTATTCAATAATGGGAACTTTATGAGAAAACAAAAGGGGTTTACCCCGTTAGAGATTATAAAGGCAAATAGAAGATACAAAGAGAGCAAATCTCTAACGGGGTTTACCCTTATTGATGTATTAGTCGGGACATTTTTGGTTTTAATTGTTTTTTTGGGGATTTTCTCTGCTTATCAGTTGGGCTTGAAAGTTGTGGGTCAAAACAAAAATAGAGTCACAGCCACTGCTATTGCTATTGGAGAATTGGAAAAAATTAGAAATTTACCCTATGAATCTATAGGAATTAAAAATGGGATTCTTCCTGTTCCAGATGGCATATTGGAGGCAACCACTGCTGTTACTCGTAATAACATCGAATATAAAATCGAAAGGCAGATTAAATACATAATAGACGCTGCTGATGGAATCGGGGGAGCAGATCTGTGTGATTGGGATTATAAAAGAGCAGAAATTAAAACTTCTTGGTCAGGTCAATTTGGGGGAGAAGTTAAATTAGTTACCGATGTCGCTCCTAAAAATAAAGTTGAAGAAATATCTGCTTGTACTGCCCAACCAGGTGGGATTCTTTCAGTTGAGGTAGCTAATTTTTCCGGTATGCCAGTCCCTTCTCCTTTGGTAGAAATAATCAATCCGGCAACTGGTGAGATAGTAGATTCTATGCAACCATTTGAGGGAAAACAGGACTTTCCTCTTGTTCCCGCTACTTATAAAGTAGTTGTTTCTAAGCCCGGTTATAATAGCAGCCGAACTTACGGAACTAATGAGGTGGTTACTCCTGAAAACCCCCACCCAATAGTTTTAGAAGGAAAGCTTACTGAGATTAGTTTTGCTGGCGATTCTGGTATTGAAAAAGTAAGTTCTTTGTCAGTAGATACTTTATCTCCCTGGGGCACGGATTATTTTTCAGATTCTTTTTCAGACACAAGCAAGGTTTCTCAATTTTCTGATTTGGAAATCGGCGGAGGAGAAGCAATTTTAGCCCAAACAGATGGCCAATATAAGGACTCTGGTTATTTAATTTCCACTGACATTACCCCGGCCAATTTAATTGGTTGGGATGAGTTTTCTTTTAATGATTTAGAGACAACTGATACCCAAATTATCTATCAAATTTTATATTTTAATAGTGTAATTCCTGACGAAGATTTGGTCGGAAATTCTGATGGTTTTAGGACTTCTCCAGTGAATCTTTCGGGCCTGGACATCGTTACTTATCCTCAATTAAAAGTTAAAGCAAACCTTTCTACGAGTGATACAGCCGTTACTCCTATTTTTTACGACTGGCAGGTTTCTTGGGTTACTAGTGAAGCTACTCCTATTCCCAATGCAACATTTAATTTACAGGGAGCCAAGATTATTGGTACTGATGCCGACGAAAATTCGGTTTATAAATATTCCCGAGAGCATAATTCCGAGAGCGATGGCCATATTGATATTTCTAATCTTGAATGGGATAATTATACTTTTTCAATAAATCCTACCACTGGTTTAGATTTACAAAATATTGATCCTTTTCCTCAACCTGTTGGTCTTTTGCCAGACGCAAATCTATTAGTTAAATTATATCTGGATGCCGAAAATTCTCTTTTCGTTACTGTCCAAGATATTGAGACCTCAGAGCCCATATTTTTAGCTAATGTTGAATTATCCAAATTAGGTTATGACGAGACCCAAGGGACTAATGAACAAGGCCAAACCTATTTCATTCCTTTGGATGTTGGCGTTTATACCATTGATGTTTCTTTGGATGGTTATCAAACTAAAAGCGAAGGCATTTCTGTCTCAGGGGACGAAAGTGTAATAATTAGTTTGCAAAGATTTGAGTAATTAAATTTATGAGAAGCTTTACCCCGTTAGAGATTATAAAGTCAAATAGAAAATACAAAGAGAGCAAATCTCTAACGGGGTTTACTCTTATTGAAACTTTAGTTACTATTTTCATCCTTGCTTTAATTATAGGAGTAGTTTTTGGTCTTATTGTGTTCCTTTATCGAACTCACGGTTATGCCTGGGAGGAGTCTCAAGCCATTGAAGAAGCCAGAAGAGGAATTGAGGCGATGACTAAAGAAATAAGAGAGGCGAGAACAGGAGAAGATGGCTCCTATCCTTTAGAAAAAGCCGAAGATAAACAAATAGTATTTTATAGCGACATTGATAATGATGGCAGGACCGAAAAGGTAAGATATTTTTTAGGAACAGTTAATTCCGGAATTTTAATTCAGGAATGCCAAACTGATTCTGGCGGAGGAACGTGTAGCGTTGCTTTTTCAAATTTTTTTACCGGCATTTTAAAATCAGCTCAATTAAAAGTTTCTGTTGAAGGCGACTTAGATCGTTCCGCTGAATATGTGACAGTTTCTGTTGATGGTAATAATCTTGGCAATATTTGTCAGATTGGCTGCTCGCATTGTGCTGGAGTTTGGCAAGGGACAACAATTTACGATGTCATTAGTCAAGCACAGGATAACGAGATTCAATTTTCAGCTGACGCAAGTTCTGCAGTCGGTTACGAATGTCCGGTAGGCAGCCCTAATCACTCAATGAAAGCTAGGTTTGAATTCAGTTGGGAAGAGGAAATTATTGGCGCCGGAAATGAATTAAAAAAGGGAATAATAGAGCCGACCGGCTCGCCAATTGAATATCCTTCAGAGCAAGAAAACATTTCCTTTTTAACTTCTTATGTTCGCAACGCTCCGCCAATTTTTGAATATTTTGATAACCAAGGGGATAAAATTGAAGAATATCCTGCTAGATTGATTGATACCAAAATAATGAAGGTTTATTTGGTAGTCAATGTTAATCCGAATCGGCCTCCTGACAACCATGAATTAGAATCTTATGTCCAGCTTCGTAATCTTAAAGAAGAATAAAGGCGTTATCGTGACATTAGTTTTGGTTTTTGGTTTGATATTCCTAATTCTTTTAGGCGGTCTTTTTACTTTTATCTTATTGCAATATAGACAAAGTGTGCAGAAAGTTGCTTGGTCAGAGGCCCTTAATGTCGCTGAAGCTGGCGTTGATTACTACAAGTGGTGTCTTAATAATGAAATTGAGGCAAACTGCCTAACTGAAAAAGATTATTATGAACCGGCTGGAAATAAAATTGGTAAGTTTGCTCTCCAAATTTCTTCAACCGTGGCTTGCGGTCAAACTATTCAAAGAGAAATTATTTCCACTGGTTGGACAGATAAGTTTCCTGACCTTAAAAGAAAAGTTAGTGTTTTGTATGCCAGGGAATCAGTAGCCAAATTTTCCTATGTTTTAAACGATAATGTCTGGATTGGTTCTGACCATGAAATCAGAGGTCCTTATCATTCAAATGGCGGAGTCAGGATGGATGGTGAAAATCAATCAACAGTTACTTCAACCAAGGATAAATGGATTTGTACCAGCGCCTTTGGTTGTTCTCCTTGCCCCACAAATTATGGTTGTTGGCTTGATGGTACTGATTGCTTTTGTCCCGGTGTTTTCACCACTACTCAAAATAGCAATCCTGGACTCTTTAGTTTTCCTGTTACACCTTTTGATTTTACTGGTATCACTATTGATTTAGCTCAAATGAAGACCGTTGCCCAGCCCTATTTACCCCCTTCTAATACTCTAAATTCTCAAGGGAAAGGATATCATCTAAAGTTTGAAAATGATGGAACTTTTAAAGTTTGGATAATCACTCAACTTTCTAGTGCGCGTGCTTACAGTTTAGAAGAGGGCAATCATTATGATTATTTCACAATTACCAGCGAGGATTTTTACGGAACCTATTCTATCAATCCAAACTGTTCAGTTATTTTTGTTGAAGATAATTTATGGCCGGAAGGCGAAGTAAAGGGAAAAGTTACAATAGCTTCAGCCAATTTAATCAATCCTAATTTAGACACAGATGTAATTTTACAAGGCAATATAAATTACACTGCCCTTGATGGTTCAGATGGTCTTTTGGTGGTAGGGGAGAGAAACGTTTTAATCTCTCCTAATTCTCCAAACCAAATGGAATTGCGCGGTATTTTTATTGCCCAAAAAGGTCGTTTTTCAAGAAATCATTATTCCAACAACTTTAGAGAAAAACTGGAAATTTATGGTTCAATTGTCAGTAATGGCCGAGTGGGAACCCAATGGATTGATTCCGGCGGCAATATAGTTTCCGGTTATCTAAAAAGGGAAAGTTATTTTGACTCAAAATTAATTTATAATCCGCCATTTTTTACTCCTAATATCGGCACTGAATTTAAAATTATAAACTGGGAAGAAATAAAATAAGACATATGAAGTTTTTAACCTTAAAACAAGAATCATTTGGTTTGGATATTTCTGATTTGTCTTTAAAATTTGCCAAACTTAAAAAAAGAGGAAAATTTTTTTCTTTGGTTTCTTGGAACGAACTGGAACTGGAATCGGGAACAGTGGAAGATGGAGAAATAAAAAACGAGGGTGCTTTAGCCGAAGCAATCAAAAAGGGCGTTGCCGAAGTTAAAGGTGAGAAATTGACAATAAAAAACGTTATTGTTTCTTTGCCGGAAAAAAAGGCGTTTTTACAAGTAATTCAGATGCCTAAAATGGCAGAAGAAGAGCTAAAAACAGCTGTTTCCTTTGAAGCAGAAAATTATATTCCCTTGCCAATTGAGAGGGTCTATTTGGACTTTCAGATCGTCCTTCCTGTCCAGGATAGTTTGGACCATCTTGATATTTTAATCGCAGCTATTCCCAAAAACATAGTTGAGTCCTATATTTCCTGCTTGAAAAAAGCAGGGTTAAAACCCCAAGGTCTGGAAATTGAATCCCAGTCAATTACTAGGGCTTTGATAAAAAACGGAATTACTTATTCCCCGGTTTTTATAATTGACTTTGGTAGAAGTTCAACTAGTTTTATTATTTTTTCCGGTTATTCTCTTCGTTTTACTAGTTCTATATTTATTTCATCTCAGGAAATAACTCAAACCATTGCTAAGTCCCTAAGAGTAGATTTAACTGAGGCCGAAGGGCTGAAATTAAAGTATGGACTAAACAAAAGATCCGGGGAAGGTAAAAAAATTAATAAAACCATAACTCCTATTTTAACTGATTTAGTACGAGAAGTCGCAAAACATATTAATTACTATCATAGTCATAGGGCACATGAGCATTTACCTCCCAATGGTCGAGAAATTGGGAAAATTATTCTTTGCGGCAGAGGGTCTAATCTTAAGGGTCTTCCGGATTTTCTTTTTTCTCAACTTAAAATTCCCGTAGAAATCGCCAATCCTTGGGTAAATATTTTACCAGAACGGCTGAAAGAAGTGCCTGGCTTACCATTTAAAGAATCGCTTGGTTATACTACTGTTCTTGGTTTAGCCTTGCGTGGAATAAAAAATGATTAATTTGCTTCCGCCAGAGGAAAAAGAAAAACTCTTTCTGGAGAAAAAGAAAAGAATGGTGAGTATTCTTTGGTTTTTAGTTTTATTTTTTATTGTTTGTCTAATTTTGATTTTATTGTCAATGAGAATTTACCTTCGGGAACAAGTTAAAGCTCAGGAAGCTCTTCTGTCTGGAATTAAGCAAGAAGGTGGAAGAACTGAAATTGAAGAGTATCAAGAAAGAGTTCATTTTATTAATTCGGAAATAACAAAATTAAATTCTTTTTATCAAAAGAAAATTTATTTTTCTGAAATTATAGAGAAAATCTCCAGGACTCTTCCTCAAGAGAATTACTTAACTAATCTTTCTATTATTTTTTCTCCAGAAAAGGAAATAAAAGTTTCTCTTTCCGGCTTTTCTCCAACCAGAGAGCTTTTATTTGAGTTTTTAAAAAATCTTGAGCAAGAGCAGGATTTTAAAGAGGTTTCCTTCCCGCCGGCCAATTGGGTTAAAGCCAAAGATATTGATTTTTTTGTAACTTTTGGAATCTCTCGAGGTCTATGAATTCAATAAAAGAAATAATTTTAATATCTGTTGTCTTCGGAATATTGACCTTGTTATTAATTGTTTTTTTAGTTTATCCATTTTTAAAAGATATCCAACAGGTCTCAGACGAGCTTATTCTACTCAGAGAAAAATTATTTTTGGCTAAAAGTGAATTTGAAAAATCAGAGCAATTTAAACAAGGTTATAAAGGATTAGAATCAGACCTTAACAAAATTCAACAATTTTTTATTAACCCCGAGGTTCCGATTGATTTAATTGAGTTCTGGGAGAAAACAGCTGCCGGAGCTGGCTTATCAATTAATATTGTCCCAACCTCTTTAAGCGCTGTTGCTCTAGAAAGTGAACCCTGGAGTTCTCTAATATTTCGGTTAAATTTAACGGGCTCTTTCCCTAATTTTTTAAAATTTCTTCAAAAAACAGAAAGAGGACCTTATTTAATTGAGGTTCAGGATATAAACGTTAAGAAATTAACCGAAAGAGAAATTGGTTCTAAGGGTTATGAAAATTTTTCAATTGGGGATGTGTTTGTTAATTTAGTAATAAAGGTTTTCAGTAAATAATTCCTTATTTTAAATTCGTAGGTTTATGAAAATAAAAACAAAAAAAGCAAAAAATTTTTTGGGGAAATTACCCTGGTTTTTAGCCGAGCATGCTTTTTTAACTTGCTTAGTTCTCTTTTTTGTATCTTTGATTTTTGGGACACTTTTGTTTTACAAATATAATATCTTGGCTCAAAGAGTAAAACCCGGGGAATTGAGCCAATCTTTTTTACTGAAAGAAGATGTTTATCAAGAGGTCTTAAATGTCTGGCAAAAAGAGGAAGAAAAATTCCAAGAAGCTGATTTTAGAGAATATCCTAATCCATTTCAAGATTGACAGAGTGACTTTTTAGATTATAATAATGAATTGGGTCCCCGTGGCTCAACTGGATAGAGCGAAGGGTTTCTAACCCTTAGGTTGCAGGTTCGACTCCTGCCGGGGGCACACATGGTGGTGGCCTTAGTGTAGTGGTTTCGCACGAGAATCTGTGGAATTCTCAGGAGGAGTTCGAATCTCCTAGGTCACCAATTTATTATGCTCGGATTTTTAAATACAAGAATAAAGAAAGGAACTCGGTTCCTTTAAGGAACCGAGTTCCTTTCTGATTCCTTTCTGAATGATATTAGATATGAGATTATTTTTCGCCCAATTTAATTTTGGCGATTATTTTTTTTCCTTC